>Ga0206129_10007910_pt1 | contig 10342 bp, 10 predicted proteins | sample Helgoland_Spring_8_FD_148616 | JGI IMG/M metagenome (GOLD analysis project Ga0206129, IMG submission 148616) | Pelagic subsurface seawater microbial communities from Kabeltonne, Helgoland, North Sea - Helgoland_Spring_Bloom_20160502_2 | ecosystem: Environmental > Aquatic > Marine > Epipelagic ...
CGGACCCTTAAACTGTGGTTTTTCTTACTGCATCGACGAATCTTTTGACGGTGTCTGAATTTCCGGATTTGCGAAATGCAACGTATAGTTCAATGAGGTTTTCGCATGGTTCAAACGGGACGAAGGAAACACCCGGCGGGGCGATATTCCTGACCCAGGCAGGTGCCAATGCAATTCCGAGTCCCTGAGCTACAAACTGCAACATTGTAGATTTATCAATTAACTCACAGACAATGTTTGGTTGAGCGCCAATTTTGCGAAAACCGTTCCACAACGCTTCGTGGAGGATTGGTCGGGCGTGTTTGGGATACCCGACGATTGGCTGGTTGGCGATATCGGACGCTGACAATGAGACAGAGCTTGAAAGAGGGTTTGTATTGGCAAGGACCACCAACACCGGCTGCCGATGAAGCAACTCACTAGATATAAAATCGTCTTGTTGAGGGGTGCGCACGAATGCCACATCAGTACGATGGCCAATCAACTCTTGGGAATGTTGTTCAGAAGACGAGGTTTCCAGTACTTGCACATGGACCTTTGGGTCCGTCAGACGAAACGCAAGGAGAGCTTTGGGCAGCAGCATTGATATCGCCTCATCTACCCCGCTCACACGGATGTGGCGTAGGTCAGACTCGGCGGTGTGGCGAACATTTGAGACCGCCCTTTCGATATCGGCAAGTATCCTTTTGGAATCCTGGACGAACTCTGACCCAGCTTGGGTCAGGCTAACCTGCCGTGTCGTTCTGAAAAACAGTCGCGCACCAAGTTCATGTTCCAACGCTGAGATCCGTTCAGAAAGAGCCGATTGGCTTAACCCCAAACGTTCGCCTGCTCGACGGAAGTGTAGCTCTTCCGCGACGGCGACGAAGCATTCCAGCTGTCTGATGTCCAATCTGTGTTTCCTTATTGGTCTACTTGTTGACGCTTACCCACATTTCGCTATTCAATCCTGCCTCATAGTCTCGGATCGCATCTGCATGTTCCAATGTGTCCAGCGTATCATTGCGTCCCTGGATCAGCGCTGTTTGTGTAGCGTCGTCCATCTCGAATGGTGCGCTAATGATACCAGTTGTGAGCCTGCGGCCATTAAGGTCGATTGTTATCTCGGTACCGTTGCCTGCGGCCTGCAAAAGCAAATCCCGCGTCTCTGGAGAGATAATCGGCAGTGCTAAACCATTCTTTCGCGCATTATCGTAGAATATTCCGGCGAAACTTGTTCCAATACAGGCATCAATACCAAGTTGGCGCATACCCCAGACAGCATGTTCCCGACTAGAACCACAGCCAAAATTGTCGCCGACAACCAGAATATTGGCCTTAGTCCAAGGTGTTTTGTTCAAGATAAAGTCGGGTCGAGGACCCCCAGCATTATCAAAACGCAGATCTGCGAAAGTGCCATCCGCCAATCCTTCGCGGGTGATCGTGATTAGAAACCGCTTGGGCATAATCACGTCTGTGTCGACATTGGCCAGCGGTAAAGGTGCTGCAACCCCTTTGATCGTTTTAATCATCTTTTGGTCTTTCATGTGAAACCTCGCACATCTGCGAGATGCCCCGCGACAGCAGCCGCCGCGACCATTGCGGGTGACATAAGGTGCGTGCGTGCGCCGCGGCCCTGTCGGCCCTCAAAATTCCGGTTGGTTGATGAGGCGACGCGTTCACCATCCATCGCGATGTCGTCGTTCATCGCCAGACACATAGAACAGCCCGCCTCTGGTCGCCATTCAAAACCGGCGGCCTCGAAGATCGCGCGCAGACCTTCGGCTTCGGCTTTGATCCGCGTCATCGCAGAGCCGGGCACGACGATGGCTTCGATGCCCACCGCAACCCTCCGACCTTCGAGTATCTTGGCCGCCTCGCGCAGGTCTTCGATCCGGCTGTTCGTGCAAGACCCAATGAAGGCTGTGTCGATTTTAATCGACTGGGCTGATTGTCCCTCGGTTAGCCCCATGTACTTCAAAGAGCGATCCAAAGCGGCTTTGGCTTTCGGAGAGACATAGTCCGACGCAACAGGCACATTTGCAGTTATGGGTACCGATTGATCCGGGCTGGTGCCCCACGTAATTAACGGTTCGATGTCGCTGCCTGCAATCGTGACCTCTTTATCAAAGACGGCCTCGGGGTCGCTCATCCAGTTTTCACCTTCGAACGCGAACTGACCACTGTGGGCGTGGCCTTGTAACGCGGCTTCGGTGACTTCATCTACTGCAATCAATGCCGCCCGCGCGCCTAACTCAACCGCCATATTGCAGACTGTCATCCGTCCAGCCATGTCGAGGCTTTGAATAGCAGAACCTGCAAACTCAACCGCAAACCCATTGGCCCCACCTGCGCCAACGACCTGCACGACTTTCATGATGATATCTTTCGCGGTCACGCCGGGTGCGGTTTCGCCGTCGATCATCACCCGCATGGTTTTCATGCGTTTGTAGCGCAGCGTCTGGGTTGCAAGGACGTGTTCCACTTCCGACGTGCCAATGCCAAACCCCAACGCGCCGTATGCGCCATAGGTTGTGGTGTGGCTGTCGCCGCAGGCAATTAACATGCCGGGTGCGACCAACCCCTGTTCAGGAACCACAACGTGTTCGATGCCCTGTCGCGGGTCGCCCAGACCGTAGAAAGCGATGTCGTGTTTTGTGCAATTGTCTTCCAGATTGTCGATCAAGAGTTTGGACGCCGCATCATGCGGCTCATCGCTGCGGGTTGCGTTCACGTGATCGACCACAGCCAGATGCGCCTCGGGCCGCCAAACGCTTAACGCCTTTGTGTCTAGACCCGAAAAGGCCTGCGGACTGGTGTATTCATTCATGATGTGGAAATCGACATAGATCAGCATGTCGCCATCTGGCAAATCGCACACCTGATGGGCGTCGACCAGTTTGTCATAAAGTGTCCGTCTCATGCGGTAGCCTTTGCGTGAATTGGGTTACGGGCAAAGAAACCAGACATGCGTGTAGCGACGTCACCCGGGACTTCTTCGGCCATGTAATGTGTGGTGTCGAGCGCTTCGCCTTCAACCCTTTCTGCCCGCTGTCGCCATAGTGCAAGCGCGTCAAAGCAAGTCTCAATCACACCTCGTTTCGCCCAAAGGGTCAGAATGGGCATGTGAAGTTTGCGGCCCTGATCCGCATCATCGTGTGCGATGTCGATCGTGGCGGCAGCACGATAGTCTTCACAGCTTGCATGAATAGCGTCGGGGTCTGCGAAGGCATTTAGGTATTCCGCCAGGGCCTCGGGTATAAACGGATTATCACCGCGAGCCTGATTAAAGCATTTCAGCTTCCAGAACCCTTCGGGATCTGCGCCTATTATGCGCTCAGGTAGTGGGCTTGACTGAGTCAGAAAAAACCAGTGCCAATACGCATGTGCGAATGCCGCATTTGTGCCCGTATACATTTCGCGGGTCGGCGCGATGTCGAGCAATGCCATGGCCGCGACGTGGTCAGGATAGTCCAGACCCAACCGATGAGCGACCCGCGCTCCGCGATCATGGGCCCCAACAAGAAATCGTTTATGGCCCAAGCGCCGCATGACAGCGACAATGTCGTTCGCCATAGCACGCTTTGCATAAGGCGCGTGCGCCGCGTCGGACGCTGGCTTGTCAGATCGACCGTAGCCGCGCAGATCGGGGCAAATGACCTGAAACGAGCGGGCCAGAATGGGGGCTACACCGTGCCACATGGCGGATGTTTGTGGATAGCCATGTAGAAGGACAAGCGGTGGCGCACCTGTTGGCCCGGCGCGGCGGACAAACAACGTTGCTCCTTCACCTTCGATGCGCTCTTCCACGAAATCCTTGAACATTTCGATCCCCCTTAGGACATGAATTTTTATCCACTATCTCAGATTAAACTAAAATGTTTAATCGGGAAAACTGATTAGTTATGCCGACTAATCTTCAGGCGAAACCCCAGTAATCTCTCCAACATAAGCCGTTCCAGAAAAAAATCCGAAGGTACGGCAACAATGGTTCAACGGAGGAAAAAATGAAGTTTCTGCTAAGCACAGCACTATCCATGACACTGGCATTCAGCGCAACATCCGCAGTGGCGGCTTGCGACCAAGGCGAAATGGTTATCAAATTCAGCCATGTCACGAACACTGACAAACACCCTAAAGGCATTGCCGCGACGCTACTTGAGCAGCGTGTCAACGAGGAGATGAACGGCACAGCCTGCTTGGAAGTCTTCCCGAATTCGACCCTTTATGACGATAACAAGGTGCTCGAAGCATTGCTTCAGGGTGACGTTCAATTGGCGGCCCCATCGTTATCAAAATTTGAGAAGTTCACCAAGCAATTCCGCATCTTCGACTTGCCTTTCATGTTTGAGGACATCGAAGCGGTTGATGCGTTCCAAGCTTCCGAAGCGGGACAAGCCTTGCTCGATAGCATGCAGCGTCGCGGCCTTCAGGGTTTGACGTTCTGGCACAACGGCATGAAGCAAATGTCTGCCAACGTACCACTCATGACGCCAACTGATGCAAACGGGTTGAAGTTCCGTGTGATGTCATCTGACGTTCTCGTGGCGCAAATGGAAGCAATAGGCGGCGCTCCACAAAAGATGGCCTTTTCCGAGGTTTATGGAGCGTTGCAGCAGGGTGTTGTTGACGGGCAGGAGAACGTTTGGTCCAACATTTATGGCAAAAAGTTCTTTGAGGTTCAGGACGGCATCACTGAAACCAACCACGGTGTTATCGACTATCTGGTCGTGACCAGTGTTGATTGGTTGGACAGCCTAGACGCGGATGTGCGCGAGCAATTCCTTACAATCTTGAAAGAGGTAACCGAGCTTCGCAATGCTGAGTCTTACGCGGTCAACCAAACAAATCGTCAGGCCATCATCGATACGGGTGCAGAGGTTCGCACACTGACAGCTGCAGAGCGTCAGGCATGGGTAGACGCGATGAAGCCTGTCTGGGAACAGTTCTCTGGTGACGTCGGTCAGGACATGATCGATGCCGCACAGTCCTTCAACACTGGAAGCTGAACTTAATCCAATCGAGGGCGGGCAATCCGCCCTCGATGCTCAAAGGGAGGGTTCAGGATGGATCATTCAAAAGCGTTCACAGACCGCATTGAGGAAACGCTGATTGCAGGCATCCTGGGTGCGATGACGTTGATCACATTCGCAAATGTGGTGACGCGCTACGGCTTCAATCAGAACATTCTTTGGGCGTTAGAGCTAACCGTCTTTCTGTTCGGATGGCTTGTGCTTCTCGGGGCGTCCTACGCGGTCAAGAAAGGCGCTCACCTCGGCGTCGATATTGTGGTCAATGCACTACCCTCACAACCGCGCCGCATCATGGGGTTGGCAGCCGTGGCTGTGTGCATCTCATTCAGCTTGTTGATGCTAAAAGGCGCTTGGGATTACTGGGCCAACTTCGCCAATCTTCCGGGCACTGAAGGGCGCTGGTTTCCACTTGGTTTTGAAGAAACCTACCGCGGCAAGGGATGGTACGAGGTCAACGATATCCCGCATCCCGCCATTTTGGGATGGATGGAGAGTGTGTTCAACGAGGGCGAAGAATACGAAAAAATTCCACGCATGATACCTTACGTTGTTCTTCCTTTGTCGATGGCGCTCTTGCTGTTGCGCTTTGTGCAAGCGGGATGGGCGCTCTGGATTGGTAAGACTGACCGTGTCGTTGCGAGCCATGAGGTTGAAGACGAATTGGAAGAAATTCGTGAACAAATGCGGGGAGAAAACTAATGGAAGTTGTCATCCTTTTCACATTGGTCATCGGTCTCATGCTCATCGGCGTGCCAATCGCGATCTCGCTCGGCATGTCGTCAGTGCTATTTCTGTTGGTCTTTTCCGAGAGTTCGCTGGCGTCAGTTGCCCAAACCCTCTTTAGCGCGTTTGAGGGGCACTATACGCTTCTCGCCATCCCGTTCTTTATTCTGGCATCCTCCTTCATGACGACGGGCGGCGTTGCGCAACGCATCATTCGGTTCTCAATCGCCTGCGTCGGACATTTGCCGGGCGGCTTGGCGATTGCTGGGGTTTTCGCGTGCATGTTGTTCGCTGCTTTGTCAGGGTCTTCCCCTGCAACAGTTGTGGCAATTGGAACGATCGTCATCGGCGGTATGCGTCAGGTGGGCTATTCCAAGGATTTTGCCGCAGGCGTCATCTGTACTGCTGGGACATTGGGTATCCTGATCCCACCGTCGATCGTAATGGTGGTCTATGCCGCGTCGGTTGAGGTTTCGGTCGGTCGGATGTTTCTGGCTGGGGTCATCCCTGGATTGCTCGCCGGTTTCATGCTGATGACGACCATCTATGTCATCGCAAGGATCAAGAATTTGCCCAAGGGTGAGTGGCAGGGTTGGGGCGAAATCCTCGCCTCTGGCCGCGATGCAGGCTGGGGACTTTTCTTGATCGTCATCATCCTTGGTGGCATCTACGGCGGCATCTTTACGCCAACCGAAGCGGCAGCGGTCGCCGCAGTCTACGCATTCTTCATCGCGACTTTCGTCTACAAGGATATGGGGCCACTCGCTGATAGACAGGCGCGCAGCCTGTCCGCAGCGGCGGTGAATGAAACGCCGGGAAGCATCCCCTTACGTCACCGTCCTTGGGCCATCGTGACCGCGTTTTTCCATCCAGATACACAACGCACTTTGTTCGATGCCGGCAAGCTGACAGTCACGTTGCTGTTCGTGATCGCGAATGCGCTTATCTTGAAGCATGTTCTAACGGACGAACAAATCCCACAGCATATCGCCAATGCGATGCTTTCTGCGGGTTTCGGGCCGGTCATGTTCTTGATCGTCGTCAACATCATCCTGTTGATCGGCGGCCAGTTTATGGAGCCGTCGGGACTGCTGGTGATCGTAGCGCCACTGGTGTTCCCAATCGCGATCGAGCTTGGCATTGATCCGATCCATCTCGGCATCATCATGGTCGTCAATATGGAGATCGGTATGATTACACCTCCGGTTGGACTGAACCTTTTCGTGACTTCAGGGGTTGCTGGTATGCCTATGATGAGCGTGGTGCGTGCCGCATTGCCATTTCTCGCGGTGCTCTTTGTGTTCCTGATCCTTGTGACTTATGTGCCCTGGATTTCAACGGTCTTGCCGAATACGTTCATGGGCCCCGAGATCATTACGAAATAGACGTGGCCATGCGTAAAACGGCGGTGCCAGTTTTGGCATCGCCGCTTTTCTTCTATCTTTTGCGAAATCGAACGTACCGTCTTCGCCAAGCGAAGCAGTTTTTCTTACAAGTTGCAGCATAGGGCTCAAATGGGATGTACAGGCTGCTACTCCCAGCAGGTTACCTTCGAAAATCAGGTGCCGTCGAACTTGAATTACCCCACAAAATACCAGGCAAAATCATCTAAGCTGGTACGTTGCGCCCGTCGGCAATGGCTTCCATCGCGATGTAAGACGTCACCGTTTCAAGCTCGGTTTGGCTGATGAGCCTCTGATAGATTTGATCAAAATTGTTCATATCACGCGCGACGATCTTGATCATATAGTCGTAATCCCCCGTGATCCGGAAGAAATCTATGACGTTGTCGATGGCCAGAACCGACTTGCGAAACTTGTCCAGCCAATCAGAAGAGTGATGGCGGGTGCGCACCATTGCGAACACTGTCAAATCAAGTCCGACCGCTTGCATGTCCAAGCGCACGGTCTGGCCTTGAATGATTTTCTGCTCGCGCAATCGGGTCAGGCGACGCCAGCAGGAGTTCTGCGACAAACCAACTTTATCTGCGAGCTCTCGTTGCGACAGTGATGCGTCCTTCTGCAGGGCGCGCAGAATAGCTTTATCCAGATTATCTAGCACTTGTGTGGTCATTTGATAGCCAAACTGTTGAAATCGAGAAGTAATTAGTGAAGTTTTATCATGTTTTCCATGGCAAACAACCTCAACAGCAATATTTGAGGGTGCAATGACCACAATTTTCCCCGAACCTGATCAGTTTGAACGGTTCCGACAATTCCTGGCGCTACCAAACCTAATCGAGGCTCTGCGCGGTGGGCTTATCGGGGAAGATGTGCAGGTTCCCGGCCCGAACGGCCCCAACCCGATGATCTATGCGGACTACGTCGCCTCGGGCCGTGCGCTGTCGCAAGTGGAGGAGTGGGTCACCAATGACATCCTTCCCTATTACGCCAACAGTCACACAGAGGCGTCCTTTTGCGGTCAGATGATGACCCGCCTTCGCCGTCAGGCGCGACAGATCATTCTGGAAAATTGCGGTGGTGATGCTCGTCATGCAGTAGTTTTTACGGGGTCCGGTGCCACGGCGGGCATCAATCGGCTGGTGGGGTTGCTGGGCGTTGGCGCCGCTAAGGCGGGTGCAAAACGCCCCGTGGTTTTCATCGGACCTTATGAGCATCATTCCAACATTCTGCCTTGGCGCGAAAGCGGTGCCGAAGTTATCGAAATTCCTGAAGCGGCGGGCGGCGGGCCTGATCTTGCGGTTCTGCAGGAGACGCTAAAGGTTCACAAGGGGCGTCTGATAGTCGGGGCATTTTCCGCGATGTCCAATGTCACAGGTATCGTCACCGATGTGAAAGCGGTGACACGCATCCTAAAATCGCACGGCGCATTGAGTGTCTGGGATTATGCCGGCGGTGCGCCTTATCTGCCGATTGAGATGGGTGGGGGCACTGACGCGGACATAGATGCCATCGTTGTTTCACCGCACAAGTTCATCGGCGGGCCGGGTGCGTCCGGGGTTCTGGTGCTGCGCCGCGAAGCAGTTGTAAAGGACACACCCTCTTTGCCGGGCGGCGGGACAGTAAGCTTTGTGTCCCCTTGGTCGCATGACTATTCGTCAGACGTCATCGCACGGGAAGAAGCGGGCACCCCTAATGTCGTGGGCGATTTGCGAGCCGCTTTATGCTTCATGATCAAGACGGCAATCGGTCCTGACTATATGGCCAGCCGATTGGAAGAGTTGCGATTGCGCGCTTGTACCGGATGGGCAGGCACGCCTGGACTGACCTTGTTGGGGCAAGACACCGTGTGCCACCGTATCCCGATCTTTTCGTTCCTGATCAAAGATCCAAGCGGCAAATCTGTGCACCAACAGCTTGTGACACGCATGCTCTCTGATCTGTATGGTATTCAAGCGCGCGGTGGTTGTGCCTGCGCCGGGCCTTACGGCCACCAACTTCTCGGAATTGATCAAAGCCAATCTGAGCAATTTAGAAAGGCTATTTCCGAAGGGCACGAGATCTATAAACCGGGTTGGACCCGCCTTGGGTTCTCTGTTCTGATGTCAAATGAAAAGGCTGACAAAATCATCCAAGCCGTGGACGCCGTTGCCCGTGATCCTTACCCTGAAACAGCACATTACACCGTTGATGAAACGACGGCCCGATTTGCACTTAGCGACGCTTAGAGCGCAAATAGAAGGTTTCGGAACCTATCCTCTCGCTGGGAAGTCAAATTCGACAAGTTCCGAAAACAGAACGTCGATCAAGGGCGTCTTTTCGCTGTCCATGTGATAAACGACACCCAGTTCACGAAACAAGGTGGGACCTCCAAAGGGTGCAAGCCGCATTTTTGTCAAATCCGCTCGTTTCGCATACCGTTCCGGAATAACACCAACCCCCAATCCAGATGTTGCCATCAGAAAGATATTTTCGAAGGTGTCCAACTCCATGTGCACCTCAGGATTGATGTTCTTGCGCGCAATTTCCTTTTCGATCAAATGCTCAATCGGTAAATTTGGGACGTAGCGAAGATAGGGGCCACTGCGCAAGAGGTCCTCGGCGATCGTTCCCCGGGTGCCGGCTGGGGCGATTACAAAAAACCGCTCCACTGCATAAGGGCGCCAAACGACGTCTCGCGCATCTTCGGGCGGACCGACGATCAGTGCCACGTCAATTTCCCCCGCGCGAACACGTTCAATCAGATCGCGGGATAATTGTCTGCTGTCGACAAAGCGCAAACGCAATTTCGGGTAGCTCTTCTCTAAGGATTTGATGGCTTTAGGCAGGGTATAATTCAAAACGCTGAGAACAGCCCCGAGGGTCAATGTACCCTTCAATTGGTCGCGTGACCGTGTGGCCACAAAATTTCTGTGTTCGGCAAGGACATTGCGAGCGATTTCTACATATGCCCGCCCGTCAGCGGTCAGCTTGGGCGGTCGGCTTTCACGGTCAAATAGGCCAACATTTAGAAGGGATTCTAGCTCACGCATCTGCTGACTGACTGCTGATTGCGTCAGATTGACAGCTTCAGCTGCGCGCGAGAATGACCCGAAATCAGCGATTGCTGTAATGGTAGCCATTTTGCGTAAATCCACGGCGAAACTCCACTTCGTTCACAAGAGTAATATAAGGAATACTGTAGAAGTATATAAATGATTTTCAATT
>Ga0206129_10007927_pt1 | contig 10329 bp, 10 predicted proteins | sample Helgoland_Spring_8_FD_148616 | JGI IMG/M metagenome (GOLD analysis project Ga0206129, IMG submission 148616) | Pelagic subsurface seawater microbial communities from Kabeltonne, Helgoland, North Sea - Helgoland_Spring_Bloom_20160502_2 | ecosystem: Environmental > Aquatic > Marine > Epipelagic ...
AGTAATAATCACTTCTTGTAAAGAGTTATCTTCAACTAGGTTAAACTTTATCTGTAAATTTTTGTTGGTGATTTGCACTCTTTTTCTGGAAGTACCATAACCTGTAAAAGAAGCTACTAAAGTATAGCTTCCTGGCTTTAGATTAGTTAATTTAAAAATTCCGTTCTCGTTGGTGATGGTTCCTGTGGTGGAGTTTTCAAGGTAAACATTACTAAACGCTAGAGGCTGACCTTCTGAAAATACAGTGCCATTAACCTCAAAAAGTGATTGCGCCTTTGCAAAAAGGCCAAAAAATAAAAAAAATAAACCAACTGATTTTTTCATTAAAATTAAATTGTTTTGAGGTATAAGTTTTCTGAAATTTGTTTGGTGATAAAAAACTGTTTGTTGGATACTTGAATGGTCATAGATTGATCAAAGTCTTCCTTCTCTATTACTTTAATTGAAGAGCCTATACCTATTTTTCTAGTATCTAAATATTGAAGAAATTTTGCGCTAGATTCTTTCACGCCCACACAAATCCCTTGTTGATTCTTCTTTAATTTTGAAAGTAATTTCTTTTCAGTTGGTTTTATATAACCATTCTTATCCGGAATTGGATCTCCGTGTGGATCAAAATCGGGATGCCCTAAAAATAAGTCCAGTCTTTGGATCAATTCGTCCGACTTAATATGTTCTAACTGCTCCGCGATTTCATGGACCTCATCCCATTGAAAATCTAATTTTTCAACTAAAAACACCTCCCATAAACGATGTTTTCGTATGATATTAACTGCTATTGATTTTCCTTTTTTGGTGAGTGAAGCTCCTTTGTATTTTTTATAGGATATTACTTTTTTATCAGCAAGTTTTTGAATCATATCTGTAGCAGAGGATGCTCTGGTATCCATTTTATCTGCAATAGCGTTCGTACTGACTCCAGTACCATAATCATTTTCTAAATGAAAGATTACTTTTAAATAATTTTCTTCTGCAAGTGTAAACATTTTGCAAATATAAAATATTGTTTTTATACTGGCTAATTTATTTTTTAGGCTTGTCTAAATTTTAAGAAATGAAAAATTAATACTCTAATAATTATAATAAATTAATTGAATAAAGCTTTTAATTCAGTTGCATCGGAAGCGTCCATTTTTCCTGCTATTACCAAGCTTAATTGTCGTCTTCTAAGCGCCGCTTCAAACCGATCTTTTTCAAGGTCACTTTCGGGAATTATTTCAGGTACTGATACTGGTTGGCCAGATTCGTCAACTGCTACAAAGGTATAAATCCCTACATTTGATTTTTTTCTAGTCCCACTTTCACGGTCCTCAATCCAAATATCCATCACGACTTCCATAGAACTCTTAAAAGCTCTTGAGACTTTAGCTTCGATAGTGACAACACTTCCAAGAGGAATCATTTTACTAAAAGCGACATGATTTACTGAAACTGTAGTGACTATCCTTCTGCAATGCCTTCTTGCCGAAATACTAGCAGCACGATCCATTCGAGCTAACAACTCACCACCAAACATATTCCCAAGAGGGTTAGTTTCGCTGGGTAGTACTAAATCGGTAACCACCGTAAGGGATTCTTTTGGAGTTCTTGAAATCATAAGAATATATTTTCTACAAAGGTACAGTTATCTTAGAAACAAGATATATTTAAACAGGAAGAATTATTTTTCTAATTCTTTTACTAAAAGCCAAGCATCCGAATTTTGTGACTTTTTGATTTCTCTTAAGTTTTTTATGGCTTCTAACCGATCTTCATAACTACTATACGCAACTTGATGAAGTCCATATTTGTTGACTCCTACTAAAATTGGTGAAAATCCAATATCAGTAAGTTCCTTAATCTTTTTGTCGGCATTTGTAGCAATTCTAAAAGCGCCAGCTATAATATGGTATTTCCCTGCTTGTTTTTTAAAAGTAAGATTTAACGTCGGTAACGGATTTTCGAGACTAAACGTAGCTTGTTGGATTTGATTTTCTACAACGGTAACTGCTTTTTGTTTTTCAGCAAAATTGTACTTTTGTACTTCGTCTTCATACATTATCATTCCTCCAAGACTCACTAAAGAAACTGCTATTACGGCTATTGCAGTATATTTTAAATACCCATTTTTAAATCTCTTTACAGGATTCATAGGAATAGGGACTATTTCTTGTTGCTGATGAGTCTCTTTTTGTCTAGAAACTTTATGAATTCCAACAGCTGATAATCCAAAGGAAGTGGTATTAAAATTTTGCGTAGAAGAAGGTATAAATTGAACAGAATTTTCTTCATTCAAATAAAAATCGCCAATATTACTTAAAGAAACAGTGGTTCCTTCTGTTAACTGTAGGGATAATTTTTTAGTGTAGGCTCTTAATTTTTGGAGTGCAGATTCATAGCTGCATTTTTCAACAGAAGCAATATGGTTGGCCAGCAATCCATCATTGGTTTGAAGTTGCCTATTAAATGATAAGGTTTTTGATGGCGGAAATAGAACATGAGTATCGCTATCAATTCTAGCAGAATGATACTGCGTCAATAAAGCTCCAAATCCAGGAATTATAACACATTCGTAGCGATATAATAAATCATTTATGTAGGTCGTAATTTGCATCAAAACAAATATAATAGAAATTCATTTTTAAACCATTTTAAATCTATATTTTTATTAACAGTTTAAAAATGTTATTTTTAAACCCTCCCCCCTTATAACTACTCTTATGTTTTCAAAAAACGAATTACGCTATACGTTAGCTTTACAACGTGTGCCAAATCTTGGTGATGCAACTGCCAAAAGATTAATCTTAAAAGTCGGATCGGCTGAAGGGGTTTTTAGCGAAAGAAAAAGAACTCTATTAAAGATAAAAGGGATAGGGCCTTTTAAATTAAAAGCGCTATCAAAAAAAATTCAATTAAGAGAAGCCGAAAAAGAAATTGAGTTTATGGAAAAAAACGATGTTAAATACCGCTATTTTTTAGATAAAAATTATCCTGAAAAATTAAAACACTGTAACGATGGTCCCATTCTTTATTTTCAAAAAGGAAAAATAAATCTTTATCATAATAAAATTATTAGTATTGTTGGTACTCGAAAAATCACGAGCTATGGAAAATCTTTCTGTGAAGAATTAATTCATGAACTTTCCCCATTAAATCCAATTATTATCTCGGGCTTTGCATATGGAGTTGATATAACAGCTCATAAATCAGCAATAAATAATGGATTGCAAACCATCGCGTGTCTTGCGCATGGTCACAATCAAATTTATCCAAAAGTTCATACTAAATACGTCAACAACGTTTTAAAAAATGGTGGCTTTATATCTGAATTTTGGAGTAGTGATCCCTTTACTAAAAATAATTTTTTAAAAAGAAATAGAATTATAGCAGGAATAGCAGAGGCAACTATAATTATTGAATCTGCAGAAAAAGGGGGAAGCCTTGTTACAGCAGATATCGCAAATTCCTATCACAGAGATGTATTTGCATTACCTGGTAGAGCAAACGATGCTCAAAGCAAAGGTTGTAATAACCTTATTAAATCGCAACAAGCGCATTTAATTACAAGTGCTGCAGATTTAATCTATATGTTGGGCTGGGAAGTTGAAAATAAAATAAAAAAGCAATCACAAACACTATTATTCGAAAAACTAAGCAAGGATGAAAATGTAGTTTTTAATTATTTAAAAGAAAAAGAGAAAGCGTTACTCGATGTCATTTCTATTGAATGTGGTATTCCAACCTTTAAATTAGCAGCTATTTTATTATCATTGGAATTAAAAGAAATTATAAGGCCTCTACCAGGTAAGCTATTTGAAATTATATAATTTAATAACCAAGTTTTTTTCGAACTCTTGCGAGTACTTCATTCGCTACAAATGAAGCCTTTTTGGCGCCAATTTCTAATGCTTTATCTACTTCTGATAAATTTTCCATATAATAATTATACGTTTCTCTTTCTTTTGAAAACTTTTCGATGAGTAATTCAAATAAAGCTTGTTTGGCATGTCCATATCCATAATTTCCTCCTTCATAATTGGCTTTCATACTAGCTATTTCATTAGGAGAAGCTATTAATTTAAACAATGTAAAAACGTTGCAAGAATCTGGGTCTTTTGAATCTTCCATGGGGATACTATCTGTTTGTATTCCCATGATTTGCTTTCTTAATTTTTTATCATTTAGAAATATATTGATAATATTATTTTTTGATTTACTCATTTTTGCACCATCAGTTCCTGGAATAAGCATCGTGTTTTCTTGCACTTTTGCATCAGGCATAACAAATGTTTCTCCCATTTTACTATGAAATCTTGACGCAACATCTCTGGTCATTTCAAGATGCTGAAGCTGATCCTTACCTACTGGAACGATATTGGCATCGTATAATAATATGTCGGCTGCCATCAACATAGGATAGGTAAATAATCCCGAATTTACATCCTCCAATCGATCTGCTTTATCTTTGAATGAATGCGCTAATGTTAATCTTTGATATGGAAAAAAACAACTTAAGTACCACGATAATTCTGATACTTGTGGGATATCACTTTGACGATAAAATACCGTTTTTTCTAAATTTAATCCAAATGCCAACCAAGCTGCTGCAGTGCTATATGTATTGTATTGTATTAATTTAGCATCCTTAATTTGGGTTAATGAGTGTAAGTCTGCAATAAATAAAAAGGATTCGTTATTTGGGTCATTTGCCATCTTAATAGCAGGTAAAATAGCTCCTAATAAATTTCCTAGATGAGGGGTTCCCGTACTTTGTATCCCTGTTAAAATTCTTGACATTGCGTATTTATGAAAAATAGTTTGTGTTTAAAAATAACCTATTTGTTTTTAAGTATTTACAAAGATAATTTTTTTAAACCTTTTGATTGTCTTCATTTTGCTATTTTTGATAAGTCTTGATTTTTTTCAAAAACATAGCAATCCTCTTATATCGAATTTGGTATTACATACTAACTGCTGCAAGTATTATTGTATTATTTACTTTTCTCTTTATAAGTGTTTTAAGAAGCACCTGGTATCCTACTTTTTTTAAAATAGCGAGAATCTGGGCTTATATTATCTTGATTGGCATGGGGTTTAAGCCTGTAATTAAAAAAGAATTTGAGCTAAAAAAAGGAATTAGCCACATGATTGTCGCAAATCATACTTCAATGATTGACATTATGTTAATGCTTTACGTTACTAAATATCCTGTTGTATTTGTTGGCAAAAAAGAACTGAGTAAAATCCCTTTATTTGGATTTATTTATAAGCGCACATGTATTCTCGTTGACAGAAATGACTCTAAAAGTAGAAGAAATGTATACAAAAGTGCACAACAAAAAATTAATCAAGGTTATAGTATTTGCATATTCCCCGAAGGAGGAGTCCCCTTCGATGAGAGCGTTGTTCTAGATACTTTCAAAGATGGTGCTTTTAGATTAGCAATAGAGCACCATCTTCAAATCGTTCCAATAATATTTCACGACAATAAGAAAAGGTTTTCATATACTTTTTTTAGTGGAGGCCCCGGTAAAATTAGAGCATTCATACATGCACCTTTAGCAACAACTAATTATTCTTTAGAAATGAAAAGAGAATTAAAAGCTAAGACGCGTGCTATTATTTTAAATGAATTGGAGAATCCTTCTTTATAAAAAAAACCATCTTATGGCGAAAGATGGTTTTCCTTAAATGGTTCGCTATTTACAAACCCAAACAAACTTAACCTAAACTAAAACTTAAAACTCAAACCACTATAAACACCTATATAATAGGGTTGAAAATCAACAGAAGAATCTGTATATGGATTAAGTTGGTACTTGAACATAGGTTCGATAATAAACATTAACTTTTTTGAAAAACTATAATTCAAACCCAGTCCGATATTAGTTGTAAAGCTTAAAGATGATAAATTACTAGCCTCACCAAGGACTTCATTAAAATCTCCCGCTTCTACAGATATTTCATTATTACCTAGTATTAAGGTACTAAATCCACCTATAAGGTTGATTCCAAATTTTTTATTTATGATTGCATAATTTAATTCTAAAGGCATTTCGTAATAACTTATATTTTGATTTAGATACGTTTCTCCATTTGTTGATTTTGGGGTAATATTTCCAAATGGATTGCCTGAATCTTGAGTTGCCAGTGCTCCTTTGTCTACAACAATTGTGACATTATTTCTTTCGTAATAATCGATACCAGTTGTTGAAGCTGCACTAAGGGGGCCGGTTCCTAGCTCTAAACCAGTTGTTGAATAACTTAAATTAACATTGCTAACTCCGGAGCGAATACTAAATCTTCTGTTTAAATTGTAACTTACTTTGATTCCGTAGGCAATGTTTAGATCGCTGTTTTTACTATTATCAGAAAACGTAGGGTCTATTGAAGACCCTTCACTTAGTGTATTGTAATAAACTGGTGCTACATTAGGAGTTAGTTCCCAACGGTGATCTGGCGAATCATCTGCTACAATAATTGTTGATTCATCTGAAACTTCGTTAATCGCATCAAAAATTGATTTTTTATTTTTAATGATGTCCTGCTCAGTATTTTCCTTTATAAGATCCTCTTCTTTGCTATATTTAGATTTATTGATTGCAGTTGCAGTTGCAGAAATTGTTCCGGCACTAATTTCTTTATCTTTAATGCCTTTATTTAAGGCGGTATTTGCAGTTGATTTTGATTGAGTGTTTCTTTCTGAACTAGCTATTTTGTTGTTCAGGCTTTTTAGGTTATTATGAGGTATTCCTTCTTTTTTAGAGTTTTTATTGTTAGAAATAACTGTTTTTGAGCTAGCAGCAACTTTTAAGAGTGGCTTATTTGTTGACTCAGTATAATCATCTTCTTGGCTGGATGCAATTTTATTTGAAGGTGATATAATTTCTATACGTTTTTCATCTAATAAATCTTTATTTATTTCTAAATTAGTTTCATGAACAACAGGTGTGTTTGTCTGATTAAATGAATCATTTAGTAAAGACTTGCCAATGGTAAAAAACAAAGCTAAAAGGGCGGCAATTCCACTAAATTTAACCCAAATTGGAATTACCTTACGATCATCTTCTTCTTTCAGTTTTGTTCGAATATTTTTCCAAACGTCTGGTGAAGGAACAGCCTCAAAATTTTTAAAGCTATCTTTAAATAAATCGTCTATATTTTTTTTAACTTTCATTGATCCTTCAGATGGATATTTTTTGATTTTACTTTGTAATAATCTTCAATCTTTATTTTTAAAATCCCTCTTGCTCTTGCAAGGTTCGATTTGGAGGTTCCCACTGAAATCCCAACAGAATCGGCTATTTCTTTATGTGAATAATCATCCAAAACATACATGGTAAAAACCAATCGATATCTGTTAGGTAGTTCCTGTACTATTTTTAACAAAAAATCCAAAGGAACTTGATTATCCTCGACTTCAACAACCTCTTCTTCTTCTTCAATCTGTTCTTCATTCGAAAGATGAAATGTTTTTTTCTTTCGATATTTTTGAAACACTGTATTGATGGCTACTCGTTTCATCCAGCCCTCAAAAGAACCCTTGCTCTTAAATTGCTCAATACGTTGAAAAATTGTTAAAAAAGCATCCTGTAAATTATCCTCTGCTTCATGATAATTTGGAGAATACTTTAAGCAAACAGCGAAAAGTATACCTGAAAATTTCTTGTATAACTCTTCCTGAGCTTTTAAATCTTGCTTTTTACAATTAAATATGAGCTCTTCTAATGTCAAACGTAGTATCTTAAACTTTTAAAAATGTTGAATTAACTAAATAATAAACGAACAACAACTAAAAGACATCTACAAATAATAGATGCCTAATAAACAAATAGGTTGCGTAAGAAGAAAAAAATACTATTTATTTTCTACAATTGCTTCTTTTATTTTTTGCTCAAGCTCATCCATTAACTCAGGATTATCTAAAAGTAAAGACTTGACAGCTTCTCTACCTTGGCCTAATTTCGTGTCATCGTAACTAAACCAGGAGCCGCTCTTTTTAATGATTTCAAAATCAACTCCAAGATCTATGATTTCGCCAACTTTTGAAATTCCTTTTCCATAAACAATGTCAAATTCAACAGTCTTAAAAGGAGGAGCAACTTTATTTTTAACAACTTTGACTCTTGTTTTATTACCCAAAACCTCACTATTTGTATTTTTTATTTGAGTAGATCTTCTTATATCAAGTCTCACAGATGCGTAGAATTTTAGGGCATTCCCCCCTGTTGTCGTTTCTGGATTACCAAACATAACTCCAATCTTTTCTCTCAATTGATTAATAAAGATAACTGTACATTTTGTTTTACTAATAGATCCAGTTAGTTTACGCAAAGCTTGAGACATTAAGCGAGCATGAAGTCCCATTTTAGAATCCCCCATTTCCCCTTCTATTTCACTCTTAGGAGTTAAAGCGGCTACAGAATCAATTACAATAATATCTATAGCTCCGGAACGAATTAAATTATCGGTAATTTCTAATGCTTGCTCACCATTATCGGGTTGCGAAATAATTAAATTTTCAATATCTACTCCTAGATCTTCTGCATAATATCTATCAAAAGCATGTTCAGCATCAATAAAAGCAGCTATTCCCCCTTTTTTTTGAGCCTCTGCAATTGCATGTAAAGTTAAGGTAGTTTTACCCGACGATTCAGGCCCATATATTTCGACAACTCTCCCTTTTGGATAACCCCCTACCCCTAAAGCAACATCTAAACCTAAAGAACCTGTTGGAATAATCTCCATGTCTTCTACGGCTGCATCTCCCATTTTCATTACAGTTCCCTTACCATATGTTTTATCTAATTTATCTAAAGTTAACTTTAATGCTTTTAATTTTGCGTCTTTTTCGTTGCTCATTAGTCTGTCTTTTTTTATTGAAAATGTTATTATGCTAATGTACTATTTCTTTATTAGCAGTACAAAGGTAAAAATAAGAAAAACAAAAATACCTTAACAAGGTTTGTTTAGAATTAATATCTTTACTCCAAGTATAAAATTTAAACGATTTTATAAAGTTTAATCGACGTCTCTTATGTAATTAAGGGCTTTTATATATAATTATGGGCTGTACAAGTTGTAGTTCTGGGGCTGATGGGCAACCAAAAGGTTGTAAAAACAATGGCACATGTGGATCTGATGGTTGTAATAAGTTGACTGTTTTCGATTGGTTATCTAATATGTCATTACCAGGTGATCAAAAACCATTTATTGGAGTGGAAGTTCGTTTTAAAAACGGAAGAAAACACTTTTACAAAAATTCAAAAAATTTGTCTTTGTCAATTGGAGATATTGTTGCTACTGAGGCAATGTCTGGGCATGATATTGGAATTATTACTCTTACCGGTGAATTGGTAAAAGTACAAATGAAAAAGAAAAGCCCTGATGAAACTACTGATGATCTTTCAAAAATATACAGAAAAGCAACTCAAAAAGATATTAATATTTGGCAGACAGTCAGGGCTAAAGAGGCTGAGATTCAAAAAAGATCTCGTGAAATAGCAATTCACTTAGGGTTAAAAATGAAGATATCTGATATCGAATATCAAGGTGACGGATCTAAAGCAACGTTCTATTACACTGCTGAAGAACGTGTAGATTTTAGACAATTAATCAGAGATTTTGCCAGTGCATTTAGCACAAGAGTTGAAATGAAACAAGTTGGCTTTAGGCAAGAGGCTGCAAGGCTAGGGGGTATTGGATCCTGTGGGCGCGAGTTATGTTGTTCCACTTGGTTAACTGATTTTAGATCTGTAAAGACATCTGCAGCTCGATATCAACAGCTTTCTTTAAATCCTCAAAAATTAGCAGGTCAATGTGGAAAACTAAAATGCTGCCTAAATTATGAATTAGATACCTACTTAGATGCCATAAAAGATATACCTAAAAGTGATGTTAAATTAATTACTGAAAAAGGAGTTGCTATTTGTCAAAAAACAGATATTTTTAAAAGATTTCTTTGGTACGGTTATGAAAAGCAGGGAGTAAACTGGCATAAAATCAGTGTTGATAAAGCCAATGAAATTATTGCACTAAACAAAAAAGGGGTTAAGGTTTTGAGCCTGGAAGAGTATGTTGTAGAGGAACAAATTTCTGAAACAAAAATATTTGAAAATGTTGTAGGTCAAGACAGTCTTACTCGTTTTGATAAACCAAAATCTAAAAATAATAGAAAAAGAAACAACAGAACTAGGAATAAAAATAAAGCCAGAAATAAAAACCACCACCAAAATAAAAAAATCAAAAAGAATGTCTAAACTTTTTGCCTTTTCATTTTTACTAATCCTGATTTTTTCATGCGACTCAAAAACTTTAATTAGTATGAATAAAGAATTGTCAGGAGTTTGG
>Ga0206129_10007950_pt1 | contig 10303 bp, 9 predicted proteins | sample Helgoland_Spring_8_FD_148616 | JGI IMG/M metagenome (GOLD analysis project Ga0206129, IMG submission 148616) | Pelagic subsurface seawater microbial communities from Kabeltonne, Helgoland, North Sea - Helgoland_Spring_Bloom_20160502_2 | ecosystem: Environmental > Aquatic > Marine > Epipelagic ...
TAATTATGTTTAAATTTAATATAATAAATTTATTAATGATTATATTAAACAAATATACTATTTTTATTATTTATATGGTAATCATTTTTCTAATTTTAGGTGTGGTTATATATTTTATCAGAAAATATAAAATTAGAAAAAAAAACAATGAAATTTTACCTTATGATGAAACATTACAAGTAAATCCAATGCGTATTGAAACAGAAAAAATAATTAGATTAATATAAAATTTTTTGATCCATTACAATCTTTTAAAATTACTGTATTTTAAATATATATATATATATATGTATATATATGTTTAAAATTTTGTTAGTTGGTTCTGGCTGGGCAAGTACATCATTTATAAAAAATATAGATACAAATAAATATGATTTATCTGTTGTTTCCCCAACAAAAAATTTTATTTATACACCATTGTTGGCAAATAGTATTATTAATAACAATAATCTAGAAAAAGATATAACCAAAATTAATAATATAAATTTTATTAAAGATTTAGTAGTCGATATTGATTTCTCAAAAAACACTATATACACAAAAAACAAAGAAAAAATAGATTATGATTTCTTGGTTTTGGCACACGGTTCTCAAATTAACACATTTAATATTAAAGGTGTTGAAGAAAACTGTCTTTTTATAAAAACACCAAAAGACACTGAGGTAATTAAAAATAAATTATCCAATCTTCCGCCAAAATCGAAAATAGCTGTGATTGGTTGTAATTTAACAGGTTCAGAAATCGTTGGAAATTTACTGGATTATGATAAATTTAATATATATGCAATTGACGGTGTAGAAAGACCTCTTTCTATATTTAATAAAAATATTAGCGATTATACAGAAAATCTTTGGAGAGAATATGGAGTTAATATGTTAATGAATAATTTTGTTAAAAAAATAGATAATGATTTTATATATTTTAACAATGATAAAATCAATTATGACCTTGCTATTTGGTGCGGTGGAATAAAAAAATCAAGTTTAACAAACTTAATTAATACAAAATTACACTTGGATTGTAGATTTGGAATTCCGGTTAATCATTATTTAAAAGTAAATACAACTCCAAATGTTTTTGCTATGGGAGATTGTGCTTATTCTGGAAATCCGCCAACCGCACAAGTAGCCTATCAGCAAGGAAAATACCTGGCAAATAGATTTAATAATAATTTTAGTGTTGAAAAAAAATTCGATTTTGAAAGCAAAGGTCAAATCGGTTATATTGGTAAAGGTAAAAGCGTGTATCAAACCAAACACTTTTATTTTAAAGGAAAATTAACCGGATATTTAAATGATTTTATACATTTTTATAATCAAATTATTTAATTTATATAATTAAAATATTTTATATAAATTAATTCTCTCTACATATATTTCTGGTCTTTCCCAATTTATATTTCTTATCCATATAACGCATATCACTTGTTATTTTTTCACAGGCTTTTTTATTTTTATTTTTTCTATATATTCTTAAAATATTAAATCTGGCTTTTTTTGCTACCGCAGCTTTTTTTTTAGAACGATTTTTATATTTCATTTCATAACGCACACCTTCATTTATAGCTAAAATACGTTTTTTACGTGTATCTTTTAATCGATAATGATATTTTTTGTTTTTTTTAGATATTTTTCGTAATTTTGGCAATAATTTTTTAGTTTTGTTAGTTTTGTTAGTTTTGTTAGTTTTGTTGGTTTTGTTAGTTTTGTTAGTTTTTTTTGGTTTGCTAGTTTTTTTTGGTTTGTTAGTTTTTTTTGGTTTGTTAGTTTTTTTTTGTTTATTCGATGATTTTTTTAAACTGCCGCCCACATGACCACTATTTTCTTTTGTTTCTCCAGAACTTGAAAATGGAACACTCATATTATTTTGAATATTATTTTCTTTTGTTTCCCCGTCATCCGAACTTGCGTTGATAGGACTCATATCGTCACCAGATACAGATTGAATCAACGAAAGCAAAACCATATCGCTTACATTTTCATTATAAATAGACGCCGATTTTATATTTTCTAATAATTCTGGTGGTTTTTCACTACATTCCCTGTCACCCCAAGTATAGCGAAAATTACCCGTTGTTTCACTACTAAGATTTTTTAATCCCTCTATAAATGTTATCATATAAATACAACGATTATAATATAGGTTATCGGTAAAACTTATATTAACATATTTACTTTCTTGATTATTTTTTATAAAAACGCCTTGATTCGCACTGAAAAAATATCCATTTATCAAACATACGTTTTTCCCGTTTTGTAGAATTTCAAAACATTTTTTAAATAAAAAATGTATTTCTACAGGTAAAGGTTTTAAAGAAAAAAAATTTTTTAATACAACACCTCTTATTATATTAGGTATATCGCATTCAACGAGATCCGATTTATTTTCACAATACGGCGAGTTTAATAAATGTAATATGTGTTGAAACGCGCCTCTATCTTCATTTTCTTCTTGTGTTTGATCAGGTAAATCATATTGATAGTGAATTATATTTTTTAAATTTGGAAAATCATCCTGTAAATCTATAAATAAAGATTCGCTAGCGCGTTGTAAATTTTGATGAATACTTGTATCGGTTCCGGCAATTATTAATAAATTAAATTTTTCATTGCCACATTCCCTTGTTAAACAATCAAAATCGATATCGCTAAAATATCCAATATGTATAATTAAATTAGCTGCTCTAATATTTGATATTCTATTTTCCATATTCATCAAAAATTTAAAATGTTCAAATGTTTTAACTGGAAAAATTTTTCCTCTATCAGTATTTGTATTTGAACTCATAATATATATATATACGTATATAAAATTAAACATAATAAGCTATAAAATTTCCCTTTTTAATTTTTTCTAATTTTTCATTTACTTCAATATACGGAATTAAATAATAATAATATTTACCACTAAGTTTTATAAATAATAAGGAATTATTTTGGTCCGAACTATGATACATGATAATATGATTATTGTATTTCATAAAATAGTTAAATACAGAACAAATTTCATAATCAAACCATTTTCTTTCTTTTTTAAATTTTAAAAATAAACGAATGACCGATTCATATGTGTCGGTTGAATTTTTTATAGACCTTATATTAATAGGTTTTTTTAATAATTTATTTTTAATAAATAAAATTAAATTATTACTTTCCATTTATATAGTAAGAACATATTAGATATTTAAATTAATGGTATTTCTCTCTGATCGTGGTTTTCTTTTTGATTTTTTTGGCATTGACAAATCGGATTCATTTAATTCATTTAAATCTGACGCGCTGATTGTACTTTTGACATCTAAACTGTCTTTCTGAATATTAACGCGTTTCGTTTTAATACCAGATAATAAATCATTAATATTGCTTGGTCCCTTCATTTCCCTTCTGGATGTTCTTTCACTTTTTTTTATCCCAGCAAATTGACCTTCCATATTTTCAGCATCCGCAAAATTAGCTTGTCCTCGTGCCATTCCAATATCAGGTCTTCCTCTATTCATTGGTGGTGGCATTGGTGGTCTACTTCTGTTCATATTTTGAGGAGGACCCGGTGGTGATCCCATTGGCGGTGTCATCTGTGGTCCATTTTTATTATTCATAACGCCTTGCATAAATCCACCAAATCCAGGGTTTTGTTCGCTCATTGAATTAACCGCTGCTTGAGTAAATTGCTGCATTAATTCGGGGTTTTGCCTCATAATATCATCCATGCCTGGAACAGATGATTTAAACATAGTATTAGTCATATGTAACATTGCGGCACTTCCACCAAGCATAAATAACAATTTAATCTCGGGAGCCATTTTCGTTTTACCACCATATTTCTCATGTAATTCTCCAAATACGTCATCGTAATCTTCTAAATTTTCACTTACAGATTCCCCCCAACCATCTAGTTTAATATCAAAAGGATCAAACTTTCCATTTAAAAACTCAATTGCCGAAACAGCGGCCATCATCATCTTTCCCTGAAATTTAACAGAATTAGATTTTTCTTTTTCTGATTTTATCATTTCATATTCTCCTTTCATCTCTGCTAAGGGTGCGTCCATGTTGTATTTTTTTGTTAATTTAATACCTTTTTTCTCTAAAGTTTCTAGTTTTCTTAAATAAATTAATTTTTGTTTTAAAGTTTCTTCAGTCGACATTTTTGGTTTTTCAGGAACTTTTATGGAAGGATTTACTGGGATTTCATTGAATTTTTTAAAGCCATCCCAAGTTGATTCTTTTCCAGTTTTTGATGTTGCAACACCAATATTCGGCTTATCATTCGTAGGAAGTTCATTAATATTTAATTTAATAGGACCATCAGTTCTTAAATTTGACGATGGTATTTTTTTAAAAAGAGATGGAGTATTTGAAAATGGTTTAGTTGCCTCCTCTTTGCTCATGGTTTTTTCATTTATGTCTAAAGAATTTAATTCAGATAATTTAATATCTGATTTAGGACTGGAGCTCCGTGAGGTTTTCTTGGTATTCATTAACATTTCGGCTCCCGGTCCGAAGTTTACAGATTTTTTGGGTGAAGAACTTAGTGAGGGTAAATTGCTCAACTTGATTGTACCTGGTTCATTTGAACTGGATACTGACAATTTCGGAGAACTCGAAATTGATCCTAAATTAATTATTTCTGGTTCAGTCATTATGATAAAATAAGAACTTAAAATTTTAAGTAAGACGCATAATATATATTATATTTTCACCAATAATTTTGAATTTTCAATGTACCACAATCCTTGTAAAAAAGAATCTGCTAGATCATCTTTTTTTTTATGCTTAGAAAAATGCTCTTGCCATACATCCAAACCATTTAATTCTTCCATTTTTTTTCTTGTAATTTCAATTCCCATTTTTTTTCTTTCATTGTACGTTGTTTTCTTCTTTCCTAAATATTTTTTTAATTTATTTAAAGGCGATATTTCCTCTATTATTGAACAATTTCTCTCTATAAAGTGTTGCATAATCATTCCTTGAAGTGTTTTCATTCTAAGAGCCAATGGTCCTATTTGATTTTCCACTATCACACAATGAATTTCTGTATTTTCTAGTATTTTGTTAAATTTATCTTTTAAACTTCGTCCATATGTTATAAGATTAAATGAGTTTGCGTTATATGTCTCTACAAAATTAAAGAATTTTTCATCAACATGAGAGAGAATCATATCATTAAAATCTTTTTTTAAGGGCTTTTTTTTTTCACTTATTAATTTATATTTATTTACTAATTTTTTTAAACCCGTGATTTTTAATTTTTTTAAATTTTTTTTTTTTAAATTAGTGGGCGGTATAAAAAAATTTTTATTTTTAGCATGAATTTTACAATAAAATTTACCATTTTTATGATATTTTGCTACCTTATCACAAGGCTTATTTGTTTTTGTTTTCCCCATACAAATTTTTTTATTTTCTTCTCTACACAAATTAATAACATCCCATTTTTCTATTGTTAATTTAGAATCGTCCACGATATTAAATAAACAATATGCCAAATGTTTCATTCCCACATCAATACTTAAAATTCTCATATTGTATTAACTGCACACAAATACTTAAATAATAAATTAAATCTATATAATTTAGTAGTTATAATTAAGAAATATTATACATTTTTTTTTAATCTATAATACATTTTATTTATATTTACATTATCCACTATCACTGTTACAGACCATTCTTGATTATTTGTTGATTGTGGTGCGTTATATGATGCTCTCCACATAAATAAATTTTTTGTATCTTCTTTTGGTGTCATTGGATTATTTGTTTGGTGGATAATATGTCGCGTTGTTTGTTTTTTTTGCGTGTTTATACAATCATTTAAATATTTTTCAAAACTAGGAAACGGTCCAAACTTCAAAAATATACCGGTTGACGATATAATATCTAATTCCTTTATAAATATATCGGCTAAAGTTAAACAATGTCTTACTCTTCCATTTCTAATAAAATTAATAAAAGCACTCCAATTATTTTCGGAAATATTATATTCTTTAAACAAATTTATATTTATATTTTCACTTTTCCATGGACTATCGTTATTTAACCCAAATAAATAATTAAATACTGTGGCGCCTTCTAATTTAGTTGACGATTTTAATTCATCTATATTTATTAATACTTTACCCCCGCAAGTACAATTCATTTCAATCAAATTAATATTCATTAAGTTTTAATGAACATTAATTAAAATATAATATTTCAATTTTTCAATTTTCACACATATGAGTATTAATTGTGTCTGGGAAATTTTAACATTTCACTTTGCGTCATAAATGGAGCGGATAATCTGCTTTGAAAATCCATTTTATTTAAATATAAGTTTTTTAAATCTGAAGATTCATAGCCAAACGGTTTTGTAGTGTCATTACAAGACGTAAATAAATACTTATTATGATTATCTCTTGGTTGAAAATTTGTCAAGCATCCACAGCATCTGTCACATGCTTTTTTCTGATTTTCTAAAATTAAACTATCCGCATTTTGGGTAAGAAATTGTCTATAATCGTAATTGTCGTGAATATTATTTTTTTGTTTAACTCTTTTATTATTTTGATATGCCGAAGAAATAACAGGGAAGCCGCCAGAACTCATTAAAGCTGGGAAATCTGTGTATATATTATTGCTTCCACTTATACAATTTTTCTTTTGATTTATATAGCTGTACATGTTTATATTTATAATAGATAAAATTTTATAACCAAATTTATCTATTTAAAATTATGCCTCAATCTCCGGTGATTTAGATTGATTATTTATTATAAGATTTACCAATTCTTTTTTTTTCAAACTTTTATAACCTTGTAATCCCATTTCTTCAGCTTTTTTTTTTAAATCAGCAACTTTTAATTTTGATATATCATTATTTTTATTTAATTCAACTGTTTTTACTGTCTTTGTGGCTGTTAGTTCAGTATCTATATTTTCTACTAAATCGTTATCTTCTACTAAATCATCCTCTTTTAAATGTTTACTTATATCATCTTCGTCGTGGTTGCTAATTTCTTCTAAAGTTATATTATTTTTATTTCCATCATCGCCATCATCGTCATTATCATTATCATCGTCACCATCATCATCATCGTCGCCATCGTCATCTACACTACCCTCTTTGTCCATAAAAGAAAAATCATCTAAAGTTACTTCGTCTAAATTTATTTGTTTTTCATCGTTATCCAATGTTAAATTTTCTATTTCTAAAGAAGAATTTAAATTTAATTGAGACATATTTGTTTCGGCACCCGACAATGAAATAGATCTTAACCCTCCAGACTCATTATCTTCAGTATCGCTTATTTCCTCGCTGTCATCTGAGTCATATTGTTCGTCGTTATTATCCTCATCTTCATCATCAAATTCTTCATCGTCCGAAACCGGGATAAGATTATTCACTTCTTGTTGTGGAACCTGTTCCCTCATTATAATATGAGATTGCTGTTGTACTTGTTCGTGATGTTCTTTAACTAATTGCATCAATAAATTTACTTTTTTATCTACACCATCTATGCGTTTTCTTAAGAAAAAATATATTAATGCGCAAAAAATTAAAGTTACTCCTAAACTAATAATCATGTTAGTATTCATTATACCTTATAAATATTTTTAAATTCTATTATTTAACGAAAACACGATTATAAAATAGACATTATTTTTTTTGTTTTATCTATTATTTCAATGGGATAGTTTAAATTTTGTAAAACAGATACACCACCTTTTATTTCAGATATTCCCTTTTTTATTTTATATGTATATTGAGGTTCATCATTTACTATTAGAGTTTTCATATTGAAGTTTTCAATTCTATCTGTTTTTTTAAATAATTGACATAATTTAATAAAATGTGTCGTTAGCATAAATGTTACATTTTTATTGTTGGATATTCTGTGTAAATATGAATAAGCACTAGCAATAGCCTCATATGGATTTGTTCCCGAATATAACTCGTCAAAAATACAAAAATGTCTTTTATTTTTATGTTTTTCAATTGTTCCTAAAATTTCTTTACATCTTCTTGCTTCTGCCTGAAACAAACTATCACGCCCAGATGTATCCGGTATATTTAGATAGCAATAAATATAGTCATATGGCTTTATAATAGCTTTTTTATAAAATCCAACACCAAATTGCTGTGTTAAAAGCAAATTTAAAATAACCGATTTAAGTAAAGTTGTTTTACCAGCAGCGTTTGGTCCGGTGACAATCATATTATTTTTTATTTTAATATTGTTTTTTATTACTTTTTTCTTAATTAATGGATAAAAATTTTCCTTAATTATCATTTTATTTTTTTTACTAAATGTAGCATTATTTAATTGATTTTCTTGAACTTTATATGATAAACCACATAATGTATCTATATAACCATTAAACCCAAAGGAAAAATATAATAAATCTCTTATATTTTCACATGTATTCATTAAATAAAATTGCTTCATTACAAACCCCATGTTTTTAAATAATAGCGGATTTGGCGATACTCGTGGTATTGTGGAAATGGTCATATGTAGTTTTTGAAGATCTTTTTGTTTTTCAGAAACATACTCTCTGTATTTTCGATAACTTTTCAAAGGATTTATTATTTTTATATATTTTTCTAAACTACCACATGTACTTGATAAATATTCCTTAAAATTATTAAAATACTCATTAATAAAATAAGTATTACTATAAAACTGGTGACATGAAACTATGCTTTGATAAATATTATATACATACATGCCAAAACACACCAACAAATACATTTTTTGAGATGTAGAAACCTGTGTAAATCTAGTGAATAACTGACCAAAACTATGTTTATCTAATTGTTCCAATAAAACTTTAGTATATGTTTCTGCGTTAATAGGTATACCCATTATTTTCAAAACAATAAAAGGAATAATCAATATAATAATTGGCGCTAATAAATTTAATAAAGGTGATACAAAGCTGTAAAAAGAGAGAATAAATAAAAAAATAGTAGATTTATTTAACCATTTAAAATGGTTCATGTCAATATATTGATATTTTTCAATGAAATTTTCGGATTTTTTTGTTTTATTCCATAAATCCCAAGTTTTATCACATATTTCAGAATTATTATTAATATCAAAATTTTTATAAATTTTTTGAGAATCCGATAAAAAATCAGTATCCGATGTGTATTTTTCAGACCATTTTTCTACTACAACACCACCAGCTTTACCTTTAGGGTTAAATAAAAAATTATATAATGGTTCGCCGTTGGTTGATTTTAATAATTCTAAATCATTAAAAATATTATTTAATACTGGTTTTTTATTTTTTAATAAATCAATGGGTAGTTTAAAATGATTTTTAATTTCTATAATTGACATTTAATTATAGAAATTACGGTAATATAATTTATTATTATTTACGAATTATGTTATTTAGATATTTTTCAAATGATTTGCCCAATCCGCTGGCATTTCCTCAATCTGAGTGTTATAATACTCCTCGAAATGTTTAATTCTTGCTCCATCGTGTTTTGTTAAGAAGTTAATAGCAATTCCTTTTCTTCCCCACCTACCAGAACGTCCAATTCTGTGAAGATATGTATGCTCGCTTTTTGGAATATCGAAATTAATAACAATACTTACTTGCTGGACATCAATGCCACGAGCATATAAATCGGAAGTAATCAAAACACGACATCCACCATCTCTGAAATCTTTATTTACAGCTTTTCGTTCGTCACCCTCCATTTTACCATGAATTTTCTTGACAGGATACTCCTCAGCTTCCATAGCTTCGTGGAGATCATCAACGCGTCGTGTACTATTACAATAAATAATAGCCTGTGAAATTGTCAAACCAGCAAATAAATCTTTGATACAATCAAATTTTTGTGAATCATTGTCTACTTTAATATAATACTGCTGAATACCCTGAAGAGTAAGTTGAGCTGCTTTCACCAAAATACGGATAGGCTTATTCATAAACTTTCTAGTTAGATCAGTTAACTCTTCTGGCATCGTCGCAGAAAATAATCCTACTTGAATATCACCAGGCATATATTGGAAAATTTTATAAATTTGCTCTTTAAATCCTTGAGAAAGCATCTCATCGGCCTCATCGCATACAATTACTTTCATGTTTTCGGTCTTTAGATATTTGCGACGTATCATGTCATGAACTCGACCCGGAGTTCCCACAACGATATGAGGAGGGTTTTCATCAAGTTTTTTCCTGTCACCATCAACAGACGTCCCTCCTACTAATAGTTGAATCCCAATATCGCAAAATTTTCCAATGTTCTCTAAAACACCGCAAATTTGTGTTGCTAATTCGTGGGTCGGTGCTAAAATTA
>Ga0206129_10007951_pt1 | contig 10303 bp, 9 predicted proteins | sample Helgoland_Spring_8_FD_148616 | JGI IMG/M metagenome (GOLD analysis project Ga0206129, IMG submission 148616) | Pelagic subsurface seawater microbial communities from Kabeltonne, Helgoland, North Sea - Helgoland_Spring_Bloom_20160502_2 | ecosystem: Environmental > Aquatic > Marine > Epipelagic ...
TAAACGATCATTTCGTTTTCACCATATCTCTACAGATGAAGTATATGGTGACTTAGAAGAAACAGATGAATTATTTACCGAGAACACACCCTATTCACCGTCATCACCATACTCTGCAAGCAAAGCGGCGTCTGATCATTTAGTGAGAGCTTGGGGTCGCACTTATGGGCTGCCTGTTATTATTACTAATTGTTCGAATAATTATGGGCCATACCATTTTCCGGAAAAACTTATTCCTCATGTCATTCTTAATGCAATTCATGGTAAGCCTTTGCCTATTTATGGCAATGGCTTGCAAATACGTGATTGGTTGTATGTTGAAGACCATGCAAAAGCATTAATTAGGGTCGTCACTGAAGGTAAAATCGGTGAGACCTATAATATTGGTGGTCACAACGAAAAAACTAATCTTGAAGTAGTTGAAACTATCTGTGATCTGCTTGAAGAGCTTGCACCTCAGAAACCTTTAGGGGTAATTAACTATCGAGACTTAATAGCTTTCGTTAAAGATCGTCCGGGTCATGATGCTCGTTATGCTATTGACGCTTCAAAAATTGAGCGTGAACTTGGTTGGACTCCAGAGGAAACATTTGAAACTGGATTACGCAAAACAGTTCAGTGGTATTTGGACAATACGTCTTGGTGGGAGAGAGTCCTTTCAGGTGCTTATCGAATGGAAAGAATAGGGGCGGATATATGATATCTAAGTACAAAGGAATTGTATTAGCTGGAGGCTCGGGCAGTCGACTCCACCCGATAACAATGGGAGTATCGAAACAGCTACTACCTATATATGACAAGCCGATGATTTACTATCCAATTTCTGTTCTGATGTTGGCTGGGATTAAAGATATTCTTATTATTTCAACGCCTGAAGATATGTCAGGCTACCAGCGCTTGTTAGGTGATGGCTCCCATTTAGGTGTTTGCCTTGCTTATGCTATTCAGCCGAGTCCTGATGGGCTTGCTCAAGCTTTTATTATTGGTGAAAGCTTTATTGGTGATCATAATGTAGCTTTAGTACTTGGGGATAATTTTTTTTACGGCCAGTCTTTTACTGAGAAGTTAAAGGTTGCTACCATTCGAAATAAGGGAGCAACTATTTTTGGGTATTATGTTAAAGATCCTGAACGCTTTGGTGTCGTTGGCTTCGATAGTCACGGTCATGTTTTAAGTATTGAGGAAAAGCCGAGTGTTGCGAAATCCAACTATGCGGTAACAGGGCTCTATTTCTACGATAATGATGTCGTGGAGATTGCCAAAAGTATTACTCCGTCCTCGCGAGGTGAACTTGAAATTACAGATATCAACAATACTTATCAAGCCAGGGGGGACTTGCAGGTCGAGTTGTTAGGGCGAGGTTTTGCTTGGTTAGATACTGGCACTCATGATTCCCTTCTTGAGGCTGGTCAGTTCGTCCAAACGGTTGAACATCGTCAAGGTCTAAAAGTGGCCTGTTTGGAGGAAATAGCATTTCACAATGGCTGGATTTCACAAGCCGATTTAGTGGTGCAGGCTGAAAATCTTAAGAAGACGAGCTACGGCGAGTATCTTTTTAAAGTAGCGGGTGGTTACAAATGAAAGTGAGCCACTCAAAGCTTAAAGGCTGTGTAATCATAGAACCGCGCGTTTTTGGCGATGAGAGGGGTTTTTTTCTAGAAACATTCCAAGCAGTCAGATATCAGCAGCAAGCGGGCATTGACCTAGCGTTTGTTCAAGATAATCATTCAAGGTCTTCTAGGGGTGTTCTTAGAGGTTTGCATTTTCAAAAGACTAAACCACAGGGCAAGCTTGTTCGTGTTGTACGCGGGGAAGTCTATGATGTGGCCGTAGACATACGTAGTGAGTCGCCAACATTTGGGGAATGGGAAGGCGTCATTTTGTCAGAGGATAATAAAAAACAATTCTGGGTGCCGCCAGGTTTTGCTCATGGTTTTGTGGTTTTGTCTGATACCGCAGATTTCGAGTACAAATGCACGGATTATTACGATTCTAGCGATGAAGGTAGCATCCTATGGAGCGATCCTGATTTAGATATTCCTTGGCCAATTGCTAATCCAGTCCTGTCAACTAAAGACCAAAGCGCCAAACGAATAGTTGATCTGCAGTTATGAAAATAGTGGTTCTCGGGAGTAAAGGTCAGCTTGGGCAATGTCTGTATGATCAATTATTAAGCACTGAACATGATGTTGTTTATACTTCGCGCGATCAAATAGATGTTGCTGATTTCAATAGGACAAAAAGTCAACTTTTAGAGCTTTCACCAGATGTAATTATAAATGCGACTGCTTATACCGCGGTTGATAAGGCTGAAGAAGATAAAGAAACGGCGGACCTCGTCAATCATCTTGCGGTAGCTAATATTGCTGGTACGTGCCACGAGTTAGCTTGCTTGTTGATTCATATATCTACTGATTATGTATTTGATGGGCTGTCGAGTGCTCCCTATAAAGAGGATGATCAAACCAACCCTCAAGGTGTTTATGGTAAAACAAAGCTACAAGGGGAGAAAGCAATTCAGTCTTCGCGATGCAGGCATGTAATTATAAGAACCGCTTGGGTATTCAGTGAATATGGCAATAATTTCCTTAAAACGATGTTGCGTTTGGGTGCTGAGCGCAGAGAGCTCCGAATAGTAGGTGATCAAGTTGGATGTCCTACCTATGCCCAAGATATAGCCAAGGCCATTATTACGATCTTAGAAACCTCTAAATCAAAAGAAGTTACTTCATGTCTCTATCATTTTGCAGGTAATTTTCGTTGTTCTTGGGCTGTTTTTTCTCAAGCTATTTTTGATGAAGCGTTGAAGCTTAAAGTTATTGCAAGTAAGCCTAATGTTGTAGCCATAACCACAAAAGAATTTCCGACTCTGGCCAAACGGCCTCCACAGTCTCAGCTAAACTCAAATAAACTTACATCCAATTTCGGGATTAAATCATCAGACTGTATGCTTGGGATTCGATCGTCGCTTACCGCTATTAAAACTAAAAGGTCTTGAGTGGCTGAGAGAAAATACAATAAGATTCTCGTGACTGGTTCCAATGGTTTTGTTGGAAAGGCTCTTTGTCAGACGCTGCGAAATAGGGGTGATAATTACTTAGGCTCGGTTCGCGATAAATCTTTAGCGATTAAAGGCCAAGACTACGTTATTGTAGAAAGTTTGGACGCGAATACTGATTGGAGAAAAGCCCTGGATGGTTGTGATACAGTTGTTCATCTGGCTGGTCGGGCACATATTTTAAATGATAATGTAGCTGATCCGCTTGCGGCTTTTAGGTTAACTAATACCCAAGGCACATTGAATCTAGCCGAGCAAGCAGCCGAATGCGGTGTCTCTAGGTTCATATTTTTGAGTTCGATAGGGGTTAATGGAGCTGTGACCTCCGGTATTCCTTTTAGCCCTAATGATTCTCCATCTCCGCATTCCCCATATGCCGTCTCTAAGTTGGAAGCTGAAATCGGCTTACGGGGGATAGCCAGGCGTACAACTTTGGATGTTGTCATTATTCGCCCTCCGGCTATCTATGGTAAAAATGCACCTGGAAATTTTGGGCTGATACAGAAATTTATCAAGTATGGGATACCGCTTCCATTCGGCTCAATTGATAATAAACGTAGTTTGGTAGCTATCGAAAACATAGTTCACTTTATAACAGTGTGTATTGAGCATCAAAGTGCGGAAAATGAGTTATTTTTTGTTAGTGATGATGATGACCTATCCACGTTAGAAATTGTTGAATTATTAGGTAGACTAATCGGCAAAAAATCTAAAACGGTTAAGGTGCCTCTAAAACTCCTTTGGTGCGTGTTGGCTATTTTAGGAAAGCGAAGAGCTGCTGTCAGCTTGATGTCAGATCTTCAATTAGACGTCGATCGTTCTCGAGAATTGTTGGAATGGTCTCCTCCTTTTAGTCCCAGGATGTGAAGTCGATGTTTTTTGATTTAATATTGTTTTAAACTAGGATTTATTATGGATTATTTATCTTTGATTGGCCGTGATGAAGTGTTATTTGAAAAGGATTTGAGTAGCTATAATGACGAACTAGTTTCGTTAGTATCAAAAGCCCGCTTTCTTGTCATTGGTGGAGCAGGTTCGATAGGACAAGCTGTTGTGGGAGAGATATTTAAAAGAGACCCAGCAATACTCCATGTGGTTGATGTATCTGAAAATAATATGGTTGAACTTGTTCGTGATCTTCGAAGTACAGTTGGTTATGGCTCTGGTGATTTTAAAACTTTTGCGGTTGATTGCGGGTCTCTTGAATTCGAGGCTCTTGTGAAAAGTGAGGGTCCCTATGATTACGTTTTCAATTTATCAGCTTTAAAGCATGTTAGGAGCGAGAAGGACCCCTTTACATTAATGCGAATGATCATGGTTAATGTCTTTAATACTATCAAGACCTTGCAATTGGCTAGAGAAATGGGAGCAAAGAAATATTTCTGTGTTTCAACGGATAAAGCTGCTAATCCGGTCAATATGATGGGTGCAAGTAAGCGTATTATGGAAATGTTTTTAATGAGAGAAAGTCTAACCCAAAAAATATCCATGGCGCGCTTTGCTAACGTAGCATTTTCTGATGGATCACTCTTACATGGATTTAATCAAAGATTCGCCAAGAAGCAACCATTTTCGGCACCAAACGACGTGCGACGTTATTTTGTAACACCTCAAGAGTCTGGTGAGCTTTGTTTACTATCTGGGTTGCTTGGTAATAACAGGGATATTTTTTTCCCCAAGTTAAGTGAAAAACTGCATTTGATTACATTCTCTGAGATTGCTGTTCGCTATTTAAGGGAGCGAGGCTATGAACCATTTGAATGTGAGTCTGAGGATGAGGCGCGAGATAAGGCGGAGGAGTTGATAGCCAATAAACAATGGCCTTGTTACTTCTTCGAGAGTGACACAACGGGTGAAAAGGACTTTGAAGAGTTTTTTACCGATAACGAAGTCTTAAATATGGAGCGTTTTGAGACGGTTGGTGTCATCAAAAATCAGCCTGATTTTGATGAGCCTAGGTTAGACGAGTTTATGACAGGTATTGAAGCTCTAAGGGAAAAAGGTACTTGGACAAAAGATGATATTATTAAAATGTATTTTGGACTTCTGCCAGAGTTTGCTCATAAAGAAACGGGTAAATATCTAGATCAGAGGATGTAGGAATGGACCGTTTTTTTGACATTTTATTTTCTGGAGTAGCTTTATTGCTTCTTGCCCCTCTTTTGCTGCCTATAGTAGTAATACTTAGGCTCACTGGTGAAGGTGAGGTGTTCTTTTTACAAGAACGCATTGGCAAGAGTGGTCAGAAATTCAAATTATTTAAGTTTGCGACTATGCTGAAAAATAGCCCAAATATTGGTACCGGTACGGTTACCATGAGAAGCGATCCCAGAGTGCTTCCAGTAGGCAGATTTTTACGTAAAACTAAAATCAATGAGCTACCACAGGTATTGAATATCTTTTTTGGTGATATGAGTGTTATCGGCCCGAGACCGCTTACTGCTCAAACGTTTGGGGCTTATTCCGAGAGAATTCAGTGTCTTATAAAGCAAGTTCGGCCAGGTCTCTCAGGAGTAGGTTCGATTATATTTCGCGGTGAGGAAGAGATAATGCATGGTGCAACTGCCTCTGTTGATTTCTACGCAAAAGTTATAGCTCCATACAAGGGTGCACTTGAGGAGTGGTTTGTTTCGAATAAGACCCTGTATATTTATTTTGTGGCGATTTTTGTTACAGCTTGGGCGGTTCTTGTTCCAAGCACAAAAATAGCCTGGAGGGTTTTTAAGGATTTGCCAGAGCCGCCTACTGAGTTAAAGCAAGCGCTTAATTATACTGACTAACTGGTATGGCTCTTAGTACTTCCACTTCATATTATCCAATTTCTAAGATATGACATGTCGGACAGTGTAAGCCCTGCCCCCCCCAAAAAATAGTCGAAGCAGCTAAAAGTAGAAAGTTCTAATACAAAAAGGGAATTAAGATCCTATTAAAAAGTAATGATTTATAGATAGCCAGACTCATGCCGAAACAAAAAAGCAAGGTCTGGCTAACAGAAACTACATAGTCAAAGTTCCCAAAAGAAAATCAAATTATAATGCATAGTTTTAGTGACATGATGTGCTTGCGTTTTGGGCCTATTCCATGTAGATTAACTTGGCTTTTTTTGGAACTAAAATCTTTGGATTTTGAGGAATTTTTATGTCACACAACTTCATTCTAATAGTGAAAAATGGACTCGCTGCTTACCTTGCATCGTACCTCTTTTTTATATCTTCCGCGTATGCGTATGTTGATCCAGGCTCAGGGAGCGTTATCGTCACCACCGTGCTCGGTTTCATTGCTGCCGCTAGCTATGTGTTTAGGCAGTTTTTTTACAAATTAAAGGCAAAGTTGTTTGGCTCAGAAAAACTAGACGAAGACAGATCAATTGATGAGTAGAGAAAATTTCGCGGAAGCGGTAGGTGGATCCTTTAGAGATCCTACGAGTAGAGTGTTTCAGGTAAAAAGTAAAGACCAATCTGTGGGTTGTCGAATCCTAAGGGGTCTTGATACTGATATGCTTGACAACTATCATCGTCTTTGTGATGCGCCGTTTTTTGCTCGCTTATTGCAAGAAAATCGTGTGGTGGAAACGGCTTTAGCGGATTATGAAGACCCATCAGTAAAAGCTATTCTCGAGTTAGGATGGAAGGGAGTAGTGGAGCACGATGTAGTTCCATTTGTGAATTACCCATATGAATGGTCGTTTGGGATGCTGAAAACAGCCGCCTTACTGCATTTACGTATTTTAGAAGATGCTGTGAAGGAAAATTGGATTTTGAAAGACGCAACGCCGTTTAACATTCAATTTATCGGAACTCGTCCAGTCTTCATCGATATACCCTCGTTTGTACCCTTAAGCGAGGGTGAGGGTTGGACTGGGTATCGGCAGTTTTGCTCTTGCTTTTTAATACCTCTGATGATGCGGGCATACATTGGGATAGATCATTTACCTCTTATGCGATCTTATATCGATGGAATACCCCCTCCTCAGGCAGCAAAATTTTTCACTGGTATGTCAAGGTTTCGTTCAGGTGTAATGAGCCATGTCCTGTTCCCGTCGTTTGTAGAAAATCGCATTGCAGCTAGGGAGCGGGATGACAGCGCAGCAAATATACGAACTGGAAAACCGCAATCGGTAAGTATGGTGATTGGTCTCATTCAATCGATGGCTCGATTAGTTCGGTCGCTTAAGATAGACCTTGACCACACTGACTGGTCGGACTATGACCAGACTCATTCCTATGATGTGGATGAGCACAGTGCAAAAAAAGAGTTTGTTGAACGTGCAGTTTCTGGAGCCAAATCCCCAGTGGTATGGGATGTTGGATGCAACACCGGTACTTTTTCCCTAATCGCAGCGCCGTATGCAAAATATGTTCTCGCAGTAGACGGTGACCATAATGCGATCGAGAAATTGTATAAGCGCCAAAAAGCTTCAACAGGCACTAATATTCTGCCCTTAGTCATGAATCTTGCTAATATTTCACCAGCTCAAGGTTGGGCAGGGATTGAAAGAATGGCTTTTGACGCTCGTCAAAAACCAGATATAGTGTTAGCGCTCGCGTTGGTTCATCACGTTAGAATCTCCGCCAACATACCCCTTGGTATGTTTTTTGACTGGCTGAGTCATCTCAATTGTCAGGTGGTAATAGAATTTGTTGATCGTCACGACGAGATGGTTCAAAAACTATTGACGAATAAAGCAGAGCAATATGCTGATTACAATCGTGACAATTTTATTGTAGAGGCCAAGCGGTATTTTAAAATCAAGGCGAGTAGGCCTCTAAAAGGCGGCAAGCGAGAAATTTTCCATTTAGTCTCATTATGATTTTAAGCTTTTTAGAGTTTTCCCTTTCGCCTTTGATCTCTTTGTTGAGTCTTGCATTTGATGGCTTGATCTTGATGACAGGGTCTGTCGGTTGGTCAATAGTGCTCCTTTCTTGTCTAACTACCTTGGTGTCCCAGCCTCTTCGTAAATGGGCCCAGAGAATTGAGAGTCGGGTTAGCTCACTCAAAGATGAGGTTGATGAAAAAGTTGCAAGCTCGACGCTAGGGCTTCGGGGAGAGTTAAAGTTCCGGGCTGTTGAGCAAGTCTACAGGGATAATGAATATCATCCGATAATGAGTGTCGCTCTTGGGGCCCCCTTCTTTGTGATGCTACCATTTTTGCTGTCAGCTCTTTTCGTGTTGTTTGAAAATCCAGCACTTGAATCGGCTTATTTTTTGTTCATTGCCGACCTTTCACTCTCAGATAGGGCACTTGCTGGTGTCAACGTGTTGCCGTTTTTTATGACTGGAGTTACGTTGCTAGATGCATACATTCGATTTGGAATCAATAGCAGCTCCTTTCGCCGATTTATTTTTATCTCACTAGTTTTGTTTTTTTTAGTTTATAATTTAGCTTCTGGTATTGTTTTGTATTGGTGTGTCAGTAATCTTGCTGCCCTTGTTGGCTACATTTCTCGAAAATCAAGCTAAAACAAACTCATCAACTCCCTTTGATTTAAGTTTTATCTTTGATATTTATAGAGGTTCAGGTAATTAAACTTCACTTGTTAAAAAAAGCATTCGAGGTTCCACTTAACCATCTGGTTAATAGGTCGTTGGCCTAATGATGTCCCGCATGCAATCCTCTCATTTCGTGGTGGAGAATGTATTTAGGCGCGTATTGTAAGCACTCAGTGTTGACTGTCATGGTTGGTGATACAATGAGATGTGTTGTTTGATGACTGAAGCAGAAAGTAAATGGACTATGTACTCTGAACAACGTCAATACCTCGGCCCCATGTGGCACTCACAAAGCACAGTGGGCGGTTGTAGTGTGCGACTATCACTCAAGGAATCGCTAATATAGTTAACCGACCAGATTTTATTAATCTTGACTGAAACCATAAGTGCAGTCGGCTGGGGTGCTAGATTCGTCGCTGCAGCTTAATTTTCAGGTTGAGCGCAAGTTCTCAGCACATGAGCTAAGCGCCTTAATGGTTCCAGACCAATTCCTTCACATTGTGCAAATCTTAAAAGGTACAGTCCAGTGCCCCAGAGCCGTTTTGGAGTAGTCAATCGGAGCAACCGATAGTCTATTTCCACATTTTTGGGAGAGAGCTTTGCCTGACTGTGATGGCGGTGCTCGCTTGTACCAAAGGCAGAATATGCCAGTTAAATACTGACTACGAGTTCGTCTTGCGATCTCTTCTCGACGGGAAGGTTTCTCCAATTTTTCTATAGAATCATGTGCTATTTCAGTTTTAGACTGTTTAGTTTAAATCGTTTTAAGCTTAGGATTTCCCTCTTCTAGTTCTTTTAGTCGCTTCATCGTCGAGGTATCCATTCCGCCAAATTTACATCCCCATCTTCGAAATTGCGAAGAACCGATGCCATGTTTGTTGTGACCATCGCCTGCAGCTGCTGCTTGCTAGTCTTGTTTCAATACCGCCAGAATCTGCTGTGGATAAATCATGACTTCTTTCTTGGAAACTCTTTTTCTATATTTTGTTGGAAGTTTCTACTTAGAACTACTCCAGATTCTGGGGGGGCGGACAACAGTATTTCTTTGAAGGATTTAGCGATCAAAGATAGTGCTGCTCGTAATTAATACATGTAATATTCTGCATAGACCTGAGAGAAAAGTCTGTTAATCATAATAGTACTCCGAATGTGGCTTTGCCTAAAAAAGACTAAATCATATGATATGCTAGACTACGAAAAAACGGTCGGATAAACTCCTTTCGACCAGGGTGTCGCTGACGTCTAAGAAACACATTGCAAAGTTCCTTAGCAGTTATTCACATTCTGACGCGGGCTAAAATCAGTCTATTGACTAAAAGGTATTAGGATATGTTTAAGCGAAGCGGCGTGTTGTTATCCAGAATTACAGTCTTGTTGCTAGTGATATTTCCTTTTATCAGCTATTGGAATGTAAACAAACATGAATCGGCATTCGATCTGCTCGTGTACATCAAAGAATCTTTAATTATTTATGCCTCAGTTATTTTATTTCTTTTTTTATTCGTGGCTGTTTTGTCAAAGGGCTTGTCTTATTTTCTCCCCAAGCTCCCTGCAATCTCAGAAAAAATAGCGCTTGCTTCAGGCATATCGTTTATATTTTTGTTCACATTTAGCTTAGTTCATGATCCTTTGATTTATGTATTCGGCAGATTTGAGAGTTCTTGGCCTATTGGGTTCAGTCTACTTTTATTTTCAGTCTTTACGCTATCTTTGCTACTCGCGAAGTACGAGAAGTTCCGCGATCTTACAAATCTC
>Ga0206129_10007952_pt1 | contig 10302 bp, 9 predicted proteins | sample Helgoland_Spring_8_FD_148616 | JGI IMG/M metagenome (GOLD analysis project Ga0206129, IMG submission 148616) | Pelagic subsurface seawater microbial communities from Kabeltonne, Helgoland, North Sea - Helgoland_Spring_Bloom_20160502_2 | ecosystem: Environmental > Aquatic > Marine > Epipelagic ...
ATTGCGTCCCTCGGAGAGCTGGCAGAGTGGTCGAATGCGGCGGTCTTGAAAACCGTTGACGGTTTATCCCGTCCGGGGGTTCGAATCCCTCGCTCTCCGCCATTATTAAGCCCTGATTTATCCGCATTAAATTTTTCGCTGATTCTTCATCTATTGTTCGAAGGATTTGAACCCCTGGATAGAAAAGCGGTTCGACAAAATCGTAGGAACGATTTTGGACTTTGAGTGAAGTGAAAAGCCCGTAGGGCAGGGTACAGGGACGTAGCCTGTCTATCCCTCGCTCTCCGCCATTATTAAGCCCTGATTTATCCGCATTAAATTTTTCGCTGATTCTTCATCTATTGTTCGAAGGATTTGAACCCCCGGATAGAAAAGCGGTTCGACAAAATCGTAGGAACGATTTTGGACTTTGAGTGAAGTGAAAAGCCCGTAGGGCAGGGTACAGGGACGTAGCCTGTCTATCCCTCGCTCTCCGCCATTATTAAGTCCTGATTTATCCGCATTAAATTTTTCGCTGATTCTTCATCTATTGTTCGAGGGATTTGAACCCCCGGATAGAAAAGTGTTCGACAAAATCGTAGGAACGATTTTGGACTTTGAGCGAAGTGAAAAGCCCGTAGGGCAGGGTACAGGGACGTAGCCTGTCTATCCCTCGCTCTCCGCCATTATTAAGTCCTGATTTATTCGCATTAAATTTTTCGCTGATTCTTCATCTATTGTTCGAGGGATTTGAACCCCCGGATAGAAAAGTGTTCGACAAAATCGTAGGAACGATTTTGGACTTTGAGCGAAGTGAAAAGCCCGAAGGGCAAAATAATCTTGTCACTGCTCAAGCAAGTTAAAAACTTCTGCCTACACCAAAGAACCAAACCCAAGGGTTAATCTTGATATCGATGTCACGCTTTACACCTGCAGTGCGGAGTTGAGCGTCAGCATCCATGTCGATATACCAAAGAGACGAGTTAAAACTCCATTGATCATCTATTGGAACCGCAACACCGATCTGTGCAGCTAAGCCCCAAGAATCTTTGATATCAATATCAGTTTCACCACCAAGCGCTCTTTCAAGTTCACCGCTGGCATCAAGATTTGAAAACCGCGTGTAATTTGCGCCTATACCAACATAAGGTTTTATCTGACTCTTTAGAGGCAAGTGATATTGGAGTGTCAGGGTAGGTGGTAAGACTGAGATGTTTGCAATTTCATCTATGCTAGATAGGCTGCCTTTACCATTGAGTTCATGGTGTGACTTGATGATTCCAAGCGCTTCGACCGCCCAAGTGGATGAGAGTTGATAATTGAATATCAAGCCTAAAGTGCTTGCAGATCCAGCACCAACCTTTGAGCCAGCAATACCTTCTAATTCATTACTACTGTCGTTTGGTTGAATGAATGTTGCACCTGTCTTAAAGGTTAGCCTTGATGAGTCCCAGGCTATCGCATTTGTGCTAAGAAGAAATAGGAAAGTAAGGAAGACTGAACTTAGTGTGGATTTCCGCATAACTACCTCGTTATTTGTTGGCTAATGGATTACGAAATGGGCGATGGCACCATGATGTTTTTAGCCAGTTTAGTTTTAACCAGGGTTGAAATTATTTCTCTGACTTCGATCAGGAAAACTGAAGTTAGTCGTTATTCAATACGGTTTGTATTATGTCGATAGGCGATGGTTTGCCTTGGCTTTGGGTTCGACAAATTAGTAGCTAAGACATATAGTTAATATATTATATTGATTCGGGTTCTCTGATTATGTCTATTCAAAACCTAATAGTGCTGATCTTATTAAGTACTCTTGGTTTCTTTACTCACATAACACCGCATGAAATGGGTTTTTCTACGGTAGGTGCAGTTAGCTTGTTAGCCGTAGCCTATCTGCCATGGCGGCTATGCTTTATTCCACCGCTAGTGACGTTATCCCTTTACGATTACGTGCATGGTGGCTATGGCTTTGCCGGCATGAGCTTTGTTTATATGGCACATATTGCAGCGACCTATAGCGTCTATCCAATACTTAAAAGAATAGCAGTGACATCTATAGCAGGTGCTGCTGCGATTAATGCTGTTGTATTTTATTTGATATCAAATATCACACCGATGGCCCTAAGTTTTTATCCGAATAGTATCGATGGCTGGTTATTGTGTTACAGCAATGGATTGCCATTTCTTCTTAAGGGCTTATTAGCAAACCTGCTCTTCGCTGGCATCGTTTTCAGCGTTATTCTTCTGTCTAAAAAGTTATATGCGCATCGTTTCGTTATTGCCTAGTGCTAGCGATATTATCGTTGCCTTAGGCGCACGCGATTCCTTAGTTGGTGTTAGCCATAGTTGCGGCCCCGGCTTTGATGATTTGCCTAAGCTCACAAGTACCAGCATCGACGTTAGGGCAAGCAGTGCTGATATTGATGAACAGGTACGTCAGGCCTCTGGGCCGTTGTATACGCTCAATCTTGATTTGCTTGCTGAATTGCAACCTGACGTTATTGTTAGTCAATCATTATGTGAGGTCTGTGCGGTTTCAGTGAAGGCGGTTGAAGAGGCTGTTGAGCAATTGGGTAAGCGTCCTATAGTGGTTAATTTAGCTCCTTTTCGTCTACATGATATTGCACATGGTTTTTTGCAAGTCGGTGAAGCAATAGGGCGAGTAGAGGAAGCGAGACGACTGCAGCTGTGTTGGGATAGACGTCTAGCCTTACTGCATAACCTTTACGCAACTCAGGCATGGCGTGTGGCATTTCTGGATTGGCTGGACCCTCTATTCATAGCCGGGCATTGGATACCCGATATGATTAGTTGGCTAGGTATGGAGCCGGTGATTGCAAAAGCGGGGCAGGCCTCATTCCCGATCTCGTTTAATACCCTAAAACAGGCCAAGCCAGACTATGTCATAGCGGCATGCTGCGGTTTTTCTGAGCAACGCTCACAATTAGATCAAGAGTCAATCGACTTGCCGGTTCATATTTTAGATGGCTATGAGCACTTTAATCGACCTAGTCCGGTTCTGATGCAGAGCTTTGATCTTATTGTGCGCTTATTTGACACCTTGGAGCCTGCAGCTAGAGGTTTTCCTGCGCACTCGAAAATAAATGAATGGCTTTCTCCGAAGTTTGATTGAGCTATCTCTGTTTATTCCTTCGTAATATCCCTCTATTAGTAATTTCGAGGCTGTCTTCGTTTTTTATCTAAAACTGTCACTTTTGTAATATTTTTTACTGACTTATTAGTATCTATTTCCTTTGCTTGAAATTAGTTTTTTAGACGTGCATTTATAATAATTACTGTTTAGTATATTAACTATTACTATAGTTGTGTAACATCTGCTACGGTCGCCGACTATGTGTGTGATGCCAGTAATATTACAGTCTAAATCAAAGGGAATGACTCATGAGAGCTATTAAGTCCTATCTATTTCTCCTCACTCTTTTATCGCCATCATTTGCTAACGCCCTTGGGGTGCCAGAGTTGATTAAAGGGGCTCTAAACTATCATCCGAGTATCAGTCAGCAGAAAGATCTGCGAGCGGCCAATCTAAAAGGGCTGGAAGCAGCGAAATGGGAGTACTTCCCAACACCCTCAATTTCTCTTGATGGTGTCGACGCATCTAAGGAAGACCCTAACTATGCTGGGAAGGACGATTATGCGATTCGCTTAGGCCTGAGTCAGCCTTTATATACCGGCGGTAAAATTGCTGCTGGAGTGCAATCAGTAGAGGCAGGCATTGCGTCTTCGGATGCTAGTCTAACCCAAACCTATGAAGATGTTTCTCTACAAATTGTTGAAGCTTATGGAAATTGGTTGACAGCACACCTAACAGGGCTTGCTCAGGCTAAGAGTATCGCCGTCCATGAGAAATTAAAAAAGCAGGTTGAGCGTAGAACTGAGGCAGGCATCGCAACAGTTAGTGATTTATTACTGGCGAAAGGACGACTGCAATCGAATTATGCAGATGCAGCGACAGTGATCTCATCAGAGGCAATCGCATTAACAAGCTTAGAAGCACTATTTGGCCGCCCCATCACAGCCGAAGAGCTGCGCTTGAGTGAGCCGTTTGCCCTCAAGACTGACGCCGATGTGTCGTTGTTAGAACAGGTAGCGCTGGCGAATAATCCTGCCATATTACTTGCACGCGCCGATATATTAGCTGCCGATGCCGATACGAAACTGCAAAAAAGTGCGTTGAAGCCTGAGGTTTCCTTGCGCTTCGAGCATCAGCGTGGGAATACGTCTATTGCTACCTCTAGGCATGTTGAAAACCGTTTATTTCTTTCTGTAGGCAGTACTTTCGGTGCTGGCCTCTCTTCTTATTCTACTATTGAAGAGTCATTAATTAGGAAAAATGCTGTGCTGTCACAGCTTGCCTCGACTGAGATTCAATTACGTAGAACCATTCAAAGTGACTACGCTTTATTACAGTCATTCCAGACTCGTATAAATGCCCTAGAAGAGTCGTTGGAGACAGCAATTAAGGTCTCAGATTCTTATAACCGACAATTCTTAGTCGGACGTAAATCTTGGCTGGATGTTATGAATACTGCCCGCGATTTAATCATAATCGAAACACAGTTAGTAGATGCTAAGTCTGCCGAAGTAGTGGTTAGTTGGCGTCTATATATTACTGCTTTAGGTTTGGATGCAGCTCTTGCTGAGGCCGAACAGATAGAACAAGACAGAGCCATGGGGAAAATAATAAACAGCTCTAAAAGTGAAAACTCATGAGTGAATTTGCAACCACATTATTTGTTTCACTGCTCCGACTAGGCCAACTACAGAAGACGCAGATTGATAAGCTGGCCTTACAAGAGGCAGTCGAAAGTGCGGCATCGTTACATAATGCTAAGTCGACTATGAAACAGGTCGTTAAATTAATGCATCTGAAATCGATTAGCTGGATGCGTCAGCCTGATCCGGCAAAAATGCCAGTCCTACTGTTTGATATAGAGAAAGAGCGTTGGGGAGTGCTGAAAGGGACAAATGCCGTCGGTCAATGGATTTCGGAATGGTGGTTGGAAGAAAGCAATGAATGGCAAGAAGATAGTCATACAAATTTATCAGGTATGCAGCTTGCCAAGCTGGATTTAAGCATAGCCTTTAAAGCCAGTGGTAGCGCTGTTTTTAGTCTGGTGAAAGGGGAGATTTTCAGTCATAGAGATTTGCTTCGCGATATTATTTTAGGCGGTATATTAATTAATGTGGTGGCTCTTGCGACCTCGTTTTATACCATGCAGGTGTATGACAGAGTGATACCTACTCGAGCGACACACACTTTATTGGTTTTGTCGCTAGGCGTACTTGTCACGATTCTTTTTGAACATCTCGCTAAACGACTTCGCTCAAATGTCTATGAAAAATTAGTGGAGCGAGTCGATCAACGGCTATCACGCACGGTCTATCTACGCTTCTTAAATGTTCGTTTAGATCAGTTGCCCAAAAGTGTCGGTAGTCTTGCAGCACAAATGCGTGGATATGAGTCTGTAAGGGGCTTTATAACAGGCATTACCAGCACAGTCTTAATTGATTTGCCTTTTGCATTAATCTTTGTCGTGATCATCTATATGATTGCCGGTTGGTTAGCATTTATTCCGCTGACCTTCACCATTATCTGCATGCTGGTTGGTTTTTATTATCACAACCAGATCGATCGTCTAGCCGGTAATGCTAATGCAGCCAGTAACTTTAAAACAGGTCTATTGGTTGAGTCGGTAGAAGGGGCTGAAACGATTAAATCAGGGCAAGGTGGTTGGCGCATGCTATCGCGTTGGATGAATACCACCGATGAAGCACGTAGCTACGAACTAGCAATGAAGGAATCTAGTGATTTTGCCCAATTTTCAGCCGCTAGTCTGCAACAACTTTCTTATATTTCAATCGTTGCCTTCGGTGCTTTAACGGTGAGTCAGGGCAACTTGACCATGGGTGGTCTTATCGCGTGCTCTATCCTTTCTGGGCGAGTGATGGGGCCAGTGACAACCATTCCTGGACAGTTAGTGGGGTGGGCAAATACTAAAGCCTCACTAAAGGCTTTGGATCAAATCTGGGCCTTAAAAGATGATCATCATGGTCAAGAACAACCCATTGTTCTTGAACACATTAAAGGCAATTATCAATTTGAAGATGTATTGGCACAATATGGTGACAAAGCGGCACTACAGATTCCGAAGTTGCGCATCAGCCAAGGCGAGAAGATCGCGATATTAGGGCCTGTGGGTGCAGGAAAAACAACTTTTCTACGTCTTCTGTCGGGTATGTATAAACCGCAGGCTGGACGTATTGTCCTCGATGATGTCGATCTTACCAGTATATCGAAACCGATATTGGCCGAACATTATGGCTATGTGCAGCAAGAAGGGCGTCTGTTTGCTGGGACCCTGCGCGAGAATTTGATCTTAGGGTTATTAGATCCGGGTGATGAAGTGATTCTAGAAAAAGCGAGGATGACTGGATTGTTAGAGGCGGTCATCGCATCAAACCCACAAGGATTACTACAAGAAATAGCGGAAGGTGGCAATAGTTTATCTGGTGGCCAGCGTCAGTTAATCAATCTAACCCGTGCCTTCTTACGGGAACCGAGCATTTGGTTATTAGATGAGCCGACCGCATCTATGGATCGCAACTTAGAACAGAAGATCATTGATAATTTCAACGAGATTTTAAAGCCAAAGGATACCTTTATTGTTGTTACTCATAAGACTGAATTATTAAGCTTAGTTAATCGAATTATCGTTATTGCTAATAATGCAGTCGTTATGGATGGACCGCGGAATGAGATTATCCAGAGACTGAAGAATGCGCCGGCCAAGGAAACAACAAAGGAAAAAGCATTATGAAGAAAATCGACTCCTCAGATGCTGAAATAATCGAAGCAGAAGACATAACCGCAGCAAATGATAATGCAAAATTGAAAGAGCTGGTTGAGCATGCGCCGTCGCCTAATGAACTTAATCTTTACGATAAAAATATGGAAGCTGCAGATGAATCTGCCCCTAAAGTGTCCATGATTATGATGTTGTTTTTAGCGGTTGCTATTTTCATTATCTGGGCCAATTTTTTTGAGATTGATGCTGCGGTAAAGGCGAGTGGTAAAATAATCCCCACTGCACGAACTCAGGTAGTACAGGTGGCAGACGGTGGGGTTTTAGCAGAATTATTGGTCGGGGAAGGGCAATATGTGCAAGAAGGCGAACTACTGGCAGTGTTAGAAAAAAGTCGCGCGAATGCATCTTTTGAAGGTGTGCGTGCGGATGTAGCAGCAATTAATATAGCCCTCATTAGGGCGCTGGCTGAGTCGCGAAATGAAACACCTGTATTTGGCGCTAAGTTCGCTGAATATCAAGAGTTTGTTTTAGCGCAAAAAAGGCTATTTATTCAACGTAAAAAAACCTTAACTGATCGCTTGGGCTCATTAGATAAGTCACGTGATTTAGCGCAACAAGAACTCTCTCTATACCAAGATCTATTCACCACGGGTGATGCTAGCCGTCTAGAAGTGATGCGTGCAGAAAAACAACTTAGCGAGTTAGACGGCGATATTTCAGCCTCTAAGAATAAGTATATGGAGGATGCGCGACTTGAGGTGAGTGAGTTGAAAGCTAAGCTCAGCAGCACTAGCTATGAACTCGATGAGAAGAGCGACTTATTACTGCACACCGAGATTTTTGCACCGCAAACAGGTATTGTGAAATATCTTAAGGTCACCACTGTCGGTGGCGTCTTACGTGCGGGGGATGAGTTGATGCAGATTTCACCAACAGAAAGCGTGTTAGTGGTGGAGGTTAATCTAAGTCCAGCAGATATTGGGCAGCTGACCATTGGCTTGCCGACCACGGTCAGCCTTGGTGCCTTTGACTATACGATTTATGGCAGTATCAAGGGTGAACTGACCTATATTAGTTCAGATACCTTGACCGAAGAGGGCCCAGATGGAAGACCTGAAACCTATTATCGGGCGCACATTACCATTGCAGAGGACTATCGCGAACATAATACTAAATTTACAGATATAGACCTGAAGCCCGGTATGACCGCTGACATCAATATTACAACCAACCGCAGGACGGTCATTACGTATCTAAGCAAACCGATCACTAGAGCCTTTAGCGGCGCTCTAACTGAGAAGTAATGCTAGCTGAGGTCTGGCTTCTAACGTATTGCTCTACGGGAAATAAAATAGGGGTTTCCAGAGTCGATTAGTACGCTTAAGATGAGCGTATGAAAACACTCATCTTAAATGGAATTTTAGTTAATGAGGGGCAGACGCAGCAAGCTGATCTCTTAATCGTCAACGGTCGTATTCATAAGATAGGGAAAGACCTACAGTCTAGTGAGGCTGATAAAGTCATTGATGCAGCTGGCAAGTATGTTTTGCCAGGCATGATTGATGACCAGGTTCATTTTCGTGAGCCGGGCCTAACACATAAAGGCGGCTTACAAACTGAGTCGCGCGCGGCAGTCGCCGGTGGCATTACCAGTTTTATGGATATGCCAAACGTTAAACCACCAACAGTTACTTTAAAGGCGCTAGAAGAGAAATTCGCCTTGGCGCAGGGCAAGTGTGCCGCCAACTATGCTTTCTATATGGGAGCCACCAACGATAACTTAGACGAGTTGCGCGGTTTAAAAAATGGCGTGACCTGCGGTATCAAGATCTTCATGGGGGCTTCCACTGGCAATATGTTGGTAGATAACCCTGTTGTTCTAGAAAATATCTTCGCTGAGGTGGAAACTATTGTCATCACGCATTGTGAAGACACGCCGATGATCAAGCGTAACGAAGACCTTTATCGTGAGCGTTATGGTGATGACATTCCATATAAATACCATCATGAAATTCGTTCAGTAGATGCTTGTTATGCCTCTACGGAGAAGGCGGTAGGACTTGCTAGGAAACATGGCACACGTTTGCATGTATTACATCTTACGAGTGCAAAAGAATTAGAATTCTTTTCTCCAGGCGATGTTAACGATAAGCAAATCACACTGGAAGTCTGCGCACATCATTTGTTTTTCTCGGAAGAGGACTATGACCAACGTGGTGCTTTTATTAAATGTAATCCAGCGATCAAGAAGGCCACTGATAGAGAGGCACTCATTAAAGCCGTTGCGGAAGGTCGTATCGATATCATTGCGACTGATCATGCCCCACATACACTTGAGGAAAAGACAGGTACTTACTTCAAGACGGCGGCTGGCTTACCACTAGTACAATATGCCTTACCTAGTATCCTCGAAAAGGTACAGGATAAGCAGTTGAGTTTAGAAAAGGTCGTGCAGGTTACTAGTCATAACGTAGCTGATCGTTTTCGTGTAATCGATCGTGGCTATCTGCGTGAAGGCTATTGGGCTGATATCACTATTGTTGACATGGATAAAGGCATTACTGACACCCCTGAAACCGTTCTATATAAGTGTAATTGGTCGCCATTTGATGGATTTACTTTCCGTTCATCGATAGATACAACTATTGTAAATGGTGAGGTTGTCTACCAAAATGGGGAACTTACTGATGCACTAACATTGGGACGTCGTCTTGATTTTAGAGCTTAAGCTAGTCAGGGAATTGTAAATGCTGATCTTTTTTCGACGTGTGCTGATCTTTTTCGGTATCGCACTATTGATTTCTTTCGTCATTATTCCCGCATTCCAGGTCTACGTGGGTGGCGTACCGAAAGAGGAAGTGTTGGCACTTATCGATGCCAATCTTAATGGTGATAAGACGGATATCTGGAAGCAGGTGTTCACTTATAATCTAGGTCTATGGGGGGGTAAAGCGATGCTCTGGGCACTTAATACCGCTGTGGTGCGCAAGGCGTAACTTAGTTCAAATCGTAGTTCTATATAAAGTAATAGATAAAAAAAGGGGCAGCCAATGGCTGCCCCTTTTTATTTGTATAACCGCTTTATTATAAGCGACTATACGATCACAGATCGTATCAGCTGTGTTCTTACTTGTTGTGTTGCTAGTTACTGTTGTCTGACTTCTTGGTCTCAACTTGCTGCAGTCTTATCTTTGGCGCTGTCACTGGCGTTGTGCTGGCAGGTTTTGCTTCAGACGTTTTGGTTACAACCTTTGGTGCCTTAGCAGCCTCTGTTGTAATTTCTTTAAACTCAGACTTGGTTTCAACCTGATTTAGTTTAGCTTTGCTTGCAGGGGCCGGGTTGCTTGCCACTGGCTTACTGCTTTCAATTGGCTTAGCTGCTACCGGCTTACTGCTTTCAACTGGCTTGGCTGCTACCGGCTTATCGCTTTCAACTGGTTTGGCTATTACCGGCTTATCGCTTGCAACTGGCTTGGCTGTCACCGGCCTCTTT
>Ga0206129_10007953_pt1 | contig 10302 bp, 9 predicted proteins | sample Helgoland_Spring_8_FD_148616 | JGI IMG/M metagenome (GOLD analysis project Ga0206129, IMG submission 148616) | Pelagic subsurface seawater microbial communities from Kabeltonne, Helgoland, North Sea - Helgoland_Spring_Bloom_20160502_2 | ecosystem: Environmental > Aquatic > Marine > Epipelagic ...
ATTTATGACCTATAGCGGGTAAATGCGTCAACTTCATTAGCAGAGCCAAAAATAAATGGCACGCGGGCATGAAGCGTTTGCGGCACCAAATCAAGAATAGGGCCATCACCGTCAATGGCCTTGCCACCAGCGGCCTCAACCAAAAACGCCACCGGATTAGCTTCATAAACCAGCCGAAGCCGTCCGGCCTCATAACCCGAACGCGCATCAGATGGATAAAGGAAAATGCCGCCGCGCCGGAAGATGCGCCATGCATCAGCAACAAGCGAGCCAATCCAGCGCATGTTGAAATTAACCTTTCGCGGGCCAGCCTCACCGCCAAGGCAATCAGCAATATAACCTGCAACATCAGGCTGCCAATGCCGCATATTTGACGCATTGATTGCAAATTCACGCGTATCAGACGGGATTGTGACCGCCCATCCCATATCGTGAAACACGCCGTCATCACCAAGCTGGAAAGCGACAACCGCTTTGCCAAAACTGACAAGCAAAGTTGTTTGCGGCCCATAAACAAAAAATCCCGCAGCAAGCTGATTACGACCGGGCTGCAAGGCACCGCCTGCGGCGGGTAAAATCGAAAAGATTGTTCCCACGGAAACATTCGTATCAATATTTGACGACCCATCCAAAGGATCGCTGGCCACGATCACCGTCCCATGATCATGAAGCTGAACCGCGTCATCCTGTTCTTCGGAAAGATAGGCATTTACCGCTGGCACATCGGCCAATGCAGCTTCGATCATTTCATCTGCCAGAACATCAAGCGCCTTTTGGTCATCACCATCGGCATTGGCACTGCCGCGAATGGCACCAAGCGCCGCACTAGCATCGGGCTGGCGGATAACAGCCGCAATTGACGCTGCTGCGGCTGCCAGTCCAGCAATTGCCTCACAAGCAGCCGCCTTGGCTGGCTCCTTGCTGGCAATCGATTCAAGCATGGCAGATAAATGAGACATGATGTGGCACTCGGCTGGATGTGAGGACTGAATGCAAGCCTGCAAATACTGGCTTTTGACAGATTTAGATATTAGCAAAAACAAAACGCCCGCACCATAGCGGTACGGGCGTTTCAATCATTTCCTAATGCGGCAACATTGCGGCTATTCGCGGTTTCCAAAAAGACGCAGGATGAACAGGAACATATTGATGAAATCAAGATAAAGGGTTAACGCCCCAAAAATTGATTTCTTCGCTGCCACTTCACGGCTGTCACCAGCCATATACATGGATTTGATGCGCTGTGTATCCCAAGCGGTCAAACCGGCAAAAATCAACACACCACCAACCGAAATCACAAATTCCATCTGGGTTGATGCCATAAAGATATTCACAATTGACGCAATGATCAGACCGAACAGGCCAATCATCATAAACGATCCCATCGCCGACAGGCTGCGCTTGGTGGTATAGCCGTAAAGGCTAAGACCGGCAAAGGCGCCTGCAGTGATAAAGAAGGCCCGCGCGACACTGGCACCGGTATAGACAAACAGGATTGACGCAAGCGACAAACCCATAATGGCACCATAGATATAGAACAGGTTCCGCGCCTTGGTGGCTGACATGCGGTTAATCCGCGCTGATAGCCATAACACCATGCCAAGCGGTGCAAGCATGATGACCCATTTCAATGGTGTGCCATATAAAAGCTGGCCAAGACCAGAAACATTCAGCACGGCCCATTTTGTTGCAAAGGCAAAAAAGCCTGTCAGCAAAAGAGCTGTGGTCATGTGATTATACACGCCGAGCATATAAGCCCGCAGCCCAACATCGGTCTGGGCAGCGGTCGCTGCAGCGGTATTCATAAAACGATTATCCTGCATTTTGTAACTCCCAAAATGACATTGCCAAAAATTGGCGATGATTGTGATGTAAATGTAAGGATTAAACCCAAATTATTCAAGCGCAGACTTGGAATTTTCGCAATGAATATTCGGCTTTTGCCAAGCCGCGCACTCTAGCCAGCAATTCCGGTTTTCTGCCGCCGCGCCCGCTGTGATTCAGATTTTAACTGGCCACAGGCCGCCAGAATATCACGGCCACGCGGCGTGCGAACCGGTGATGCATAGCCGGCATTCAAAACGCGTTTGGCAAAAGATTCGATCCGTTCATCTGACGAGCAGATATAAGGGCTGCCGGGCCATGGGTTAAACGGAATCAAGTTCAGCTTTGACGGTATGCCCTTGATCAGCGCCAATAAAGCGCGGCAATCCTCATCACTGTCATTCACCCCGTCAAGCATCACATATTCCCATGTAATTCGCCGTGCATTTGATAGGCCGGGATAATTACGACACGCCTCAATCAATTCAGCAAGCGGGTATTTCCGGTTGATTGGCACCAGCTCATTTCGAAGCTCGTCACGCGTTGCGTGAAGCGAAATTGCCAGATTAACCCCTAATTCTTCGCCGCAACGTTTGATTTCGGGAACTACACCCGACGTTGACAAGGTAACGCGGCGTTTTGAAATTGCCACACCTTCGCCGCTCATGATGATGCGCATCGCCGTGGCAACATTTTCGTAATTGAACAAAGGCTCTCCCATGCCCATCAAAACGATATTGGTAAGGCGGCGTTCCGGTTTGCCCGATGGCCAGTCATTCAATTCATCCATCGCCAGCAAAACCTGACCGCAAATTTCGGCAATGGTTAGATTGCGAACCAGCTTTTGCGTTCCCGTATGGCAAAAACTACATGTCAGGGTACAGCCAACCTGTGATGAAATACATAAGGTGCCACGCGTCTTATCGGGGATATAGACACATTCAGCTTCATTACCATCGGCAAAACGAATAAGCCATTTGATCGTGCCATCAACCGACTGCAACCGCCGCGATACCGTTGGCCGGTCAGCAGAAAAATGTGCTGCCAGCAATTCACGAACCGGTTTTCCAAGATCACTCATTTCGTTAAAGCTGCTGAGGCCGTGACGCCAAACCCAACGCCAAACCTGCCGCGCACGGAATTTTGGCAGACCAAGCGCCACCATCTTCGCCTCAAGATCGGCAAGCGCCAAACCAAGAAGATTAGTTTTTTGCAACGACGTATCCATGGCGATGGGCGCAGGCTGATCCGCCACAGCTAGCTCAGGAACAACGGTCATTTGCAGGTCTTGTCAATGACGGCTTTGGTCTTGGTAAAGCCTGCCAATGAATAGGTGTCGGTGGTTTTAGTGCCGCGGCTAGAGGTGCCGATGACGGTCATTTTGTTACCACGTTTCATCTGCACGATAATCCGCCGGTCATCTTCTTCGCTTTCGGCATAGGCACGGTCTTCAAGGGTGAATAATTTAAAGCTTTTGCCGTCAATCGATAAGATTACATCCGACTGCGCCTTATAGCGATAGCCAGCAATCACCTGAACAACATCACGTTCAGCCTTGCCCGGGCCATGCGACACAAAAACCCTGATATCACCGCGGTTTTCGGGATCATATTTGCCTTTGCTTGTGGTTGGCACGCTGCTGACAAAACAAATGCGGCTGCCATCATTATCATAGCGATAGGCGCCCCAGTCCTTTTCAATGAGCATCTGTACCGGTTCGGCAAAGGCAGGCGCTGCTGCAAAACTGGTCGCGATCACCATTGTGAAAACACCCATCATTCTGCTGAGTCTGAACATTTATTCACTCTTCCTTTATTCGCTTGTCTGGTCTCACTGACACAATAATGGCCCCATCGGGGCGTGTCTTTCCAACGTGTCATCGGTTTATGGCATCAATGTGAAACCGATACCAAACCCGCATGCGGCTATACAGATTGTTTTAGGATACCTCGCGCCGTGATGCAAAGACTTTCCAAAATGCGTCAATCTAAAAACTGCCCGCCGAAAACGTAACTGCCCGAATGCTATCGCCGCGCCATAATTATGATTTACCGGTTTTCGATAGCAAGGTTTTTACCAGCGGCAAAATCTTTGTCGCAATATATGCCACCCCTTGCTCGTTCGGGTGCATTCCATCAGGCTGATTCATCGCTGGCTGCAGGGCCACACCATCCAGAAAAAAAGGATAGAATAAAATCTTGTGACGCTTTGCCAAACGGTCATAGATCGCATCAAATTCATTTGCATAATCGGCACCCAGATTGCGCGGTGCCTGCATTCCAGCAAGAAGTACCTCAATTTGATTCGCCGCAAGCTGTTCGATGATGCCCTCAAGATTGCGATAGCTTGCCGCAGGCTCAAGGCCGCGAAGCAAATCATTACCCCCGAGAACAATGATCGCAGCATCAGGTTTGGCAGCAAGCGACCAATCGAGACGCGCCAGCCCACCAGCGGTGGTATCACCCGAAACCCCTGCATTGACGACCTCGACATCAACGCCGTCTTTTTTCAACAACCGGCCAAGAACATTGGGAAAGGCCTCATCCTGCGGCAAACCATGACCGGCAACAAGCGAGTCACCAAGAACCATCAAAACTGGCTGACCCGTGGCCATGATTGACGATACCGGCATCAGCGCCATCATGCCGGCCAATGCCATCGGTTTAACAAAATGGCGACAGCGGCCAAATAGCTCCAAAAGGCGGCAGAAAAATTCAGCTATCATCATTGCGTTTCCCTTGATCTCGGCACAAGGCCAACCCATATGTTTTACCAAGGATCGTAACCCCCTACGACATGGTCGCGCCGCGATTTGGTAACCAGCCTTACCTGCATGTAGTAGATACAAGCCGGTTTTTCCAGAGTGCACAGATTATCAATGACCCACCAGCCCATATTGCGGGCATCACGATCAAGGATTGGACTAGTTTCATGGCATCATCATCCAAAGCTGCAAATGAACCAGCCGCAATTGATCCAGCCGTTATTGATCTCAACGCTGCGCATCTGACCCTTGGCACAGCGGCGGTAAAAGTCAAAATTCTAAAGGGCATCAATTTGCAAATCGGCGCTGGTGAAACCGTTGGAGTTTTAGGGCCAAGCGGCGCTGGCAAGACCAGTCTATTGATGGTGATGGCCGGCCTTGAAACCTTGACCAAGGGGCGCATTGCGTTGGCTGGAACCGATGTTACCAATATGCAAGAAGATCCGCTTGCCGCTTTGCGCCGCGACATGGTTGGCATTGTGTTTCAGGCATTTCGCCTGATCCCGTCACTCACCGCCTTGCAAAATGTGTCGATCCCGCTTGAACTAGCTGGCCGCGCCGATGCTGAAACAAGTGCTGCGGCGGCCCTTCGGTCGGTTGGATTGGGGCACCGCTTGACGCATCTTCCCGATCAAATGTCGGGCGGCGAACAACAGCGTGTTGCGATTGCCCGCGCCATTGCCCCCAAACCCCGCATTCTTTTGGCCGATGAACCAACCGGAAATCTTGACAGTGCCACTGGCGAAAAAGTCGTCAATATCCTGTTCAAAAGTGCGCAAGAGGCTGGTGCCGCACTGGTGCTTGTCACGCATGATGCATCGCTTGCCGCCCGCTGTTCGCGCGTTCTTGAAATCGAAGATGGCTTGATTGCCAGAGACACCAAACAGTGGCCAAGACAGTTACAAACACCCGCCAAGATCACCGCGAAGCCATGAGTCCAATTACCGCAAGCCGTGACGGATGGGGCTTTGCCTGGCAGCTTGCCAAACGCGAAATGCGCGGCAGCCTTGGCCGGTTTCGGGTCTTTTTAGGGGCTTTACTTCTTGGCGTTGCCGCGATTGGCACCGTTGGTTCGGTTGCTGAATCAATGCGAAGCGGGATTAGTGATAATGCGCGTATTCTGCTTGGTGGCGATATTGAAATCAGCAGTATTCATACCGCGCCAATCCCCGAAATTATCGAGGCCGCCAGCCGTTTTGGCACAGTGTCAAAAGTGGTTCAGATGCGCGCCATGCTGCAGGCAAGCGACCGGCGAAAGCTGGTTGAATTAAAAGCCGTTGACAGTAAATGGCCGCTTGTTGGCACTGCCGCGACAGCGCCGTTAATGCCGCTTGCTGATGCGCTTGATCAGGCGGGACTTGTCGCCGATGACGCTTTGCTTCGCAGTCTTGGCTTGAAGCCGGGTGATCGCGCCCGTCTTGGCAATCTTGATGTTGAGGTCCGCGCAGCGCTGACCAGCGAGCCTGACCGGTCAATCAGCTTTGTTAGTTTTGGTCCGCGCGTGCTGATCTCGGATACGACTTTGGCCGCCACCGGCCTGCAGCAACCCGGGTCATTTATCACCTATCGTTATCGGCTTTTGCTTGATAACCCGCAAGACCGTGATGCGGCGATGGCCACATTAAACCAGCTTACCGCACCAACCCACGCAAGGGTGCGCGAAGTTGCCAGCGCCGCCCCTGGATTTGACCGTTTTGTCAATCAGGCGGAAATTTTTCTGGTGCTTGTTGGCCTGACCGCGCTTCTTATTGGCGGGCTTGGGGTTGCGGGTGCTGTGCGCGCATGGCTGGCAAGCCGGATGCCGGTTATTGCCACGCTGAAATGTCTTGGCGCACCATCAATTTTAATTTTCCGAATCTATCTTTTGCAAATATTTGTGGTCGCCACTTGTGGGGTTGCAGCAGGGTTGACCGTTGCGGCGATTGCCCCTCTATTTGCCATTCACATCCTGTCCGGCTATGTCACTGTTCCGCTTGAAATGACAATCTATCCAGTGCCATTGATCATTGCTGCCGGTTTTGGGCTTGGCACCGCTTTTCTGTTTGCTGTATGGCCGCTGGCCAAAGCTGAAGAAGTGCGCGCTGGTGATCTGTTTCGCAGCTTAATCGAAATGCCCGATGGCTGGCCCAAACCGCGCTATCTTGTGATGATGATCATAGCGGCCATTGGCCTGACATGGCTGGCCTATCTTGCAACGCATAATCTCGGCATTACCGCCAGCTTTATCGGCGGCTCGCTAGCTTCGTTATTGCTATTATCGGTTCTTGGCAACATTCTGGTGCGGCTATTGCGCCTTGCGCCCCTGCCGCGTTTTGTTCCTGCCCGTTTGGCATTGTCCAATATTACCCGCCCCGGCTCACCCGTGCGCTCGGTTATCATTGCCTTTGGGCTTGGGCTTTCGGTTTTGGTGACGGTATCAGTAAGCGAATCCAATCTTGGCCGTCAAATTGATAATCGAGTTGCCGAAGATGCGCCGGCTTGGTTCTTTATTGACATTCAGCCACGCCAGATTGACGCCTTTGAAAAGCTTGCCAAATCAATTGATGGCATTACACAAATCACCAAAACCCCAATGCTTCGTGGCCGCGTTTCCAAGATCAATGACATTCCGACAGCGGAAATTACCCCGCCCGAAGGATCGGCATGGATTCTACGCGGTGACCGTGCTTTGACATGGTCAGCATCGGCACCCAAAGGAAGCGAGATTGTTGTTGGAGATTGGTGGCCAAGCGATTATGCCGGCCCGCCACTTGTTTCAATGTCCGAAGATGCGGCTGGTGATTTCGGCCTAACGATTGGCGATACGGTTAGCATTAATGTACTTGGGCGCGAAATTACCGCAACAATCGCCAATCTTCGCGAAGTGGATTGGCAAAGCTTTCAGATCAATTTTGTTTTTGTGCTGAATCCGGGCGTTCTTGATGCCGCTCCGCATAGCTGGATTGCAACCACCCATGCCGATAGTGACGCCGCCGCCGATGCGGTTGAACGCGCCGTTACCAGCAACTTTTCAAATATTTCGGCGGTTTCGGTGAAAGAAGCGGTGGCAACCGCGCAGCGCGTCATTGGCCTTCTTGGCGGTGCGGTGCGGTTAACCGCCCTTGTCACCCTGATTGCCGGCATTGCGGTTCTTGCCGGAACCGTTGCCAGCAGCGAGTCGCAACGGCTTGCTGACTCGGTGATTTTAAAAGTGCTTGGTGCAACACGCCTGTCGATTGGCCTTGCCTGGTTTCTTGAATATGCGTTTTTAGGATTGCTTACCGCCATTGCCGCGGCTTTTATTGGCAGTCTTGCAAGCTGGGCTTTGGTTCATGGATTTTTAGGCGCGGAATTTATTCTTGATGGCTGGCTGGTTTTTGGCACCACCCTTGCCGGTGCCGTGGCAACGGCGGTTCTGGGGCTGACTGGCGCGATGAAAACCCTTGGCCGCAAACCGGCACCCCTGCTTCGTGAACTTTAAACTAGGCCAAAAACAGCCTCTTGCAAAAATGCATCAACGGTAAAAACGTCATTGCGAGGCCGCCAGTGATCGGATATAGCAATCTCTTATGAGCAAGCAAGATATTAAAAAAGTCGTCCTCGCCTATTCAGGCGGCCTTGATACCTCGGTAATCCTGCGCTGGTTGCAAGACCATTACCGCGCTGAGGTGGTTACGTTCACGGCCGATATCGGGCAGGGCGAAGACATCGAGCCAGCACGCGCCAAGGCCGAGATGATGGGAATCAAGCAAATCTATGTCGAAGATTTGCGTGAAGAATTTGTGCGCGATTATGTTTTCCCCATGTTTCGGGCGAACCCACTTTATGAGGGTGCCTATCTTCTTGGCACGTCAATTGCGCGGCCTTTGATTGCCAAACGGCAAATCGAAATCGCCCGTGACGTTGGCGCTGAGGCGGTCTCACATGGCGCCACCGGCAAAGGCAATGATCAGGTTCGGTTTGAATTGGCCTATTATGCCCAACAGCCCGATATCAAGGTCATTGCGCCTTGGCGTGAATGGGACCTGAGCAGCCGGACAAAACTGATTGCCTATGCCGAAGCCAACCAGATCCCAATTCCAAAAGACAAACGCGGCGAAGCCCCATTCAGTGTTGATGCGAATCTTCTGCATATTTCAGCCGAAGGCAAAGTGCTTGAAGACCCATGGGCAGCTCCGGAAGAATACGTGTTTTCACGAAGCGTATCGCCTGAAGATGCACCCGACAAACCAACCGAAATCGAAATCACTTTTAAATCCGGTGATCCGGTGGCGGTTGATGGCAAGGCGCTGTCACCTGCCAATTTGCTGGCCGCGCTCAACAAACTTGGCGGCGATAACGGTATTGGCCGTCTTGATCTTGTTGAAAACCGGTTTGTTGGCATGAAGTCACGCGGTGTTTACGAAACACCTGGCGGCACTATTTTACTGACAGCACGCCGCGCCATGGAATCAATCACGCTTGATCGCGGTGCCATGCATACCAAAGATGAATTGATGCCACGCTATGCAGAGCTGGTTTATAATGGTTTCTGGTTCTCGCCTGAACGCGAAATGCTGCAGGCGGCGATTGATAGCTGCCGTGATGCGGTTAATGGTGTTGTGCGGTTAAAACTTTATAAAGGCAATGTGACCGTCACCGGCCGCAAATCACCAAATTCGCTTTATAATGCCGATCTGGTGACCTTTGAAGATGGCGCGGTTGATTATGACCATAGTGATGCGCATGGCTTTATCCGGTTGAATGCGCTTCGCCTTCGCGTCAAGAAGATGGTTCAAGACGGCTAGGGTTTTACGGACGGCAAATACCGCCAACCGTGCCATCACGATTGACCTGTTTCAAATAAAGCTTGCCTGTTGGCGCCATCGAATAGCCTGATGATTTCAGGCCTGAGTCGCATGGCACGCCTCTGACAATTTTATAGACTGGATTGTGATTGCTATTGGCGCGGAATTCCTGCACCGAATCGGTTTGATAAATTCCAAATGCAACCAGTATGACGACTGCTACAACCATTTTAATGCCTTCTGTCTCAATGCTGTTTTGATTGGGGTCAGGCTTTCATCAAAGCCTTGCTAGCATGGCATTGATGACGCCAAATTAAGGCCGATTTTCGCCTAAAATCTGGCGATTCAAAGAGCCATAAAAAAACCGTCACCTAAAATAAGGTGACGGCTTTCATATTTGGCAGCAAGCCAAAGGCAGATCTCTGAACGGATAGCGCCTTTCGCAGTACGATCTTGTTTATTGCCTAGAGCTGCGCTGCGACGTAATCCCAATCGACAAGATTCTCGAGGAAATTAGCCAGATAGTCAGGGCGCTTGTTGCGGAAATCAATATAATAGGAATGTTCCCAAACGTCACAACCAAGAAGCGCTGTCTGGCCGAAGCAAAGCGGGTTTACCCCATTTTCGGTTTTGGTCACGGCAAGCCCGCCATCGCTGTTTTTCACAAGCCAGCACCAGCCAGAACCAAACTGGCCTGCGCCCGCCGCCTTGAACGCATCCTTGAACGCATCAACCGAACCGAATGACTCGTTAAGCGCTTTTTCCAGCTCGGTTGGCATTGCATTGCCTTTTGGCCCCATCATTTCCCAAAATTTCATATGATTCCAATGCTGCGAGGCATTATTGAAAATGCCATTTTGTGCAACGGCGCTCGAATCATAGGTGCCGGTGATGATATCTTTGAGTGACTTGCCTTCCCATTCGGTACCAGCAATCAGATTATTGCCA
>Ga0206129_10007954_pt1 | contig 10302 bp, 8 predicted proteins | sample Helgoland_Spring_8_FD_148616 | JGI IMG/M metagenome (GOLD analysis project Ga0206129, IMG submission 148616) | Pelagic subsurface seawater microbial communities from Kabeltonne, Helgoland, North Sea - Helgoland_Spring_Bloom_20160502_2 | ecosystem: Environmental > Aquatic > Marine > Epipelagic ...
CGTCTTCGACCAAATAAATGCGCCCACCATGGCGAGTGTCGTACTGGCCCATAGTGCCTTCGACTTCCGGATGACCTTCATGCCCAATCAAAATGCATTCACGACCCGATGCACTGAATGCTGAAACTTCAACGTGCACCTTGGTGACAAGAGGGCATGTCGCATCAAACACTTTCAAACTGCGTTGGGCAGCCTCATCCTGAACTGCCTTCGATACACCGTGCGCGCTAAAAATGACGATGGCATCATCGGGAACTTCGTCTAATTCATCGACAAAGATCGCACCGCGAGAGCGAAGATCTTCGACCACAAATCGGTTATGAACGACTTCATGTCGAACGTAGATAGGCTGCCCAAACACGTCCAGCGCGCGGTTAACAATATCGATCGCGCGGTCTACACCGGCACAAAATCCGCGAGGATTAGCAAGAACAACGTCCATGACTAGTGCAACTCCGCTGCTTCTACATCGTGTATGTGAACACGAAATGTGATTGTTCGCCCCGCCAGCGGATGATTGAAGTCAATGGTAACTTCAGCGTCATCAAAGTCAGCGACGACTCCGGGGACCTCACTACCAGCGGCATCCGCGAACGCAAAGACCATGCCGCGCTCTAACTCTAGTGCTTCTTCAAACTGATCTCTGCCAACCACTTGGATGTTGTTGTCATTCGGCTGACCAAAGGCATTCTCTGGCTTCACCAAAAATTCAGCTTCTGCCCCGGGCAACAATCCAAACAGTGCGCGCTCAAATCCGGGCAATAAAGAGCCGTCACCGACCGCGAAAGTAGCAGGGTCTTTGCCGAAGTTCGAGTCCACCTCTGAGCCATCGTCAAGCAGTAACGCAAAATTCAAGGTTACCTTGGTATTCTCGCTAATCGCGATATCGGTCATGAGTCCTTCCTGTTGTTGTTCGCCGTTTGCGCTTCGTCACTCTGGAAAAGGCTGTCAAGAATCAGAATAGCCGCGCCCAATGAAATTGCCGAATCCGCAATATTAAATGCAGGCCAGTACCAATCACCATAATGAACTGAAATAAAATCGACAACATAGCCGTAGTTAAGACGATCCCACAGATTACCTAAGCCGCCCCCTAAAATGAGCCCTAAGGCTGCACCAACCCAGCGTTTAGTCGTCGGTATTCGGGACAGCCAAACCACCATGACAGCGCTAACAATGAGCGCAACGGTCGTGAAAAACCAACGCTGCCAGCCCCCCGCGTCGGCGAGAAAACTAAATGCAGCACCGGTATTATGCGCCAGCATCCAATCGAACCAAGAGGTCACAGCAACCGGCTGGCGATACGCAAGGGTTGACGATGCCCAGGCTTTAGTCCAGTAGTCTAGACCGATTACCGCTAACGCCAAGGCATAACCCCAGCGCGCTCGCAACGACCAAAAACCAGTCTCAAGCATAGGCGCGCCGCTCTCCGGGGCCTGCAATATTAGTGACACACCGACCACAGAGCGTTGGATGATCGCCATGGCTGCCGACATCGTCCGCGCGATGCCAACAACGCTCACATTTATCGTCTGCTGACACAGCGACGGTCACTTTTAAACCATCGAGATCGGCATGTAGCGCTGAAGCCGTCGCGTCACTCATCGGTTTCACAGTGGCGGCAGAAGATATCAGCACAAAACGTAACTCATCACCGAGCGAGACCAACGTCTCATAGAGGGGCCCATCGGCATACAAGGTCACATCAGCATCCAGCCCACCCTTGAGCTCTCCAGCCGCACGTTTTGCCTCCATCGCTTTGTTCACTGCTTGGCGCACCAAGAGCAACTCTGACCAAAATGCGTCACCCATTGGACCTTCACTGGGGGCTGGAAGCGCGTCGTACCACTGAGCCAAGAAAACGGACTCTGCCCGAGTACCCGGTAAGTTCTCCCAAACCTCCTCTGCGGTGAAACTTAGGATAGGCGCAATCCAGCGACACAGTGCTTCCGCCAAATGCCACAGCGCCGTTTGGGCTGAACGACGCGCAACCGATTCCGTCGGAGTGGTGTACTGTCGGTCTTTGATGATGTCGAGATAGAAACCACCGAGCTCACCACCGCAGAAATTATGCACCTTAGAAAATACCTGATGGAACTGGTACTCCTCATAGGCGGTCACTAGCTGACTCTGTAAGTCAGCTGCGCGTGCACAAATCCATTGATCGAGGGGCAGCATGTCGGCAGGTGCCAAGGCGTGCTCTTTAGGGTCGAAGCCTGCAAGATTCGCCAACAAGAAGCGTGCGGTATTTCGAATACGTCGATACGCGTCGCCGGTGCGTTTAAAGATTTCATCTGAAGCCGATATTTCATTGCGGTAATCACTCGCTGCAACCCACAGTCGAAGCACATCGGCGCCAAGATCGTTCATCGCTTTCTTGGCGGGAATAATATTCCCCAAAGACTTCGACATCTTGTGCCCTTCGCCATCCACCGTGAACCCGTGTGTCAAAACAGCCTTGTAGGGAGCGTCGCCATAGGCACCGATACCCGTTAGCAAGGATGACTGGAACCAACCACGGTGCTGATCTGAGCCTTCGAGATACAGATCGGCGGGCGACTGGAGTTCATCTCGTTCGCGCAGCACACACGCGTGAGTGACGCCGGAGTCAAACCAGACATCTAAGGTGTCAGTGGCCTTGTCGTAATCCGACGCGTCACTACCCAGCAGCGTCTCCACCTCGAGATCAAACCAGGCATCGATACCTCGCGCCTCGATAAGCAGCGCCACTTGCTCAATGAGCTCAGCCGTGCGCGGATGCAATTCACCTGTTTGTTTGTGCACAAACAGCACAATGGGGACTCCCCATGTGCGTTGTCGTGAAATACACCAATCGGGGCGCTGTTCAAGCATGCTATCAATGCGTGCACGACCCCAGTCTGGGACCCACTGAACGCCCTCTACCGCATTCTTTGCGGCATCGAGTAAGCCGTTGCGTTGCATACTGATGAACCACTGGGGCGTGGCACGAAAGATGATGGGCGTCTTGTGTCGCCAGCAGTGCGGGTAGGAATGTTCAAAAGGCTTGTGGCACAGCAGTAAGCCGCGCGCCTCAAGTTCGGCAATGATTTCATCATTGGCCTTAAAAATATGCTTGCCCTCGAAAACAGGAGTGCCAGGTAAGTAAACACCATTACCACCAACGGGATTGTACACTTCGAGTCCGTAGCGTTTGCCTATGTCGAAGTCCTCCAAACCGTGTGCTGGAGCGGTGTGCACACAACCGGTACCCGCGTCTAAGGTGACGTGATCGCCCAGCATGACTGGCACCTGCAGTTCAGCGAAAGGATGTTTAAGCATCAGACGATCAAGCGCACTGCCCGTAACTGAGCCCAATACCTCCGGACTTGCAATGCCAAAACGCTCGGCACAGGTTTCAATAAGCCCCTCAGCGATGACAATGGCGCGATCGCCGACTTTAAGAAGCACATAGCTTAAGTCAGGATTAAGACTGACACCCCGGTTTGCCGCTAAGGTCCAAGGAGTCGTCGTCCAAATTGCAACAGCGACAGGACCCTGCCAATCAACGCCAAATGCCGTGGCAAAAGCGGCCGGATCAATTGCCTCGAAGGCGACATCTACCGCTGACGATGTTTTATCTTGGTATTCAACCTCGGCCTCAGCCAATGCCGACCCGCAATCAAGACACCAGTGCACCGGCTTGAAACCCTTGTGCAAATGGTCATTGTCGATAATGCGTCCCAAGGTACGGACGATATTCGCTTCAAAGCTAAAGTTCATGGTGAGATAGGGATTGTCCCAATCACCCAAAACGCCCATACGAACAAAATCTTCTTTTTGTTTGTCGACTTGGCCTGCGGCATAGTCTCGGCATTTCTGTCGAAACTCACTGGCAGTGACCTTCTGACCGGGCTTACCCACCTTTTTTTCTACATTCAGCTCAATCGGTAAACCGTGGCAATCCCAACCTGGTACATAAGGGGCGTCAAAACCGGAGAGAGTACGGGACTTAATAATGAAGTCTTTAAGGATTTTATTAACTGCATGCCCCACGTGTAGATCACCGTTCGCATAGGGAGGGCCGTCATGCAAAATAAACTTGGACTTCCCTTCCCCTGCAGCACGTATTTTTCCGTACAAGTCCATGACCTGCCACTGCTTAATCCGCGCAGGCTCACGCTGGGCCAAATTGGCTTTCATAGGAAACGCGGTGCTGGGTAAATTTAGGGTGTCTTTATAATCGCTCATGGCTTAGTCGCTTTTAACGCCGCTATCGGCGTGATTAAGTATTAGTCAGATTGCGCGGGATGGCTCACCAGCCAATTCCGCGCGTTTTCAATGTCTTGCTTAATGGCGCTTTCAAGGACCATTACAGACTCAAATTTTTTCTCTTCCCGTAGCTTTTGCATAAACTGAACGGTTAGTCGCTTACCGTATAAATCTACCGTTCGATCGATGAGATGCACCTCCAAATTAGCGCGGGTTCCATCGCTGACTGTAGGCCGCGTCCCAACGTTGGCAACCCCGTCAGCCGCAGTGAAACCTGGCCCATCGACTCGAACAGCGTATACGCCGGACATAGGGCTGCGTAAACGTTCGATCCGAATATTAGCCGTTGGGCAACCTAGGGTTCGACCTAACTGTTGCCCATACTCAACGCGACCTGTCATAGTAAAACGTCGGCCTAACAGCTGCTCTACTTCGTCAAAATCGGCACGCACTAACGCCTCACGAATACGAGTGCTGCTTACGCGAATCCCGTCGAAGGTCAGGGTTTCTGTACGCTGCACGTCATACCCATACTGTTCAGCAAATTGCTTAGCGTACTCAAAATCTCCCTCACGGCTATTACCGAAGCGAAAGTCGTCGCCTAATTCTAAATAGCGGGCGCCCAAGCCTTCGACAAAAACTGTTTGTATAAACGCATCCGCGCTCATTGAGCGGAGCTTTTTGTTAAAAGGAAGCACAAGCACTCGATCGATGCCGGTAGCCGCCAGCGCCGTTAATCGCTCCCGCAAATTAGTGATACGCGGGGGCGCTTCTTTGGGCTGAAAAAACTCTCTCGGCAACGGCTCAAACACGATGACCGTCGACGGCAAACCTAGCTCTTCTGCCTTGCATTGCAAGCGGCTCAAAACAGCCTGATGTCCCAGGTGAATGCCATCAAAGGCACCCACAGTGACGGCGCAGCCGCGGTGCTTAGGTCGCAAATTTTGCAGTCCGCGGATCAGTTCCATGGGCGAAAGGTTCAAAGGCTCCAGACAGCGACCAAGTATATAGAAAAAGCGCGGCTATGAGTCACTCTTGTGGCGGCCTTGGTTACTAAAAGGTGCTGGAGGGTGTTCGCAGTTGCCGAGGGCGAATACCGACGGCAAAAAGTGCTAACAGATAGCTCGCCGCACCCAGCGCGACTAGCCCGGACATCGCCCAAATGCGCTGCCCTACAGATTGTGCCAGCCACCACTCGACCGAAGGTGAAAGCGCGAGCAATGCAACCGACATCAGGCCGACAGCAATCCCCAAACGCAGAATAAGCCACGATGGGCCATTGGATGTCGGAAGTAGCACCGCCTGTCGACGTAGCCCTCGCCAAAGCAGCAGGGCGTTAAGCCATGCAGACACGCTCGTCGCCAATGCCAACCCCGCGTGCCCGACATCAAACTGCCACATAAGCGGAAAGATAAACAAGGGATTCAGGATCATGTTAGCGACCATCGCAATAATGCCAATACGAACCGGTGTACGCATATCTTGGCGCGCGTAAAAACCCGGGGCCAGCACTTTGATTAACATAAATGCGGTCAGTCCCAGGGTATAGGCCCGCAACGACACCCCTGCCATGCTCACGTCTCGACCAGTGAACTCCCCGTACTGAAACAGCGTCACCAGTATCGGCTCAGCCAAAATAGCGAGCGCAGCCGTGGCCGGTAGCGCAATCAGCAAAACCGCACTCAACGCCCAATTGAGCGTATTCGAAAACTCGCTGTTGTCGCCATTTTGCTCCGCGCGTGCCTTTTGGCTGGCCAAAGCCGGCAGGATGACAGTGGCTATCGCTATGGCGAACACGCCAAGCGGTAGCTCAGTCAGTCGATCACTGTAGTAAAGCCAGGACACGCTACCTGCAGGTAGCAACGATGCCAGCACGGTGTCGAGCAACAAGTTGATTTGGCTAACTGAGACGCCAAAGAGCGCCGGCACCATAAGTTTTAGAATTCGACGAACACCCTCGTGCCGAGTATCCCAGCGAGGTCGCGGTACTAATCCAATACCCTGCAATGCGGGCAGCTGAAATAGCAGCTGCATCATACCGGCGACCATAACGCCTAGTGCTAACGCATATACGGGTTCATCCATCATAGGGGCAACAAACACAGCGGCACCGATGAGCGACATATTGAGTAACACTGGCGTAAAAGCCGGCACCGCAAAGCGCCCGTAACTGTTCAGTATGCCGCCGGCGAATCCCGTCATTGAAATAAGAAATAAGTACGGGAACGTGATTTTTATTAAGTCGGCTGTAAGCGCAAGCTTTGTTGCATCACGACTAAAGCCGGGTGCGAATACCACTGCGACCAGAGGGGAAGCAATAATCGTCAGCGTCGTAAGCAGCAGTAAACTGCCGCCCAACACGCCAGCGACACGATCGACCAATGCTTTGACAGCTTCACGACCGCCCTGCTCACGGGTTTCAGACAATACGGGCACAAAGGCTTGAGCAAAGGCACCTTCAGCAAAAAGTCGTCTCAGGAAGTTGGGAATTTTAAACGCAACAAAAAATGCGTCGGCGTTACTGGTAGCCCCTACAAGACCCGCTAGAACGACATCTCTAACGAGGCCCAACACGCGGGACAACATCGTCGCCGAACTTACGACGGCACTCGAATGTAAAAGGCCTCGTCGCTTGACGCCATCGTCACGACTCACCGATGAGTTGGGGTCTAACTCAGCCATTCCTGCCGCAAGGCCTCACCGTGACGCGCCAACCACTGTAACGCGATCAGCGTGTGGCCGTTATTGATTTGATCGGCATCGAGCATCTGAAGAGCGTCCTGACGACTGACGGCATGAACCAACAAGTCCTCGTTCTCATGCTCGAGCCCATGGACACCACCAACACCTGCCTCAACCACGCGACCGACAAACAAGCGAATTTGCTCGGAACAACCGCCGGCACTTGGATAAAAGGTCGCAATTGGCTTAATCGCGTCTAACACGCAGCCCGCCTCTTCTTTGGCCTCCCGGTGGACCACATCGATATCATTTTCATTGGACTCGACAATCCCCGCGAGTAACTCAAGCATCCAAGGGCTGTCCGCATTGCGGATAGCTCCGGCTCTGAATTGCTCCACCATAATAATCTCGTCGCGAACAGGATCCCACGGCAAAACTGCCACTGCGTCTCCACGCTCAAACAATTCGCGACTAAAAGGCTCGCTCCAACCACCTGCAAAAAGCTTGTGGCGGAGCGTTAATTTGCGGACACCAAAAAAGCCTCGATACACCCAATCGCTACCCACCACATCGACGTCATCGGCGCCGAATCGGGGCTGGAAATTATTCAAAACCGGCGCTCCGTGTACCAGTTAACTTTGGTGGCATGGGCACTGACTTGGTCGACAACATCTAGGATCATGGCGAAAAGTGCCATGCGGACTAGCACGCCGTTATCACTCTGACGGAATATTGCGAGGTTAGGATTGTCATTTAAGTCGACATCTAGCTCGCGAGCACCCTCGCGAGAGTCTCTGGGTAACGGATGCATAATGACCGTGTTGGGCTCGCAGTTCGCGGTATAAACCGATTGATTAAGTCGGAAACGACCACGATACAAATCAGCATCGGCGGGCGACGCAAAGCGTTCTTCTTGGAGCCGCGTCGAATAAACAATGTCGACACCGGCAATGCCCTCCTCGAGCACTTCCGTTTCAATCACTTTGTGTCCCGACGACCGCAACGTCTCGACGATATCACCGGGCATTCGTAATTCGGTCGGTGACACTAATCGAATTTCTACGTTCTTATATAGACTGAGGAGGCGTGATAACGAGTGGACCGTGCGGCCGTAGCGAAGATCGCCCACCATCGCGATGCGCAGATCGTCGATCTCTCGCCGGCGCGAGTGCAGCTCGCTACGGATAGTAAAAAGATCCAATAACGCTTGGGTGGGATGCTCATTGGCACCGTCGCCGCCATTGATGACAGGCACACGACTGCCGGCTGCAAACTCAGCGACCGACCCTTCAGCAGGATGGCGCATAGTAATCACATCGGAATAACCCGAGAGCACGCGCGCCGTATCGTACAGAGACTCGCCCTTGGTAATGGCTGACATGTCAAAACCTGTGGTCTCTCTTACTTCACCGCCGAGCAAGTTAAACGCGCTGCCAAAGCTAATGCGTGTTCGAGTTGAAGCTTCAAAGAACATCGAACCGAGAATGGCACCATCTAATACTCGCGTTACTTTATCTCGATGCGCATAGGGTCGCATTGCGTCGGCAACAGCAAAAACCTGATCGACGTCGGAGCGTTCAAACTGACCAATACTGAGAATGTGACTGCCCGGAAAATGCACGGCGAACTCCGCTAAGCCTAAAGAGGGGTTTATTGTAACTCGGTGTTCCCCTGCTCCGACAGACTCAGGGCTGACTCTTTAATATACCGCTCAAGATCATTGAGCGCACTGCGTTGTCGATCGGACAGCCCTTCCTCAGCAAGTTCTGAGGAAACCCCCTCAAGCAGGGCCTCTCTATCAAACGGACCGCCGGCTGCCTGCTGCGCAGCACAGTGCTCTCGCCACTGCTGGGCTTCCTCAGGCAGGAGACTGTCGGGGTAATTGCGCGCGCGGTACCGAAACAGTAATTCCGGCAGTCTGCGGTCTTTGAACACCCAGCTTTGATCTCTGAGAGCCGCAGCTGTGGCTTTGACAACTGATGGGAATTGGTGGCTATCGGTGCGATCGAAAAAACCGTCATAAAGCATGGCATCGACATCCGTTCGAGGTGCAAACTCGCGCGACGTGAAAATAGTTTGAATAAAGTCCCGAAAAGCGTGGGGGTTTACCGCCCTATGTTCGCGCAATTGCTGCAAGTGCTCCCGTAGACGGTCACCCTGATAACCCAAGCGCTCTGCTACCTCGGGTGTCATCCATTGCATTGGCAAAATCACAGGGGCACGGTTTATACGAACAGTTACTAATGGCGGGCGTTCTTGGCCCTCGAGCAGATCATCTTTCCGGGCAAATAAGCGCGCCTTGATCGCCTCGGGCTCCTCAAGTAAGAAATCGGGTGCGCGACTCAAGTCGGCGCAAATGACGTCGTTCTTGTTACTTGCAGACACCGCGAGGGGGACTATAACCGTCACATTGTGGCGCGCCCCCCCGAGCACACCAGACACATAAATCACGGGTTTCATTGCATCGACATTGAGCAAGTCGGCGACATGAAGTTTCAAACGAGATGCATACAAGGCATCAAACAAGGCCGGCTGCGCTTTATTGAGCAGCGCTGCAAGACCAATCGTTGCCTCCACATCGGACAACGCATCGTGAGCATTGCCATGATCAATGCCGTTTGCAGCCGTCAACTCTTCAAGTCGAAAACTGGTCAGCCCATCGTCGCGCTTCGGCCAAGCAATCCCGGTGGGGCGGAGTGCATAAATTGCGCGAGTCGCGTCGATTAAATCCCAGCGCGACCGGCCCTGATCGCGTTCGCGCGCATACGGGTCATGAAAATTACGGTAAAGCGCGAAGCGCGTGACCTCATCGTCAAAGCGCAACGAGTTGTACCCCACCCCACACGTGCCCGGCATGGACAGCTCATGGTGTATTTGACCGATGAAATCGCGCTCCGCTAATCCATGTTCAAGGGCCGTATAAGGGCTGATGCCGGTAATGCGAGTAGCAATGGGATGCGGCAAAAAATCTGGCGTGGGGCGGTTGTAAATGACGAGGGGCTTACCGATGATATTGAATTCTCGGTCGGTACGTATACCGGCAAACTGCAGGGGACGATCGATGGAAACATCGGCGCCCGAAGTCTCATAGTCATGCCAGTAAAAGCTCTCAGATAAGCTCAATGGCCTGCTCTTCGATATTTTTCTTCCACAGTGCCGGACCTGTTATGTGCACCGACTCACCGCGACTATCAACCGCCACTGAGACAGGCATGTCTTTCACAGTGAAGGCGTAAATTGCCTCCATTCCCAGATCTTCGAAGGCGACGACTTTGGCCTCGGTAATCGCTTTCGAGACCAGATAGGCGGCACCGCCGACTGCCATTAAGTAAACGGCGCCGTGCTTCTTAATAGCGTCAATAGCAACAGGTCCGCGCTCAGCTTTACCTA
>Ga0206129_10007962_pt1 | contig 10294 bp, 9 predicted proteins | sample Helgoland_Spring_8_FD_148616 | JGI IMG/M metagenome (GOLD analysis project Ga0206129, IMG submission 148616) | Pelagic subsurface seawater microbial communities from Kabeltonne, Helgoland, North Sea - Helgoland_Spring_Bloom_20160502_2 | ecosystem: Environmental > Aquatic > Marine > Epipelagic ...
TGGCGGCGGCGGGCGTGCGTGCGGCGGGCTGGGCGATGGCGGCGGCGGGCTGACTGATCGGCGAACCTCCTATTATGGCACTCGTGATATTTTCCGGGTTCTGCTGGTTCTCCACCGGAATAGATTCCCACGCCTGCGCCACTCTCTCATATGTTTCACCGGTGTGAAGTTGATATAAAATTTCGAATAAAAACTTGTGATATTTTGGGTTTTTTACTTCTACCATACATTTAGTGAATAGATGTTTGATAGATGTACTTATGTCCGGTAGCTCGCCGGGCCGCGTGGGGTCTTTGTACCCCGCTAATACAGCTACATATTGAATCATGATATCGGAAGATACATCAGCATGTAAACTCTCGGCTATCTCGGATTTTGCTTTTGAAAGTAGGGTTATGCTTTCATTAGATGTGAGGTGGTGTGTGGCCCAGTTCTTGATTCCCTTAAAAAATTCAATCGATCTACTCCATAAGCTGTCGACTGGTAAAGCTTCAACTTGGCCTGGGAGTTGCATGAATCGGTACTCGTCACTATATGTTGACACTGCGCGCCTCAACACACTATTAATCATACTTACGCCCTGGGACTGGTCGCGCTGCGGATGTAGGACCCAATACAGAATACTGGTTGATTCCGTACTATTCAGGGTACTCAATTCATCTTTATATTCTTGAGCACTATCTAGAAGTTTCTCGACAAAGGATCGTCGTCGCTCGCCTGAATCGTCATCCTCTCCTCTCCTCTCCCCCAAAGCCTCTCTGGCAAGCTCAATGGCTTTATCTCGCGTTTCTCTTTGAATTTCCACCTGCTCCTGCTCTTGTGCTTCCTGCTCTCGTTCCCTTACGGCTTCGTAGATTTCTTTAATCACGGGTCGCGCCTCATCTATTCCGCGTACTGTGGCGCCCAATTCGCGCTTCCATTTCTGTAAAATTCCTAGCAGGTGTCTGCCAGCCACACCAGCGGTCAACGCAATGGTCACGGCAGCTATAAATTGTTCCTGGGCTTCGCCGTTTTCAAAAATATCGCTGAACCCCTCCACAGCCCCCCACAACCCTTCTCCCATCATTGTCGGAGTATTCCAATAAGAAGACACTAATACCTTAAATCCGTTAATAGCAAAACTAGTACTTTTAACGAAGCCTGTTACCGCCCTCGCCACCCCCCGCCCCGTTAGGGTTATTAAACCATAAGCATTTACTATACCAAATAATCCATTCACAATGTGCTCCCGCGCGATTTTCTGACGAGAAAACTCGACCACGGTTTCATCCGAGGACAAGATATCCAGGAACTGACTATCTATATTTTGTGCAGTGAGCGGGTGTTTAGCTAGGAATTTTTTTGTTGTTTTTACGCAACTTTTGAGTTCTTGCACTCCTTCCCCGCCCCCATGCGCGGTCACGTAATTAGGGTCCGCAGCAGCCTTTTTGTTGAACTCGTTCCACTTATTTATAACTTCTATCAGATCATTGGTTTGCTGGTCTTCCCTGGTTAAAATAGTACTGTAATCAATGAGTCTATTATACCGATTTTTTATTTCACGGTTCACTGCCGCATCCGCATCCATCTCACCTTCGTCCAACTCCACCTCCCAGCCGGCTAGCGGTTGAGAATGGGCATCGGGTACACCACTCCCCTCCGGATTAATTTTATAAAAAGTAACATCCCTGCTCTCCCCAGGCAAAAAATAACTGAAAGCGTCTCCAAGGTGCTCGCCCCAGATCTGTATCGGTGGCATCGGTGCAATCATTACTTTTCCACCAGGCATATTTATTTATAATATACCTTAGAAAAAAAAAAAAATCCATATTTAAGGATTATTTAATATAATAATATATATGGATTTAAAGAATATTTTAAATTCTAATAATCAGTCAGATAATGTCCAAGTTCATAAAAAAACTAGTAATTATTCACCTCATGTTGTCAAACCAAACGTAAATAATTACTCTAATAAAAATGAAATTGATGAATTATTAAAAAAAGAAAAACAATCTTTATATCATAAATCATGGAATAAACTTGATAACTCTACTAAAAATAATTTATTCAAAAACTTTGTTACATTAGAAAAAGAATCTAATAACTTAAATGAAAAACAAACTCTTCTTTTAACTAATTTATTAATCACTAATATTAAAAAATTAAATAAAGTCTCGGAAGTATCTTATGATCAAGATTCTTGTGATATTATTAAAATTAATAATCTAATATTTAATCCTGAAGATAAATCTTACACTCTCAATATAATTGAAAAAAAAACTAAAGCATCCTCACAAAATAAATCCAAATCTAGATTAGATAAATTTATTAAATAAATATTAATCTGATAATTCTTCTAAATATTTTGATACACCCTTTTCATATTCTTTTGTCATAAATACTGTGTCTGATTTTTTAACTGATATTTTAGAATTATTAGTATAATCTCCCATATTTTTAGATATTTCTTTTACTCTATCTATAACTTTTCTGTAATATATGAAATGTTTTTTAATTAAATTTAATATAAATACATAATTTAAAAATATATTATGTATATTTTCAGATATTTTATCATTACTCTCAATATTATTAAATTGTAAATATATTTGTTTATCTTTCATACTTAAATCTAATAATAGATTCATATTTATTTTATTTAAACCTAATTCATATTCACTCATTTCACTTATAATTTCATCAGCACTATTATTAAATTCTTCTATACTTTTTATAAAAATTCCCATATTATCTAATAATTCATCTTCTACTAATATATCTGTAATGTTATTTGATTCTATTTTCATATTTAATTCTTTAAATTCTCTACATAATTTATTTAAATTTTCTAATAATTCTTCAATCATTTTAACTTTATCTTCTGATAACAATTGTTTAAATAATATATCTGAGTTATCTCCCCATTCTTTTTTAATATTATCTATAAATTTCTGAACATGTTGATCTTTCATTAATTTAACCAATTGATTATTAAATATTTCTAATGTTTCATTTAAAAATATAAATAATGTATCTTTTTTTACACCATTATGTTTCATTATATGTGATAAAAATGATAATTTCTCTACTTCAGTTCTATCTTTACTTGTTAATAATAATGGTTTATTTATTTGAATATCACCCTCTATTATTTTTTTTACTAATGATTTAATATCTATATAATCTGAATTACTCATTATAATAATATATATTATATTAAAAATCCTATCAGTTTAACATATTTATTCTTTTTTAATAAAAATCTCTCTAATACTTTTTTATCCGTATGTATTTGATTCCCCATAAATAATTCTATAGGCGATTTAGGTGATTTATTCTTATCTTTATAATACATATTTGCTTTTATACCATTATATATTTTATCTCCACCTGGATGCTCATCCACCCATTTAGTTAAATCATACACTCTTAATTCTCCCTCAATATCTAATATCATCCATTTGTCTTGTTTTAATACTTCATCTATATTATATTTTTTTAATTTCTTTTCTTTTTTTACTTTTACTTTAATATCCTTAAATTTCATTAATTTTATTACATCATAACATGATTCTAATGATCCTTCTATCCATGCTTGTTTTTTAGAATATGATTCACCACATATATATAATTCTTTATCTTTTATAGGTTTCATTATTGATTCATATAATTTATTCATATCTTTACCTGTATCCCAGAAATGACAACCATTTTCCCAATAATGAAATAATACTTCTTCTGGTTCAGGTGGCTCTATCCCAAATAATGATTTTATTTCTTTATGTATTGCCTTTATTAATAAATCTTTTCCTTTATTATATATATTTAATAACATATCTGTATATAATCCATCTGTATAACTAATCATTATTAATCCATTATTATAATCTACTGGTATTATATGTCTGATATAATTATCAGTAGTTGTCCTTCTTATCTTTCTAAACCATACACCTTTACCATTCTGTTCAACAGGATATTTAAAATATATACGCAATAATGGTATTCCATTAACAGAATCTAATTCTTTAACATCCTTTAAATATTCTATTTTAGTTAATGATTCTTGTGGAATTGTTAATATTATTTTATCATAATTATATTTATAATCTTTATCTGTTTTTACTAAATCATCTTCAATTTCAGATACCCCTTCATTTAATTTTAAAGTAACATTATCATTGTATTCTAATATATCTGTTAAATTTTTAATAATAGATGATAATCCATTTTTTAAAACAAAATATTTAGTATCACCATGAAATAAATCTTTTTTAAACATAGTTATTGCAGCGTGAGCATTTAATTTAAAAAACTCACTATCATAACCAAAACATGAATTTATATAATCTGCTGTTTTAAAATCATATACATCTATTAAATATTGATAAAATAATATATCTTGTAAATATTCTTTTTTATATTCTTTACTTTCTATTAATGCATTTTTTAATAACTCCCCTATATCGCATTTATGTTTTTTTCCATCTATTATCGAATCTATTCTATCTGATAATTCTATTATATCATCTTTTAATCCTAATTCATGGATCAAAGTTAATAATTTATTATGTTTATTACTAAATCTTGCGGCACCACATTCATACTGATATCCATTTTTACTTATCGTATGCACTCTTCCACCAAATTCACTTTCTTTCTCTAAAACTAATATATTTAATTTAGTATTTAATAATTTATATGCTAAAAATAAACCTGATATACCACCTCCCACTATTACTATATCATATTTATCATAAAAAAACATTTATATATATAATATAAATTATATATTTTTAATACTTATTCTAAATAATTTTTATTTATAATATATATATGAATAATAAAAAGAAAAATAGATTAACTAAAAAGAATATGAAAAAAACTAAAAAAAAACCTGTTAAATCTAAATCTGTTGAAGATATTACTATTTCTGATAGCTCTGTTCAAGTTAATGATAAAAGAAATAAAATAATTGCTAACAGAACTGCTACACAAATTATTAATTTATCTAAAACTGTTATAAAAGATATTAAAAAATTAATGGAATCATTACAATCTAAGTTAACTAAATTATCTGATAATTATTCTAAATTTATGATTAAATCTCATAGTTCTTTAAGTGATAAAATATATAAAAGACTTAAATATGATAAACTACCTATAGCAACTATAAAAAAAAATTTAGGTGATTATATTAGATTTACATTCATAATAAATGAAAGAAAATATAAAGATGAAGTTATGCGAATTATTAAAGATTTATATATTCATGGTGGTATGTGTTCACCATTAAAACCTGATAAAAAAGTTATTATGTGGGATTTAGGTGATTATTATCAAGGTATAAATACTGTATATAAATGTAATAAATTTAATAATATACCAATTGAAATACAATTTCATACTAAATCGTCAATTAATACAAAAGAATCTAAATTACATCCACTTTATGAAAAATACAGAAAAAAATGTAAAACTGATGAAAAGAAAAAGAATAAAATATGTAAAACATTATCTAAACAAATGCTTGAATATGAAAAATCAATTATTATACCAAAAGGTATTGATCAATCTGATAATAAAATTGTTGTTGAACCTGTTGTTAAATTTATTAAATAATTAATATTTATTCATTAAATAAAATTTATATCCATGATACATAAATACAACTAATCCAATAATAAATAATATTAGATAATAATTATCAAATGATTTAACATCAAAATAGTTCTTTGCTATGAAAGGATATGCTAATAGTGGAAAAACTATTAACATATGTACTAAATATATTAAACTATAATCCATTAATATATACTATTATATATTTTATTTATTCAACTATAAATTCTTCACCAGCGTTTTTTACATTTATTATCTTAACGATATTAAAATGTCTATCTTTATCAAAATATCCGCATATAATTTGATGTCCTATTTCTGTCCTATAATTCTTACTGGTTTTGGTTAAATTATGATCTATACAATCCATATTATTCATATCAATATTATAATTATTAACCGATTGTTTATTCCAATAAATTTGTAATACATTTGTTGTTTTATTAACTATTTTTATAAATGTTCGATTATTATTCATACGATAATTATATAACATAGCACGATTATTCATAGGAAAAGGAGCATTATTCATACGTCGGTTATTCATTGAAGGATTAGTCATTGAAGCATTATTCATAGACTGATTATTCATATTATTATGTCTATTATATCTTCTATACATCATATTGTTATATTCTTCATCTACATCCATTTTAATATAACATAATATTTCTATTTGATTTAAATCTTTTTTAATATATTGTTTAGGATTATTTAAATTATCTACTCCTGTATCATAATATTCTGATATATCAGAATTAGGTATTAGAGGGAATATATTTTTTGCTTTTCTACCCTCTATTATATTTTTAACATATACTTTACATACTAATATATGTTTCGTCTTATTATTTATACCTTTTTCAGAATATTTTATTGCTAAGTTAATATCTTTTGCGAAATAAATACCTTTACCGTGGACAGCTCCATGTTCTGTATTAGTAGTTAATGAAAATCCTCCAGTCATTATCGGCGATATATTTATTTCATCTGTTCCATGATATAATATCATTTGATTACCATTTTCATTACCATTTTGATTTTTATAATCCATAAATAATTTATATATATCCTTTTGAAAACTATTAACCGATTTATTTATAACTACATTATTATATTTTTCTTTGATATTATTTAATTGATTTTCTAAATCTTTATTAAATTTATCATCTAATAGTTTTCTTTTTTTAATTTCTTTTTTTTTTTTTTTTTTTTTTAATTTTTTTTTTTTTTTTTTATTTAATAAATCTTCTAATTCAAATAATGTTTGTATTGCAAGTTCTTCTTCTGGTATATCCAATATTAAACCCATTTTATCTTCATTACATTCTTCATTATTTATATTTTCTTCATAATATTCTTCATCTATTATATCATAAGAAGTATCATTAGAAATAAATGGGTCTTCAAAACATTCTTTCATAGATTCTTCTCTCTTTTTTATACAATTATATAAATCATGGCCTTTATCACCACAAAAATCACATATAATATGAACTGTTCCTTGTTTTAATTTACAACTACAAAACATTCTTCTACAAATATTACATTTTAACTTATCTTCTTCCTGATTCTTTTCACAAAATTTAATAAGATCACCCTTATTTAATTTACTGTAACCAGTCCAATCATTTAATCTACATAAATTATGTAATTCTTTAATTGTTTTTCCCCCCATATTAATATTATTCATACTATTTATATCAGCCATTCAAATATTATATATATATTTATTTTATTTATAAATAAATATTTCAAATTTTATTTATTTATTTATTTATTTTTTTATTTTTACTTTTTTTATATTTTTTAGATTTATTTTTTTTAAATGTTTTTTTTATTTTTAATCTTTTAGAACCTTTAATTTTTTTAGGTAATCTAGAATAATAATCTACATTCACAAACATAGTATTTAATTGTCCATCAAATACTTCACACTTCAAATAACCGAATGTATCTTCATTTTGAATGATATAACTTTCAGATATATGTGTATTGGGTATAGGTAATCTTTTTCCTTTTTTAACTATAGATGTTGGTAAGCATATACCAATATTTTCACTATGAACATCTAGATCAGCTCCACCTGTTCCTACAATATATTGTGTTAATACTAAACCATTAGTTAATGTTATCATACTCTGTTGATAATAATGTGTATCCGCACATATATAATATACATATTTAGTATTTAATAATAATTTTGATATTTTTGAATGATTAAATATATCTTTAAAAATTAATTCACTATTATTACATAATGAACCTATATTTTCTCCTTTTTTCAATCTACATGTGAATAATGGAACATGTCCGAAAAATGTAACACTTTTTCCAGGATGTTTAATTAATTCTATTATTATTTTTCTTTGAACATTTCTTCTTAATATATCCTGATCTAAACCACATACATTGGCTTCATCCTCATATATATTAGTATCTAAATAAATATACATCATTGAATCAGTATGTTTTATATCAAAATATCCTTCTTCTGATAATTGTTCAGAAGAATCTGATTTAAATCCTGTAGGTTCCCAACCTATTAAATTAAATTTAGCATTATCTACAACTATTTCTTTTTGTAATTCTAATGATAAACAATCATAACTATTTTGTTCAATATTTTCAGGTGTATATTCTACATCTATATCATCTAATAATTTATCAGTTTCATGATTACCTGTTAATAAATATACTTCAGCATCTAAACTATCTGACGCTTGAGCCAAACAATCAAATCCTTTCATAAGATTTCTTCTATTCAATTTCTTTATCTTAACATCTCCTTTCTTACTTTTCTTATCTTTCTTACCAACTTTACCTTTTTCTGATTTACTAACTTTACTTTTTTCTGATTTACTTTTAGATTTATCTTTTCCTTTTAATTCAATACTACCTGGATAATAATTATCACCTAATACAATTATTTTATTTGTATTTTTATCTTCATTTAATAATGCGTCCATTACCATTGATAAACCATTGCTAACTTTATCACCGCAATATCCATTATTCCAACAACCAAATGCTATAAAATTTTCTTCTACATTCATATATATATATATATATATTATATCATTATATTTAAATTTGAATATATATATATATTATTTTATTAAATATAATTATAATGAATGATAATAATTTAAATATTAATAATATGGATTTATATAATAATAAATTTAATATAGATATATTAATTAAAAATATTAATAAATTAGATTTAAATACAATATTAGATACACAAAAATTAACAGTGGATTTTTGTATAAATTATATTATGAACGAAGAATATCAATGTTTCTCAGAAGAAGATATTGATATTTTCCAGATATTAAAAAAACAAAAGCATTTAAAATTTAAAGATTTCTTTGATTAAATTAAACTACTTACTAAAATTACTAATAATAATGAATCTGTATATGTTAATTTATATACTTTATCATCTTTCATTATTCGAGGCATTACTTCATTATAACAATATTTTACTAATACCATTTTTATTAATATAATTACAAACATTAATAAAAATATATGAATAAAATTATAAGTTGGAAATACTTTCTGAATACCTTTTTTTATTCCCCCTCCTATTAATCCCATGTTATATATTATACAATATTTTATTTTAATATTATATATGTATAACCCATTTTTTATATTTAATCCATTTAATTTGTATTATATGTATTTAAATATGAGATATTTTTATGGATTCTATATAGCATATCAATTTATGATTTGGTTTTTTGGTAGTTTTTATAATTCTTATATTTTTTTCTATGATATCACTTTCAGAAAAGAAGAAATGAAATTATTAAAAAATAAATAATTATCTTCTTTTATTTTTCTTAGATCTCATTTTTTTCTTAGATTTCATTTTCTTCTTAGAACCGACACTTCTTGAATCTCTTTCAGATTTATTAGGTATTGATTTATCACTAACTGATCTAGAATGTCTACTTAAACCCCTTATTTTTGAACGTGCTTGTTTCCTAGATTTATTGGCATGTCTTGATTTTATAGATATTCCCTTATCTTTTAAACTCATTATCCTTCTATTTAATTGATTTTGATACATTTCTTTTTGTCTTGAATTTAATCCGGGAGTGCTTAGTAATTCTTTATATCTTTTTACCATATCATCTGTATCAAATGTAGGATATAATTCTTGGATAGATTCTTTTAATATTTTAAAGAAAACTTTATCAGTATCTTTTCTCATACCTTCTGTTATTTCAGATGGTAATTCTAATAATTCACTGATCATTTGTATTACTTCAACTGGGAAATTAGGTTCATTATCTCTAATAAAAAGATTTGCTAATGCTAATTTTTGTTTAGAATTTAATAACCTACATAGATAATTTGTATATAGTTCTTTTACTATATAATAATGATCAGCAGGTATTTTTCCAATCATTTTACCCGATGTTTTACCTTTATTAAATGGACTTAAACCATGTTCAAATAGATTATTAATAGCAGGTAGGTGTTTATTATAAATATCTTGTAGAGTTGTTCCTTCTGGATATCCACTATATCTTATATTCTTCTTTACTCCAGATATTTCATTCTCAAATATAGCCATTAAATAATTTAACACAGTATTTCCCTCATTATCCTTGGCATTAATATCTCCACCATTTTTTATAAAATGTTCTATTCTTTTTTCTAAACCCCAAGT
>Ga0206129_10007983_pt1 | contig 10277 bp, 25 predicted proteins | sample Helgoland_Spring_8_FD_148616 | JGI IMG/M metagenome (GOLD analysis project Ga0206129, IMG submission 148616) | Pelagic subsurface seawater microbial communities from Kabeltonne, Helgoland, North Sea - Helgoland_Spring_Bloom_20160502_2 | ecosystem: Environmental > Aquatic > Marine > Epipelagic ...
TGATCCGAACCGCCAAGCCAATAGATCGAACGGTATTGCCTCGGATCATAGTGGCTTGATCTAAAACCTCCTGCCTAGTGACAGGGTGTCCGCTGATCTTGAATGTTCTACCTTCTGACATGATCCGTTCCTTTAAGTCTGCCAACAGTTTGATCTTGTCTTTGCGTAGGCGCTCGACTTGGTCAGTGAGCCGCTTGATTTCAGTTGCTTGCAGCGCCGCCTTGGACTGCCACTTCTGAGCGTTGGCTGTCTCGTTGTTGAGGCTGTTCAACAGGCTGCTGATCGTTACGTTCTCGTTCATATGTTGTATCCCTCCTTGCGTCGGTTGCTTACAAACTTTGTCAAGTCACTCTTTGCCAGCCAGTATCTTTGCTTAGCGCTGGGTGATGCGTCAGTTTTAAGCTGTGCTTCCATCCAGAAGTCTGACTGCTGTCGTAAGAATTTTAGCTCTGCTTGAAGTGCTGGCGGCAATTCTTTTCGGATCATTTCATTCTCTCTTTGTGTCTCTTGATACCGTTAAGCACCGAGGTGTAGTCCCTCTTGATGAGCTTAGTTATCTGGGGGACTGAGTATGAGTTGTTATATGCTATGAACATAATCTCATGCCTTGCTCTCACTTCTGGTGCAGTGCGAATGTGGCTCAATACTCTATCGCTAGGCAAGCGATGCTTCCATGAAACCATCTCTACAATTTGCTGGAATTTCATCTGGTTCTCCGTCAGATAAAAAAGGGCGGGGCCGAAACCCCGCCTAGTTAGAGGCGATCTGAGCAGATCAGTTCAAAACGGAATGTCATCATGTAAAACAGGCTTGGGTTGCGGGGAGGAGGTCGCGCCCTGCTGTTTATCTGAGACATTGAACGTCATGTACGGCTTACCATCCTTCATTTTCTTCCATGCCGCAAGACGTTTTGTTTCATTGAGCGGGCCAGTGTAGTCTGGTGCTGCTTCATTGCCCTTCTTATCGTTCTCAAACAAGACGCCTACCTTTTGGTAAACCTCGATGAGTGTCTTGCCGTCACGGGTCTGGTCCTTAACGAGCGTGACCTTTATGTCTTCGCCGCTGTTGTTGACCTTGCCTTGAAGGATAAGGGATTGCGTTGGGAATGGTGCGAATGCTGCGCCACGGTTCGTGTTATCGTAATCGTCTGCCATGCTTCTGGCTCCTTTATTACCAGCTATCGCTGGATTGAGTTTTGCTGCCTTGATCGTACTTGTTGCCATCCATCTTACCAAGGAAGACATCAGCATCGCACCCGATATGGGACAGCGCTTTGGTTAGGCCATCAGTGACAGCCATCTTAGGTGCATCCTCAGACATACGTCCTTTAGCTGCATCGAAGAACTTGCGGCACCCAGTGAAAGAGCCGAATGAATTCTCAGGCAGGGTGTGCCAGACAGTGACATGTGCCATCACTGCCGTGTCACCGTTGCTCATGTGTGTAACTTCCGTTGTGCTGTTCCACCCCCAGCCCACACCGACAGGTCCGAACTGCTCAGTCATCTTCATGACCTGATACTGTGGATCGATAGCGGTAAAGCTACGTGCGCCAAAGCTAATCTTCTTCAGATACTTTGGGTCGGAAGGTGCGAGGTTATTCCAGATGTCCATGTTGCTCATGATGTTCTCCTTGGGGCCATCCACCTTGGCCTGATTTCTATTTCTGGTAGTATGTCTTCGAGGACTATTTGAACTATGATGTACATTGCTTTGGCAATCATGTGGTCCTCAATAAAATCATGGGCACGATCCTCTCTAGCAGCTTGCGTTATCTCACTAAAATGTTTGTATAAAACATCAGTGATCTGTTCTTCTAATGATTGCACAGTTGGCTCAGTCATTATTTTTTCCTCGCTGTGATGCGCAGTGATCCACGTTTGTCGCGCTTGATTGTTAGTGTGTCGCAGTAGACTTCACGCTCATTGCTAGAGACCATAGCCTTCAGGTCTTTCTTTGCGCCTTCGAATGTCTTGGCTGCGTCCTGATGCTCTAGGTATGTGTGCGCTGCGTCGATGAACTGGTTGTCCCTCGATGCGTCTCGCTTGACCATGTTGTCCACCTCGATCTTGTCGATGATGATCGTCGGCACCTCAATACCAACAGGTTCTTCATCGCGAACAACGTAACCCCAGAAGTCTGACACCACTGACCACATCGAATTGAAATAGTCTTCGTTGCGCTTGACATAAGCTGACTCCCACTTGTTGTTGCCAAAGATTACTGACAGCCAGATGCCATCAGCATTAGCCAAGTGAGCATAGGTTTGAATCTGCGGCATGTAGTATTCAATCACGTTGTCCATGTTGTTCATTGAGTTGGTGTGCTTGGCCTCGATGATCGCGCGCTTCCACATCCCATCAACAGTGCCCTTCACTGGCACCCCGCTAATGTTCTTCTCGTATTCGTACTGATGATTGTGAATGACAGCCTCATGCTCATGCTCGAACCACTGAAGGTTAAAGTCTTCAGTGCATACGCCAAGCTGTACTGCGATGTTGCGGCTGAGGTCATCACCTTCGGTGCGTCCCGTCTTGATCTGCCAAAGCTCCAGCCAGTTGCCCTGCATGATGCGGACACAATCTGAGCCACCGATAAATCCTGTGCGTTTCATTTGATTCTCCATTGTAGTGAGGACTCCTATCCTCGTGTGTAACTTACTGCTTATGTGCAGCGGATTCAAGATAAACATTGTATTGTTCGAAGTCTCCTTCCGTTAGGTGATACTCATCTATTAATTTTTTCTTGTACGGGTCGCGCAGATAAGACTCTGCAACAGGCTCCCCCTGACGTATGCGAGAGGCGTTCACTCTGTATGGGTCAAGAGAGAAGGTAGTTGTTGCTGTACGCTCCGCTCTGCGGCTCTGAGAGGCAACCCTGACCGCTTCGATAAACTCCTTCACTGATGGCAGCGTTCTTGTTCGCGCTGATTGAGTGACTTCTTTCGCTGTGGTGGCGACGAAGGCACTCATCTGCGTACGGTCCAGACCTGAAGGGATGTTGCGATTGATCGACTCGATCACATCCATAGCTACGATCTTGGGATCGAGGTCGCGCGGCATGTTGAAGCGAGTGAGGATGTCAGTCTTGAACCACTGCTTGAGGAAGCTGATGCGCTCATCATAATTCATTGAGCCATCCAATCGTCTTCTTGGTTTCTACTTTCTCTGACTCAAGATCATCTTCCCATCGCTCAGCATTCAGCCACGTTGATGGGTGAGGGATGTATTGTTTCTCAGTACCCATCTCTTCGCAGTGCGTGGCATATGCGATTGCCCCTTGGACTATGTCATCACCGCTGCTGAACTTAACCGCTCGCTTGAATGCAGTGCGTGCTGCACCCTTTCCAATGCGTCGAGGGTACGCTTGCCAGAAGGCTTGAAACATAGGGCTATCATTTGGATGTGCCATTTTGGCAGGTGAAGATGTATTACTAACTACTCTAGCTATATCTAGCTTAGTTATATTACTTACTACTTCGTCTGCCATTTTGGCATATCCATTTTCGTCTGACATATCTTCCTCCATCGAAATGATTACATAGAAGTTGGGTTTGTTTGGTCGTCTAAGGACACGGATAAACTCATTATCTTCAAGCCAATGCAGTGATCGAGCTATAGTTCTAATGGGTATGAGCGTATCTTCAGACAGCTTTTGCTGAGAAGGAAAGCATTCACCTTTAGCATTGGAGTAGTTAGCCATTGCGATCAGCAGAACTTTTGCAGTTGCGTTTTGCATTGGCATTAATGCTGTGTCTACTATAAGGTCATAGTGTATCAAGTGGTTCTCCATCACTTACTCGCCCTTCTATTGAAACGCTGCGCTCCTACGCGGCGTTTCTTTTTCTATCAGGTGTAAGTCATTGAGGCCACTGATCTTTGTCGTTGACCAAGTGATAGTATCCGACACGCTTGCCGTCACCCACATCTAGTCGATCACATACGATGGGCCATCCATCTTCTTTGAGGTCGTAGATGCGGCCAGCTAATCGAAAGCATCCATACTCTCGCAGCGCTTCCATCGGTGTGATTGTTTTACCTGTCTTCAGGTGTGCTAGTATCTGTTGGTTCTGGTTCATGCTGGTTCTCCATCAGCTTTTCAAAGATGTCACCCCTGAAGATGACAATGGTTTGCGGCTCTCCATGACGCCGCTTGTAGATAGCAAAGTCTCTGCCATCCAATACTGTAAAGGGACTAGGGAAGTTTGACTTGTCGCGATACTTGATCTCGCCTACCAGTTCGTGTCCCATGAGTTCTGCTTTGATGTCGCCTCGATACTCTCCTCCCAACGCTCCGCTGAGGGGCTGGCGTTTCGTTTTGATGCCGATCTTCGTGAGCCACTCCACGATTTTTCTTTCGTGATAGTATCCTTTAGACTTATTTTTGTTTGCCATATGTCCCTCTGATAGCAGTCAAAGCAGATGAACCAATGCTTCTGAGTGGTTCGCTCATGACCGTTCTTTAGTATTGCAACAAAGTCTGTGACCGTGAACTCGCATGAGTCACATCGAGCCATCCCTTTTTTTAACTTCGATCTCGTACCCAAGTGCGTCCAACCAACACATCAGAAAGAATCCAGAAGGGATTCGTTTGTGTGTCTCCCATTTATGGATCAACGATACAGTGCATCCAATGTTATGCGCCAGTGCTTCTTGGCTTAAACTTTGCTCTGATCTTGCGTGTATCAATTGTTCCACCAGACTCTCGTAACTGTCTGGTATGCTCACGGGCTTGTTGAAGTGCGTGAAGTTTTTCAAGTTCCTTCATTGCCTTCCTTGCTGTGTCGAAGCGCAACTCAGTAACACCATTGATCGTTCGATAATAGGTTGAGGTTGGTACTCTTGCTGCTTTGAATGCCTTGAGTAAGGGGACGCCAGTAGCGCCCGCCTTCTCTTCCAGTAATTGTAGATATGATTTCATCCCAACTTACTGCATCATCGCAGCGAAGGTGTCAAACGAAGCTTAGTGTACTGCCGATAGCTGCGTAACCTGCGATGTCTACCATCGTATCACGACTAGCTTTCTTACCTTCAGGTATGCGAGCTACCTTTAGCATCACCATCATAAGCGCTACATCTTGTGGGCTTATTGGATGATCTAGATATGTACCCCAATAGTCGGCAATCTTTTGGAATGAATCTTCAGGTTTGCCGTACTCTTCCTGTCGCGCTCCGCTTATAATGCTCGATGCTTCTTCAAGTATATCAATCATCAGTCTCTTCCTCTCCTGATCCGTTGCATTCTGGGCAGACATCATACCTTACAGTGATGTCTCCGTATGGGTTAGAGAAAGAGGCTACATCGTAGACCTCGATCTCAATCTCTCCTGTACCTGCACACTCAGTGCATTCAATCGTTTCAGTAAACGATCTCATCTTCCACCTCCTGTAGATATTCTGAATGGTTTGCTTCCCATGCTTTGACTGCACGTTGTATGAATTTATCCCTATTAAACCGTGGGTTAGTTGCTGCAAGTTCGTCAGCTACAACCTGTAAGTGGGAGGGCCAAGCAACCATTGGACCGATCATGTCGGCAATGAATGTGTAATGTTGACGTGTCATGCGGGGTGCTGCTTGTGTCATTAGAATACTCCTTCGAGTTCAAGGTTCTCAAACCTGTTGTGCTTCATTGCTTTGGCAATCGAGTCCTCACGATTTCGTCGTGCTACCTCTGGATTGCGCAGCTCTGAGGTGTGTGTCGCCCAGTAAGTCATAGCATTGTACAAAGCCCACTTGTTCTTACCGAGGTTGCCACTCTCCGCTGCCCAGATACCAAGCAGGTTCTCGAGTTGCTTCTCGTTGGACTTATGCACAAGCTGCTGTCGTGACGGGGCTTTGGCCAAGGTGTGCTTAAAGAATGCTTCAGCCATGTGATCTGACACATGAATCTGCATCCACTGAATCCACATCTCTTTGTTATTCATGAACACATCGATGCCATTCACCATCTTCTGAGCACTGCCTTCGATGTTAATTGATTGCGTGTGCTTGAAGTTGCTCCGCGCTGTACCCATTGGAGTCGTGCATCCATTGAGACACCACAGGCGCAGACCATCAGCCGCTTGAGAAAATGACCAGCTTGCATCGTATGAGTTAAAGAAGTTGATGCGATACTGAACGATGTCGCCGACAACAGGCTCGATAGTGATATTATTAAATAGAATTTCACCTCGTAGCTTGCGACCATTCTCGATGACCTTGATGTTGACGGTGTAATCTTCAGAAAGATTAGCTTCTTTCACTGCATCCAGTGTGCTGTTGACCACATCGTCGTGGCTAAGAACACGATAGCGTGAGCCATGAACGCCTAGAACTTGGTTATTGTCGGTGCGAACAACGGCTTGTGTGCCGTTGATCTCGTTGCCCAGCTGGTCAAACACTGGCTGGGCTTCGACTGGAAAGCTCCAGTCAGTTGAATTAAAATCAAGCATTAGGTTTCTCCTGCATTTGCTTGGCATGTATGCGCATCAGTTCCGCTGTGTTGTTGAGGCTTTCAGTTAAGACTCTGTGAAACTTACGAACGACCCAGTTCTGATCGCTTGCGTTAGCTTCAGACATAAATTCAGAGAGCTTCTCCATCTCATCTATTGTCAGTGCTAAGTTTACTTCTAAACTTCCGATGTCTGCGTATGTGTATCTCATTTTGGTTCTCCATCTTTGGTTAGTTTAGCAGCTAGGTTCCAAGCCATGGCTGCTGCTGTAGTTAGGTGCGCTCGATCTTCTGGGCTGTGCTTGTGAATCCAATTCATCAGTTCATCCCAATCTTCAGGCGTGTGGAATAGTCCTACTGGTTTAATCATTGTTCATACTTCTCCTTGACTGATTGAACTTCTTCATCTGTTAGTAACATTGCAAACCCTTCTGCTAATTCCGTAGCTTGCTTTGCTTTCTCTTCTGATGGTGCCGTCACTGCTAGCTCGATGGCTAGATCAAACGCTTCGATGAGTGTCATCGGTTTCTCCTTTTGGCTTTTTGATTTTCAATTTGAAATGCTGCTCTGCTTGCAGCCCTCGCGGCACACACACACTCACTCCCTTGCCCGCGGCTAGCGTTGGTTCCAGATCAACGGTCATCACCTGTTGCTGGCGTCTGATCGTTGCGCCCCTATCAACTGGGTGTCCCACCTCTGGAACGAAGAAACGTGAGCCTCCGAAGAGACCCACGTCTGCTGTTGTTTGGCGGTGCTTACTTACGCAACGTCTGCTTCTACTGTGTTTACCCCATCTGTATTAGGAGTGAACGTCTCCTCGACAGTGATGCCGAGCTTAGCCATACGCGCCTTGATGTCCGCTAACTGGGAGTCGTCAGCCTTCGCCTTTGACGATGGAGCCTTTGTCCAAGGCTCGTATGGTTCGAATGGCTCACCGATTGCGGCTTCGAACATCGCTGCTGTAGTGTGGTACATCTCCTCAAGAGCCGACTGCTCTACTTCCATGCGCTCGATCCAGCCAGCTGCACGGTTCATCGCTTCGATGTCGATCTCTCCACCGTTGATCTGCATTGCTAACTGCTTGGCGTATGAGCGAGCCTTGTCTAGCTTGTAAGAGATGCCACGAGGGCGACCATTCTTATCTGTTCCTGTGTCGTGCAACTGACGCCACGCCATATTGGCCAGCGACTGAAGCGCCATCCGTTGCGACCATCCCATCTGGTTGCGCTCGATGTAGCGACCTGACTCTTGATCCTGTCCGAGCGCTGGATCATGGAAGTGCGCTGCGATTGCTGCCATCGCTTGCGCTAGTGTTACTTGTGTCTCGCCATTAAGCGCAAAGTCTAGGTCTTGTTGAATTAGGTTGTTCATTGTGATTCTCCATTGTGTTATTCTTAACAGTCTTTTCTGTTATATCTAAAAGCCAAGCGCGGACGTTGAGTATTGCAAGGGCGGCTTGACGCTCGTGAAACCCTTGCGATACTCAATGACCGCGCTAGGCCATTACTCATCTTCGTAATCTATTAGTGACTCCTTTATTGATAGGTACTCTTCTGCTTCCTCGATGCTGGCCCACCAACCCATCGGTATGATCAAGTCCATCTCCATTAGATTCCTGTGTGCTTCACCGTATGACATGTAAGGACCGTTAGTTCTCACGATCTCGCCGTTCTCTTTGAATACTATGTTGTACTGTTCCATGTTCTTCTCCATTTGTTCTCACCACAGACTATCCATGGTTTATACCGAAGACCCCCAATAATTATGGCAGCTAGTCAAGGTATCGCGCCCGCCCACAGCCACGCGCAAGACACACGGACCTGCACAAGACGGGTCACAAGCGCAGGTGCCAGCCAAGAGTAGCAACGACTAGGCGCGGAAGGGAGTATGTCGAGCATGGCGCGGACGGACGTGATGCCGACCCCTTGTGGGTTGACTCGCTGCCATAATTATAGGGCCATCTGGAAGATATAATCCGCTGGATAGTTTCTGTGTGTGAGAGAGCTAAGGCGACCTACTGCCAAGGGACCCAATGCTGCCGCCGATCACCGAGTCTCAAGCAGCTTTTCTCTTGGGAAAAGTGCAGAGACGACAGGGATCGACGGTGAGCCTTGGGATGGCAGGAGCGCCGTGGTTCGTCTGGGCGAGACAGCTGCGGCATACTCTTTTGTGCGTTGACACAGGGGTTTTAGAGCGTGCTATCAACGGGGGGAGAGAGGGAGAGGGGGGCAGCAAGGAGCAACATATGAACGACGTAGCAATTAAGAAGTTAACCAGACGCCAGATAGCTTTGGTTGATATAATGGTATCCGAAGGTCTGAAGCCAGCACAGGCGGCAGAGAAGGCTGGGTACGCTGCTGGCAAGTCTGGATACGTCAGCGCATACAAGAGCTTGAAGAGAGCCAATGTGCAACAGTACCTAGCGCAACGGATGAACGAAGAGTTTGGGTTGAGTGCTGTAGCTGCCGTCAACACGGTTCGGAGACTGGCAACTGGTGCAAAGAGTGAGTACGTAGCGCTTCAGGCTAGCCAAGACTTGCTGGATCGGGCTGGGTATAAGCCAATCGATAGATCACAGGTACAGGTGGCGGGGGACATCAAAGTTTCAATTGACCTTGGCTAGGGGGTGGGGGGGGGAAACTGGACACACTTATCGTCACAGGTCCCCTGCAAGCATTTTTTCCTCTACAGGTTTGTGCATTGTCAGAAATATTTTTCTTGCTGTAGGGTTCGAAAAAACGAAGGAGATTATTATGGATGTTGTGACTAAGTCGATCAGTGCGGAGAATACGTTCAGTGATGCGTTGTCTTTGCGTGGTGACTTTTCGATTAGCATTGGCGGGTTGAGTGATTCTACATTGACTGTTCAGCGTAGCTTTGACGGCTCTAACTGGGCTGACGTTGATACGTTTACCTCTGCGTATGAGGGTAATGGTTACGAGGGTGTAGGCGCTCAGTATCGGGCTGGTGTTAAGACTGGAGACTATGGCAGCGACACGGTTGTTGTTTCATTGCGTGAGAATGACACGGGTCGATGAGTCGTTACGGAGATAAGAAGCCTGAGCCTGTTACTCGCACTGCGAACAATGGTGCAGCCAAGGGTGCGCTTGGAGGTGGGAAGCGATGAGGAAGGAGCACAAGAACCCGAAGGGTGGATTGACTGCTGCTGGTCGTCGTCACTTTAAGCGGACTGAGGGTGCTAACCTAAAGGCTCCTGTTAAGAGTGGGACTAATCCTCGTCGTGTTTCTTTTGCTGCTCGCTTTGCTGGGATGAAGGGGCCGATGAAGAATGAGAAGGGTGAGCCTACTCGAAAGGCTTTGGCTTTGAAGGCTTGGGGGTTTGGCAGCGTTGAGGCTGCTCGCAACTTTGCCAAGCGGCATAGGAAGGATAGTTAGATATGTGTTTCGGTAGTGGAGCGCCTAAGTATAAGAAGCCTGACTTTGGTGAGTTGCCTTCTTTGTCTGTCAGTAAGAGTAAACGCAAAGCGCCTGAGCTGAAGGATGTGAAGCTAACACGTGAGGGTCAGGCACCTCGTAGCTTGTTGAACCCAAACATGGGGAAGGAAATATAGAAATGCCTAAGACAGAAGTGGGACGAGCAAAGTCGCTCCTCAAGAAAATTAACAAAGAACTCAGCACAATCCCAGACTATGATTTCAAGCCGTCGAAGATAGGTGGCGGGGACGGCGGCGCTCTGCTGAAGGGTGTGAAGAACGCAACTACAGCTCTTCGCCGCGGCCTTCGCGCAATGAAAGGCAAGGAGTCCGAAGGATCACTCAGGCTAAAGCGCAAGCGCGTTATGGATTTGATAGAGGAAACCAAAGAGCTTACTGACAGTAAGATCGGCTAT
>Ga0206129_10007997_pt1 | contig 10263 bp, 5 predicted proteins | sample Helgoland_Spring_8_FD_148616 | JGI IMG/M metagenome (GOLD analysis project Ga0206129, IMG submission 148616) | Pelagic subsurface seawater microbial communities from Kabeltonne, Helgoland, North Sea - Helgoland_Spring_Bloom_20160502_2 | ecosystem: Environmental > Aquatic > Marine > Epipelagic ...
GAAAGAAAATACTTAAATCGTATTTGAGCAAATCTGGATTATTAGGAGGTGCCGGACCACCAAATATTCCACCACCATCATCATGGATAGATGATGAGGCAAGAAATAGATTATGGGATCTTATTACTAAGAATACCGATGGCCACGTTAGAATTGTCAATATTTTTAGAATGATGCTAAATAATTTAAATAATAGTGATGTACACACATTACTATCAGCACTCGGAATCGCACATCTCATTCCCGATCTCGGAGCAAACCCGGGCATGAATATATTTACTTCGGGCCATTTTTTTGGAGATCCCATTAATATGTGGCTAGCTTTTAATAATATAGACCGACCGACGGCTTGGTATGATAATGGCGTTTGGAATGCTGCTATACACAATTTAAATGTAAGAAATTTAGAAGAACGTGGAAGACATCCTCATCCAGATAAACGATCAATATTACAAGTGTCTTTATTGAGACAAAAAGGCCTCCATGATCCTTCCAAAGCTTTAAATTCACATGACTTTGCAATAGGGGATCGTGTATTTCTAAACAATGAATCAGATTCGCCAATGGGAACAATTGTTGCTTTTCCTCAACAAGGATATATTAGAGTACAGCTAGATATTGGTATCGCATACAATACTTGGCATACTAATGTATCCAGCTTGCCATCCATTGCACAGAGACAGAGAAGACCTTATGGAGGATAAATCCAAATATTTAAAAAACTTTTTTTTTTATAAATTATTATTATTTTATAAAAAAAATAATATTTATGTATAGTATAACAATGTATGCAAAAATTCACAATCCAAAAACCAATAGAAATGTTAGTATTAATACTACTTTAGGAAAGAAAATACTTAAATCGTATTTGAGCAAATCTGGATTATTAGGAGGTACTGGACAAACTAATTTAACTAAGGGTTTAACTGATGATCAAGCAAGAGCCATTGAAACACTTAATTTACTGAAACAAAAGGGGCTGCATGTAAGTGTCGCAAAACAAGTATCAAGAATCAATTTACCAAGTAGATTTAATATAGGAGATACCGTACAAGTTCTTCCTGATCATGAAATAGAGCGATTAAGAGGCAGACACGGGAGAATTGAATCTATGAAAGCTGTTCCTATGTATGAACAAGATGCATCTTTGCTGAGTGGTCAAGATCCTATTGGAAACTATGGAAGATATAATTATCAAGTCTATATGCATGTCTTGAATGAAACAGTTACTTTGAAAGAAGGAGAATTTTGGTTATCCGGTATGTGGGGGATGGCTCGACAAAGAAATCCTTATGGAACAACTGCTTCTACTAGTTATGGTGTAGCTCAGGCTCTCAGACCAGAGTATTTAGGAAGACGAGGCCCTGACTATACAGGCCATGGCCATGCCTATACAGGCCCTGGCTACAACTCTTATAGATCTGAAAGTCGCGATTTCGTGGGTCTTCCTTGGTATGCCCCTCGCCCCCGTTTAAATTCTGCTTATCATCATCCTCTCACACCACCAGTATCAGAAATTGCTCGTGACTCTACTGGAACACCTTTATTATTAGAAGATTCGAGTAGAATGGTTGGTGAAAGAGCGAGAGCACCTTATGATTCTAGTCCAATGCCATCCATTCCAGAGAGAGAGAGAAGACCTTATGGAGGATAAATACAAATATAAAAAAAATATTTTTTGATAAATTTTTACTATTTATCAAAAAAAAATAATATTTATGTATAGTATATCAATGTATTCAAAAATTCACAATCCAAAAACCAATAGAAATGTTAGTATTAATTCTACTTTAGGAAAGAAAATACTTAAATCGTATTTGAGCAAATCTGGATTATTAGGAGGTACTGGACAAACTGGACAAACTGGTTTAACTGAGGGTTTAACTGATGATCAAGCAAGGGCCATTGAAACACTTAATTTACTGAAACAAAAGGGGCTGCATGTAAGTCTCGCAAAACAAGTATCAAGAATCAATTTACCAAGTAGATTTAATATAGGAGATACCGTACAAGTTCTTCCTGATCATGAAATAGAGCGATTAAGAGACAGACACGGGAGAATTATATCTATGGAAGCTGTTCCTATCTATGAACAAGATGAATCTTTGCTGAGTGGTCAAGATCCTATTGGGAACTATGGAAGATATAATTATCAAGTCTATATTGATGGGATTTATGAAACAGTTACTTTGAAAGAAGGAGAATTTTGGTTAATCCCCCATCAAGGGTACAGATGCCCTTATGGAACAACTGCTTCTACTAGTTATGGTGTACCTCAGGCTCTCAGACTGTCGGCCGCCAGTCGAGACCTTCGGCAGCTCTATTCGTATAGAGATTTCCCCGATGGTTTCGCGGGTACTCGTTGGTATGAACCTCGCCCCCCTTTAAATTCTGCTTATTATCATCCTCTCACACCACCAGTATCAGAAATTGCTCGTGACTCTACTGGAACACCTTTATTATTAGAAGATGGATTGGTGATTGGTGAAAGAGCGAGAGCACCTTATCATGCTATTCCAGTGCCATCCATTCCAGAGGGAGATAGAAGACCTGCTGGAGTTCAAGAGAGAGAGAGAAGACCTTATGGATGATAAATCCAAATATAAAAAAAAAATATTTTGATAAATTTTTACTATTTATCAAAAAAAAAATAATATTTATGTATAGTATATCAATGTATTCAAAAATTCACAATCCAAAAACCAATAGAAATGTTAGTATTAATTCTACTTTAGGAAAGAAAATACTTAAATCATATTTAAAAAATTTAGGTATATCAGGTGGTGCTGAACCTGATCCTGATACATTATTTGCATCTCTTTTAAATAAAAGAATAGGTTTAAATCACCTGAGTACAACTCGTGCTCTTGCTTTACATGATTTTAGAATAGGAGATCGTGTACAAGCGACTAACTTACAAAATCAACCAATCGGGTTTATACTTGCTGAACCTCGAGCTGGATGGTTAACTGTAAGACTAGATGGACATGATGATGTCAATCAAGTTTGGCACAGAAATTTAGTCGCTACAGGTCGAGCTCGTGGCGAAAGAGAAAGAAATGCGTTCCATGGTCCTGGTGCTCAAGTTCCTCCTGCTCCTAATGCTGAAGTTCAAAGGGTACCCATACATGAAGGGGATCGTGTACAAATTACAACAGATGGAGAACTGCAAAATGCCTATGGTATAGTTAGAAGAATATATAGAGTTTTTGATGATAGGGCGGATACAATAGTTATTCTACCAGACGGATATGACAGAGTTGTTCATATTTTTGAAGATTATGTTGTACCAGCTAATCATCGTGGACACATCTATGGTGGGCCTGGTGCGATAGATCCAAGATCCTAAAATATTATTTTATAAAATAATTAGATATCATTTTATAAAATAAATAATGTTAATAGATTATATTAATGTATTCAAAAATTTACAATCAAAAAACTAATAGAAATGTTAATATTAATTCTACTTTAGGAAAGAAAATACTTAGCTCATATTTGAACAAATCAGGATTATTAGGAGGAGGTACTAATGAAAAAGAAAAGAGATTTATTACAGCAAATAATCGGATCAAGATTCTCGGCAATCACCTCATTCAAAAACCAGACATTGATGATCAAGAAGTATTGGTACACAAAGACCACAGTATACATGAACCGACTGAACCACGAGATCCGGACACTAAATTTTCATTTATTAAACCTTCAAAAAATAATTTGTCAAAATTTAAATTTCCCAATTTAAGTGTAAAAGACAATAAATATTATTTTCAAAATAATAGTTTGTTAGAAAAAACATTAGTCACAAATAATGGGTATCTAGAATTACACCCAGAATATTTGGAAATTGATGAAATTGTAGAATTATTTTATTCTCTTGGGAATTCTAGAATAAAAAATAAACTATTTATTAGAAAATTAACAAAATTTTACGAATATCCTATTTGGAATTTAATTACTATTCCAGTATTTAGTTATCCAATGATTAATCTAAAATGTAATAATCCTCTTATTCATAAAATAGATAGTTCAAAATATTTATCAGGAATTTATGGATACGAATATTATAGAATTCCATGTAAAGATAAAATAGACAAAAAAATTTTATTTTTATGGGATTATCATAGTACATTTTTTACTCCTCCTTCTTCAGAAACATTTGATATATTAGAATTAATAGATCATTATGTCAGAAAATGTGAATTAAATAAAAATTGTTTGGATATTTTTATTGAAGATGCGAAAGATATAAATATCACTTGGATTGAAAACATCGAAAAACGTAATAAAGTTATAGGTGGAAGTCCATATGTTAGAAAATACGGAATAAATAAAATACATAGAAATAGTTATGGTGGTGCAAATATATCGGATTTGATTTCAGATCTGATGAGACTCAAAGATTCAGAATCCAGCGTGTCTAAAACCGAAGTTAATGAAATCGAAAAAAAATTAGTGAATTTGATAGTCTTAATCCTTAAAACCTATATTTCAAATACAGAATTTAAAGATTATATAAAAGAAATTAATAATAAATTCGAAAATTATAATGGTGAATTTAACAGCAATAGTGTATATCAATTAGTTCCATATATATATACATATTTTTTAAAAATATCAGAAGATGATGGCAAAATTAACTATGTGAAAATGATAGAACTTATAATTAGTAACTTGAATGATAAATTTATTTCTTATTTAGTTGCATCAGAGCATATACAAGAAAAGACGATTATGCGTATGAGATTTAAAGGTGGTATGGTATGGAATACAATTGATGGTGTGAGAGTTCATCAAATTGACATTTCACAACAACATCATACAAATAAAATAACAAAAGCATTTTATTTAGATAATTATGATCTAAGTAAATTTATTATAAAAATTATAGAAAATCTCCCTGTATATTCTAAAGAGGATTTTGAAACTTTTCTTATTAAGTTAGTATCTATTGATAAAAATGATACAAATGGAAACATTTATAATTTAAAAAACAATATTAACGATAAAAAAAGTTTATATTTATATTGTATTTCTTGTAAAGATAATGATAGTTATTATTATTGGTATGAAAGGGGAAAACAAATCGCAGAAAAATTACTAAATAATAGAAAAAATTTAATAAAAGAAATATCTAATCATTATACACCTGTATCTCAGGAAATTTTAGAAAAATACGAGTCATATTTTCTTGATGATCAGTTATTTCAATATTTAAATGATAAAACTGAACATCAAATGGATAATATTGATGATTCTTTTTTTACCAAAAAACAATTAGTATCATATATGTTAGAATTAATAGATATATATCCTTCAGATCAAAATTTTCTAGATCCTGGCGGTGTAAGACTATTTATAACAGAAACTTATGCTATTGCTAGAATGTTTCGTATTTTCGATTCTACAAAAAATAGGGTTGAAAACTGTGATATTAATAATAATTCTTTAAAAAATATAATTTATTTCGGTGGTGGATCACATAATAGAATTACTACTAATTTTATAAAGAAAATTTTAAAAATCGAACCACTTTCTAGTGATCATGTTTCAAATCATCCGGCCTATAAATATTTACAAGGTGCTGATTCGAAACCTAGATATGTGAATTTAGATGGTACCAATTTTTTCTTTAAAAATTCTAAATCTGTCGTCGAAAAACAAGACACAATGTAAAACACTACCGTGCAAATATCAAACAAATTTAAAAAAATACTTATAAAAGAGTAAAAACAAATATTATAGTAAAGGACAAGAAATCCCTGGCACCCGAATTAGTGACATCAACTTTCATAGTAAAGTTAATATAATGAGTAACCTTTCTTTACCAGAATTGCTAAAATGGTGTTCTGTAAACCAATAAAATGCGACATTTTGTAGAGATAATGCAGTTTGGAAAATGTTAACTGAAACTAACTATAATATTTTTTTAAGAATTTCGATGATTGTGAGGTCGTGAACATACACGGAAGTTGGGAGATGTTATATAAAACTAACGACTTCGTTCATATTTATGAAGATTTTGTTGTTCCAGCTCATCATAGCAGACACATGTATTATGGTCCTAGTGCGGTAGATCCAAGATCCTAGAATATCATTTTATAAAATAATTAAATATCATTTTATAAAATAATTAAATATCATTTTATAAGATAAATATGTTAATACATATTATTAATGTATGCGAAAATTCACAATCCAAAAACTAATAGAAATGTTAGTATTTATTCTCCTTTAGGAAAGAAAATACTTAAATCGTATTTGAGCAAATCTGGATTATTAGGAGGTTCCGGACGTACTGGTTTAACTGAGGGTTTAACTGATGATCAAGCAAGGGCATTTGAAACACTTAATTTACTGAAACAAAAGGGGCTGCATGTAAGTGTCGCAAAACAAGTATCAAGAATCAATTTACCAAGTAGATTTAATATAGGAGATCAGGTAGTAGTTCTTAATGGTCATCCTGACGTGCCTACATGCAACATGAAACATACAGCGTGTCTGCATCCCACTAGCCGTCGGTGTAATATGATACAAGGTAAATTAGGAAGAATTGTATCTATGGAAGCTGCTCCTATGTATGAACAAGATTCATCTTTGCTGAGTGGTCAAGATCCCGTAGGAACACATGGAAAATATAATTACCGAGTTTTGATAAATCTAGGTGATGATGATAGAAATCCATTAAATCATACAGTGAAGTTGAAAGAAGGAGAATTTTGGTATTTACAACCTTTATTACTAGAGGATCAGACAGCCCAACAAAGAGGAGTTGGTGTAAGGGAGAGAGCACCTTATCATTCTACACCACCTGAGCAGATTCACCCTAATATACCCATATATGTAGGGGATCGTGTACAAATTACAGAGCACAGAGATTTTGCTGGTGCATACGGTAAGGTTGATAGAATATATAGACGTGACGGCGATAGGATGAATACGATAGTAATCGAACTAGATTCCATTTCCAGACATGGGCGTCAACTTATACTTGCATATGAAGATTCTGTTGTGCTAACATCATATGGTCCAGGCAGAACCATGTTAGAAGATGATCCAAATGCGTTTAGAGGAGTTATTGAAAGGGAGAGAGCACCTTATCATTACTCCAGCTGATCAGCAACCGAAGTAACTCAAAACATATATGGTAGTCCTGGCGCGGTAGATCCAAGATCCTGAAATACGCTGATAATTTTGGAAATATATTATCCGTTAAATTATTTCCTATAGATATTTATTAAATCACTATATGAAATTTATTATCTATATATGTTAATAACTTAAAGAATAAGCTATTAATATGTATATAAAATAATAATATTCTATTTAAATAATGCCTTTAATTGAGGATTATATTGATTTACAATTAAAATACGAAAAAAAATATGGTGACAAAACGATTGTTCTATATGAATGTGGACAATTTTTTGAAATATATGGTGTAGTAAACGAAGAAGAAAATTTTGGAAAAATATATGATATATCTGAATTAACCAATTTATCTGTTTCCAAAAGAAGTGATAAATATGCTCCAGTCAGTCGAAAAAATCCTTTAATGGCAGGATTTCCCAATCATTCATTTGAAAAATGGAAAGATATTTTGTTAAAACATAATTATACAGTTATTAAAATAGAACAAGATTCACATGGTACAAAAGATCCAGAAAGAAAAATTACTGAAATTATTTCTCCAGGAATAAATATGGATTGTACTTTTTTTAGTAATAATTTAATGTCAATATATATTGAACAAATTAATAATATTTTAAATAATACACCTATTACTTTTGCAGGAATTTCTGTAATTGATATTACTACTGGAGATAATAGTGTATATGAAATTAAATCCGACAAAAATGATAATGATTACGTTTTAGAAGAAATTTTTAGAGTTGTTCAAACCTACAATCCTAATGAAATTATTATTAATACTGAAAATTGTAGTTTATCTAAAGAAGATATAATTAAATATCTAGAGATTGAAAATAGAAATATACATTATAATAATTACAAGGATTCTAAATTTCTTTTAGAAAATAAATATAAGTTAGAATTTCTTGATAAATTATTTCCTAAACAAAATATGATTAATTCTATTGAATATGTTGATTTAGATAAAAGTTATTGGGGACTTTCTAGTTATATATATCTATTACAATTCGCATATGAACATAATGAATCAATAATTAAAAAATTAACTAAACCAAAAATATGGGACTCTACTAAATATCTTACTTTATCCTATGATTCAATAAATCAAATTAATGTAGTACCAAATAAAAATTTACAAATTAAATCTAAATTTGATTCACTATGGAATTTATTAGATAAAACATCTACTTGTTTAGGAAAAAGACAATTAAAAGATAATATACTAAATCCAATAATATCTATTACAGAATTAGAAAAAAGATATAATTTAATTGAATCAATGTTGAAAGAATATAATGATACTAAAACATATTTACAATTAGAAAAATATTTAGAAAAAATTTTTGATATCGAAAGAATGCACCGTAAAATGACTATAGGAATTCTTAATCCCGGTTCATTTATTAATTTAGATATATCATATTCTTACATTAAAGATATAATACAATTAATTAATAAAATAGATAATCAGAATATTAATTCTACTTTACCTAATAACGATACTATTAATAAGTTTTATGAGTTTATTGATGACTATAATAAAAAACTAAATATGAATGCTATAAATGGATGCACTTTATCAAATATGAAAATGTCTATATTCAAAAATGGTGTATATTCTAAAATTGATGAATTACAAATCAAAATAGATAATTGTTACAATTTTTTTGATAAAATGAGTGAATATATTGCTGATAAATTATCTATAGACAAATCTAATATTGAAATTAAATATTCAGAAAAAGAAGGACACTATTATTCTAGTACAAAAAAGAGAATAGAATTATTTAAACATTCAATCAAATCAGAATCTATATTAAAACTTAATGATTCTAATAATTCTCAAATTAATACTAGTACCATTGAGTACAAAAATTCTACTTCTGTAAGTAAAATATTTTCACCTGAAATTAAATCTTATTCTGAAAAGCTTAGCTTTTATCAAGAAAAAATGATGAAATTATCATTAGTATATTTTCAAGAATTATTATATGATTATGATTCCAAGTATAACGATACATTAAAAAAAATTGTTGAATTTATTTCATATGTTGATTTCATAAAAAGTAATGCTAGATCTGCATTTGAATATAAATATAGTAAACCTATTATACATAATAAGTTTAATGATAAAAGTTATATAAAATCAAATAATTTAAGACATCCTATTATCGAAAAAATTAATACTAAATTAGAATATATACCAAATGATGTTGATATTGGTAGTAGCATAAATGGTATGTTATTATATGGTGTAAACGCTGTAGGAAAAAGTTCCTATATGAAATCTATTGGATTATCAATCATAATGGCACAGGCTGGATTATATGTTCCTGCTGATACATTTGAATATTATCCATATAAAAGAATATTTACAAGAATATCTGGAAATGATAATATATTTAAGGGTCAATCTACCTTTGCTGTTGAAATGAGTGAACTTCGATCTATTATAAAACGTGCTGATGCTAATACATTAGTTCTTGGAGATGAATTATGTTCTGGAACTGAAACTGTTTCTGGATTATCTATTGTTGCCGCTGGAGTTATTACCTTACAACAAAAACAATGTAGTTTTATTTTTGCTACTCATCTGCATCAATTATCTTCTATGAATAGACTTAAAGAATTACAAAATGTTAAAAATTATCATATGGAAACTATATATGATGAAGAAAATGATAAACTTATATATAATCGTAAATTAAAAGATGGACCTGGTAATGCTATATATGGTTTAGAAGTAGCAAAAGCAATGGATTTAGATAAAGAATTCATAAATTTAGCTAATAGTATTAGACAGGAAGTTTTGGAAATTGATGAAAAAATTATATTAAAAAAAACATCTATTTATAACAATTCTATTGTTATGGATAAATGTAGAATATGTAAAGTTAAAAATGCTACTGAAACGCATCATATCAAACCACAAAAAATTGCTGATAAAAACAATATGATTGACAATCATCATAAAAATATAGAACATAATTTAATACCACTTTGTCATGAATGTCATCAATCTGTTGAAAATGGTGATCTTGAAATTACTGGATATTACCAAACAACCCTCGGCAGAGAAGTCAAATTTAGAAAAATTTCGGATGATGAAGC
>Ga0206129_10008000_pt1 | contig 10260 bp, 9 predicted proteins | sample Helgoland_Spring_8_FD_148616 | JGI IMG/M metagenome (GOLD analysis project Ga0206129, IMG submission 148616) | Pelagic subsurface seawater microbial communities from Kabeltonne, Helgoland, North Sea - Helgoland_Spring_Bloom_20160502_2 | ecosystem: Environmental > Aquatic > Marine > Epipelagic ...
GATGGTGAGCCACTTTCCTTTGCATGTTGAAGACCAGCCTCCTTTGTAAGATTTCCAATACCAGGGAACGATTTTTGAGGCTTGGGCCCCAGGGCTGCTTTCTGGAGCCAGATCATCGTAGGGGAGAGCTATATAAAAAGGGTTCATGCGTGGCGCAAACGCCGCTGGCTGGAAGCCGGAACGATTTGAGGGTTGATCAACTCCACCATAATTGATTTCCCAGTTTGAATCCCACGCGCTCATCTGATTCGAAGTTGGGTTACGCTCACTGATTTTTTCCCCCACCCAGAATACGGTGGCAGTAATACCTCTGCGCCAACGATGAGTGGTATCTTCCCAAGGAACAGGATCTTCTAGGACCAACCTTGCTTTTGGTGGTACTTGAAATGGACAAATAATGTCTGGGATAGCGCGACGCCTGTCGGCCAGGTAATCAGCATGCTGCTGCTCGATGTGTGATGCAAATGCCATCTCACCATCTAAGGAGATATATTCAGCCTGTGTTTCCTGCACGAGGAAACACAAGACGATCGCCGAGAGTAGGCCCGTTTGTTGCATATACTAGTCTGTAAGGGTGATACAAAAACTGCAGGTTCACTTTAAAGTGGAACGAGCGAATTTTGTGAGGATCAGACGAAACAATAATTATCCACTTGGCTAAGTTGCTAAACGCCTGATCTTCAATTAAGTAATTGTTAGTTATGATGACATTATATCTTGCATATCCAAGCTTTTTTTTTGCTATAACCGCACTAAAATAGAGCTCTTTTTTTAAAATAAAGAGGCAAAAAAGGACCGAGAAGCTTATTTTCAAAAAATTAAGGCGAAATGGGTGCTTGGCAGCACAAAATAGCAGATTAGCTAAAAGCCCTCTCTCGATGCACCATGCAATCGCAGATTCTTGCGCAGCAAATGAGAAGGGGGAAAGTGAATGCGATTAGACGTTAAATCGGAATTCGATAACATCGCCGTCTTTCACTTCGTATTCTTTGCCCTCGATGCGGAGTTTGCCGACATCACGGGCGGCGGCTTTGGAGCCGGCTGCGACGAGGTCATCGTAGGCGACGACTTCGGCGGCGATAAAGCCTCGCTCGAAGTCACCATGGATAACGCCGGCAGCGGCAGGGGCTTTGTCACCGTGGTGGATGGTCCAGGCGCGAGTTTCTTTTTCGCCACTGGTGATATAAGTACGAAGGCCTAGGAGATGGTAAACGGCACGAATCAGGGTGGAGACACCCGAGTCGGTAATGCCCATGTCAGAGAGAAATTCGATGGCTTCCTCGGGGTCGAGTTCAACGAGCTCTTCCTCGATGCGTGCAGAGATGACGGCGGCTTCGGCATCGTGTGATGCTGCGGCGTATTCGCGCACCTTGGCAACCATGGCATGGCTGTCTGGATCTTTTTGAGCATCGGCGAGCTCGTCCTCTGCGACGTTGCAGGCAAAAATGGTGCGTTTAGAGGAAAGCAGGAAAAACTCGCGCAAGGTAAGTTGCTCATCCTTGCTGAGCTCGAGGGTGAGAGCGGGTTTGCCAGAATCCAGATGAGGAAGGAGTTTTTCAATGAGTTCGACTTCCTTCTTGGACTCCTTGTCGCCGCTTTTGGCTTTTTTGGCACGGGAGCTTTTCCGTTTTTCCAAGGCGGCCATGTCTGAGAGAATCAGCTCTGAGTTAATGATTTCAATATCACGGATGGGATCAACACTGCCGAGCTCGTGGATAATGTCATCGTTATCGAAGCAGCGCACAACCTGGACGATGGCATCGACCTCCCGAATGGTGGCGAGGAATTTGTTGCCGAGGCCGGCACCCTCGGAGGCTCCTTCGACGAGGCCAGCGATATCAACGAATTCGATCGCTGTAGGGATGATTTTCTGGGTTTTGCTTATTTTTCCCAGCACCTCAAGCCGATCGTCAGGAACCGTGACCACACCGATATTGGGGTCGATAGTGCAAAAGGGGTAGTTCGCAGCCTCCGCATTACGGGTGCGCGTGACTGCGTTGAAGAGAGTTGATTTGCCTACGTTTGGTAGACCTACGATTCCTGCCTTGAGCATGGGGCGGGAAGCTAGGGAGAAAACCGACAATTGCAATGCGTATGTTTTGAAAAATTGACGGTTTATGATGAGCTTATGCCTTGACCTGTGCCTTGATCGCGGTTTCTTTGCGCTCATGCAGCACGTGCTACTTAAATCAAAAATTCACCGCGCTTGTGTCACGGTTGCCGATGTCGACTATGAGGGAAGTATTGAAATACCCTCTGATTTGATGGAGGCAGCAGGGATTTGGGAAGGGGAGCGAGTGCTCGTAACCTCTGCCTCAAAGGGTGGTAGGCTTGAGACCTATGCTCAGGCAGGAGAGCCGGGAACGGGGAAAATCATTATGAATGGGGGTGCTGCGCATATCATCAAGGCGGGTGAACGCATCACCATTATGGCCTTTGCGATTTCTGAGAACCCAGTATTACCGAAAAAAATTGTCTGCAATGAGCTCAATGAGGTCATTCGTCGAGTCAACTAGACAGCTTGTCGAGTCAACCCCGATGACAAAGTTCCATATAAAAGCCCTAAATCGCGTCTTTACAAGGGGCTCTCACTTTACCATATTCCCGCGCCCATGACTTCTATCATTGCAGCCAACTGGCTAAATATTTCAATCAATCTCTTGCTCGTTATTCACGTGGCTATATGCCTCTTGCTTGCTCTTGTAGTTCTTATGCAGCGTCCCAAGCAGGAAGGCCTTGGTGCTGCTTTCGGTGGCGGCCTTACTGATCAAGCCTTTGGTGCTCGCACTACGGATGTTCTTCAGAAAGGCACTGTTTACCTGGGCACACTTTTTTTTGTTATTACTCTCGTTCTTGCCATTCTCATTGGCAAACGTCAGAGCGATAATCCGACACTCACCGTTGAGGTGGAAGAAAAGGTGGAGGAAGTAGCAGTTCCTGTAGAGGTGCCGGAAGTTCCCGGTAAGGTGAAAGCTGCGGTGGAGATGCCAGTAATACCAGAAGTGCCAGCAACATCAGAAGTGCCAGCAACATCAGAAGTGCCGGCAACACCAGAAGTACCAGCGCAGGGGCTCAAATCTGATGGCCAAGCTGCTACTCCAGCTGCAGAGCTTCCAGTTCAGCCAGCAGAAGTTCCCGCTGAGCCAGCGAAAAATCCTGAGCCAGCACCTGCTGTTAATCAGTAGTTTCTACTGTGCAGGAAACATCCAATGTTGAGACGGAAGTTCCTGTATGGGCTCGTCCAGGAGCGTTTTCTGCCAAGCCTACGCAACAAGCAGATTTTGGTTTCATCGATACCAAAGGCAATGTGCATTCAGCACAGGATGAGAGTGATCTCGCCAGCAAAGTAAAGCATTCAGCCCGGGGGGTAGATCTTGTCTGGACTCCAGACTCAGATTGCTGGTTGGTACCGGAAGAAATACCGGCATTACACAGCCCCCTGCGACTTCGATCTTCTCAACAAGCTGAGCAGGATATCAGTGACGGTAAGAGAATGGGATTGGTGTTTGGCGTTATGACTCTCTGGACACTGTATGCCGCCTGGAAAAATAGTGGGGGTCAAGTCGCGGCGCTTTACTCCCATCAGTTGACCGGCCTAGCCTCGATGCTGTTATTATTTTTTGGTATATTACCTCTCTATGAGGGTTTTAAGATGAAGCGTCATCTGGCACGCAGCATAGCTTCAGACCTTGCCGAAGAAATTCCTGAAGCGCAATTTGAAGCGTGGCTACATCGGCAGCGTATTCCGGCGACTTATTTTTTATTATGCTGCGTAATCATCTGTGGTCTGGTTCAGGTGTATTTTGATCGAGGTCTAGCGGATTTTGAGGGGTCGATTATCGAAGCTGGATTACTCAAGCAGCGTGCACTTATGTATCCTGGACAATCGGATGGAGGTGCATGGTGGCGGATGATCACAGCCCCAATGTTGCACGGCAATGTGATCCACCTTCTCATGAATGCGGCAGGTTTACTCTACCTTGGCAGGCGCACGGAAATTTTGGCTCGGTGGCCACACATGCTTTTGGTCTTTGTTGGGGCGGCATGGGTGGGCGGTTTAGCCAGTTTTTACTGGATTCCAGATAAGATTGCAGTGGGCGCTTCAGGCGGCTTGATGGGCTTACTGGGTTTCATGCTCGTTTTTGAGTATATGCATCCTTGTATTGTGCCTAAGCCTGCTAGGGTGAGATTGCTAGCAGGTTTGGTGATGCTTGCCGTCATTGGGCTATTAGGTATGAGCTTTATCGACAATGCGGCCCATGTCGGAGGGCTGGTCGCAGGTATGGCTTATGCTCTTGTTGTTTTTCCGGCCTCGGCTTCGACACACCGCCCAGAGTCCATGATCAGAGATGTTTTTGCGGGAGCTGCCGCGGGGGGGCTCATTCTCTATTCTGTATGTATGGTGTGTCTGAAAGTCCTCACGTGAAGATATGTGCTGGGCCACCATTTCCTGTGAGAAAAATGACACGGGGGCTTGTCAAAAAGCTCTGCCATGTCAATGAATAGGGGAGCAACATTGTTCATTGCGTAAAAATTATACGGTAAGCATGTACGTACTAGGAATAGACATAGGAACTCAAGGGACTAAGACACTCGTTTTTGATCTTGAGAAAGCAAGTGTTGTCGCGGAGGCATCCCAATCATATGACATGATCGAGGGCCTTCCCGAAGGTAACCGTGAACAAGACCCTTCGCTTTGGATCAAGGCCGTTGATGATACCATTCGTGACTGTGTTGAGCAGCTCGGTGATGAGACATCTCTGATCGCTGCTATTGGCGTAAGTGGCCAACAGCATGGCCTTGTTGTTCTCGATGAAGACAGCAACATTATCCGGCCTGCCAAGCTCTGGTGTGACACATCTACCAGCGAGCAGTGTGAAGAAATTACTCGCGCATTTGGGGGGACCCCCGGTCTTATTGAGCTAGCTGGCAACCCTATGTTGCCCGGATACACAGCGCCAAAGATTCTCTGGATCAAACAGAATGAGCCGCAGAATTTCGAAAAAATCAAAACGGTGCTTCTGCCGCACGATTTTATCAATTACTGGCTCACTGGTGTGAAACGCATGGAGCCAGGTGACGCATCGGGCACAGGGCTGCTTGATGTGAGAAAACGGGAGTGGTGTAAGGAACTTATCGATTTTATTGATCCTCGCTTGTCAGATGCGTTGCCTGAGATTGGCTCTTCGACTGATCCTGTTGGCACGCTCAGGCCAGAATTGGCCGAAGCATGGGGCTTGAATGGTCAGGTGCTGGTTAGCGCTGGAGGTGGTGACAATATGATGGGAGCCATCGGAACAGGCAACGTTAGCAGTGGGCAGGTTACCGTTTCCTTGGGAACGAGTGGCACGATCTATGGTGTTCACGATCAGCCTTTGATTGACCCACAGGGAGAGGTAGCAGCATTTTGTGATTCAGCGGGTCAATGGCTGCCGCTGGTGTGCACCATGAATGCAACAATCGTCACCGAAGCGGTGAGAAAGCATTATGATTGGGATCATGAGCGCATGGAAAAAGAAGTAGCCGCAGCTCCCATGGGCTCTGAGGGAGTATTAATGCTTCCTTACATGCAGGGGGAGAGGACGCCCAGTCTGCCTGAGGGGTGCGGCGTGATTCATGGCCTTAATCTGAACAACTACAAAGATGGCAATATCATGCGTGCGGCGATGGAGGGCGTTAGCCTGAGCATTGGTTATGGCATGCTGCGTATGTGTGAGCTTGGTTTTAATCCAACAGAAGTCCGAGTCACGGGCGGAGGTTCTAAGAGCCCTGTATGGCGGCAAATGATCTCTGATGTATTGGGCTTGCCGCTGGTAAAGCTAAAGACGGATGAAGGAGCGGCCCTAGGGGCTGCACTGCAGGCAGCAGTGGCTTTCTTCCGGCAGAATGGAGAAGATTTGAGTTATCAGGAAATTGTCAGCTATGCTGTGACGCCTGATCCCGATACCGAATGTAAACCTAATGAGGAAGCTCATCTCTTTTATCAGGAGCTGCTAGCTAGACAGCAATACTTGGTCGAGACACTGCATATGCCAGGATTTCTCTAGGCTGATCTTGTCTTCGGAATAATGAGTGACCGTTCAGAAATTAGGGGAGCCAGATTGCACTGGTGGGCAGGAAAGGTGGCAGCTTTGCTGATGCGTTTAGTCGGTCTGACATTGCGCTGTCACATTAAAGATCCAAGCGGGCAAAAAATCAGGGTGGAAGCCGGTGTTCCCGTGATATGGATATTTTGGCATAATTGCCTGTTTGCTTCACCTCTAACGAAAAAAAGATATGGCGGTAGCGCAAAAGCCAGCTCGCTTGCCAGTGCAAGTAAGGATGGAGCGGTCATCGAATCATTGGTATCGTGCTTTGGCGTGAAAACAGTGCGAGGCTCCAGTTCACGACGTGGTGTAGCCGCGCTGATTGCTCTTAAGAAAGCACTTAAAGCAGGGGAGCAGCTGTTCATTACTCCGGATGGTCCACGTGGGCCTCGCTATGAACTTCAGCCTGGTGTGATTAAGCTTGCTCAGTCGTCCGGTGTGCCGATTATTCCTGTGCGATTTGAGCATTCCTCTAGTTGGCGACTCAATAGCTGGGATCGATTTCATATTCCAAAACCTTTCAGTAAGATCACGGTGCATGTTGGCGATGCTATTGATGTGCCGGCCAAGTTAGACGATGAGAAATTTGAACAATATCGTCAAAAAGTGCAGAATGCCCTTCTTGAAAAACCAAGTGCGAAAGCGAATATATAATACAATTTATGAGTAAGATAATTGATGGTAAAGCGGTGGCTGAGAAGGTTTTAGCCGAGTGTTTAGAAGATATCCAAGAGCTCAAAAACGCAGGAGTCACGCCAGGGTTGGCAGTGGTCTTAGTGGGGGAAGATCCGGCTTCTAAAGTCTATGTGGGCTCCAAGGTGCGTAAGTGCGCTGAGCTCGGTTTGCATTCCCGTAAGATTGAGCTTCCTGTTGATGCATCTCAAGAAGATGTGCTCGCCGTGGTTAATGAGCTCAATGACGACCCTCTCATTCATGGTATTTTAGTGCAGTCCCCACCACCTCCTCAAATTGATGAGGACGCTATCGTCAGGGCGATTGATCCAGCTAAGGACGTTGATGGTTTTCACCCCGTCAACGTCGCTAAGCTCACCCTGGAGGATAACAGTGGATTTGTGCCATGCACGCCAGCGGGATGCATGCGCTTGCTTAAGGAGGCCGGGGTTGAGACTTCAGGGGCAGAAGCCGTTGTCATTGGCCGTAGTATGATTGTTGGTAAGCCCATGGCTCTGCTGCTTATGAGCAAGCAGGGTAATGCGACGGTGACGGTGGCTCACTCTCGCACCAAGGAGCTTGCCGAGGTGTGTCGCCGAGCCGATATCATCGTTGCCGCCATTGGCATGCCTGAATTTGTCACAGCGGACATGGTCAAAGAGGGTGCTGCGGTGATTGATGTAGGCATCAATCGGGTGGATGATTCCAGTGCCAAGCGAGGTTATCGCCTTGTAGGAGATGTTGCCTATGATGAGGTGGCCCCTAAATGCTCCGCCATCACACCTGTGCCTGGCGGCGTTGGACCGATGACCATTGCTATGTTGATTTCAAACACCATCAAGGCGGCTCGGCAATCGCTGACGTAGGATCTCGATCGTGTAGGATCTCGATAGCGTAAGATTTGACTCAAGGTCAGATTTTAATTTCCCAGATCTCGCAAATTTGTCCGGTGAGAACCGTTTGGTTTCACCCAGGTAGACTGCTTTGACTTGTTGGTCGTCGGCCTTGAGTATGTTGACGATCGAGGCGACGGTCGTGGCACGCTTGGCGGAGAGCTCGCGATTGCTGTCTGCCTTCCCTGATACTGAGGCGTAACCAATCACAAGGAAGAGCGACTTACGGTCTTGGCGTTTATCGAGAATGTCTTGGATGATTTTTTCTCGGTCAAAGGTAATTCTGGATGATCCTTTGGTGAACGTTTGCCGGTGAATGATTTGGGCATTCATCGTTTTGCGAATATCCTCGTAGGCGGCACCTAACTGCTTTTGATCGGCATCCTCTAACGTGGTGAGTTTGGCGTAGAGTCGGGCAGCCTCTGCTGGCAGGTCTTTATCAGATTTGATAAAGAGAGCAGGGTGATCGAGTTCGGCACGTAAGCGCTGCACCTCATATCGTTGTTTGTGATTATCACCACGTAAATTCTCTATTTCAGTGAGCGCCTCATCGTAAATTTTGCTGTTGGTGCTGTTAGCAGCTTTCAAAAGGTCGTCGATTTGGAGCTGAAGTTTGCCGTTTTTACTGAGGCTTTCGTTGAGTTGTTTTCTTATGTCAGAGAGCTGATCATTACTAGGACGTCCTTGAAGCTCGCCGAGCTGAATGCGGTATCTTTCGATTTGATCGTTGGCAGTTTTTAATTCCTCACTGAGGATGACAAGCTGGCTCGCTGCCCCGGCAGATTCGGTGGCTTGATTTTTTAGCGTTGCGATCTGGCTGTAAAGAAACTTTGTCATTTCGTCTCGTGACGCCTGTTGAGCTTGAAGTTCAGCAATGGTAGCATTTTTTGTTTCAAGCTCTGCTTCCCAGTTGCTGGCAAGTGAAGCGAGGCTCTTGGCATCTTTGCGTAGACGCTCGGCTGTCGTGAATGCACTTGCGGAACTGGGTGGTAGCGGGGGCAGTCCATTTCGGGCGCGCTCTGCATTTGCTTTGGCTCGAAGCTGATCATTATTGAGCTCGAGAGCGGTGAGTCCTTCGCTGCCGCCTAGTGACTGAGAGGACTTGCTGCTGATTGAGAGCATTAGCATAACAAAGAGCAGGAATACAATGAGGCTGATTAACGAGGTGGTAATCAGGCTGCTCCTTGTTTGACTGCCATGAGCTTCAGCTGTAGCCGAGGGTTTGGATGAATCAATGACAGCCTGGGCTTCAGCAATGAGCCCATTGGGGGCATTGGGGCCAGTGTTGTTTGTCTGAGCATTGCTGCTGTCTTGTGCCTTTTCAGTTTCCATATTCCAATTCAGTTCTTTCAATGAACAATTACTTTGCATTTCTTAGCCTTTTTTTTGCCTCAGTGCAAGGGTGCTATTTTTAGAATGCTTGATAATTCAGAATCGTTGATGGCGCCCATGAGCCTTATATAGCCAGGGCTACTCAGTGAACGAGGGCGAGATTGGGGTTGATGTCCTCTTTGATATCGGAATGGATGCCTGCCATCTCATACTGCAGTGCTACAAATGCGATCATCGCGGCGTTGTCTGTCGATAAATGAGGTGGTGCAATCAACAGCTGCTTGCCACACGCCTCGCAGGCCTGTTGCATCGCCTCACGGAGGGCGAGATTACAGGAAACTCCGCCAGATACGGTGATGAGCTTCTCGCCTGCCTGGTTTGCGGCTTTCATCGTCTTGTGAACGAGGATGTCGATGACCGCCTGTTGGAACGACGCGCACAAGTCGGGGACGGCATCTTGCGGTGCTTGCCCTGTATCCGGACTTAGCTTTTGTAGCTGGTAGAGCACGGCGGTTTTTAATCCTGAAAAGGAAAAGCCGAGGCCATCTTTGATCATGGAACGTGGAAATTGGAAGGCCGTGGCAGAGCCTTGACGCGCCTGTTTTTCTATCTCTGGGCCACCAGGGTAGGGCAGGCCCAGCATTTTCCCGACCTTGTCGTAGGCCTCGCCAGCGGCGTCGTCACGGGTGCTGCCGAGTAGCTCGTAATGACGAAATGCCTTCATGTGGATGAGCATCGTATGTCCTCCTGAAACGATGAGGGCGAGGTTGGACTCAATCTTTGCCGAAGACAAAAAGGGTGAAAGCAGGTGACCCTCCATGTGATTGACTGAGATGAAGGGTTTGCCTGTGGCGATGGAGAGAGCTTTGGCAGTGGTGTTTCCCACTAGCAGAGAAGAGGCAAGACCGGGGCCGGCGGTGGCTCCAAAGGCATCGATATCGTCGATATTGAGATCGGCATTTTTGAGCGCCAAATCAATCAATGGTCTTAGGTGTAAAGAGTGGTTTCTACTCGCCAATTCAGGCACAACGCCACCGAACTCGCGGTGAATATCGATTTGAGACGAAATTTCTGATGAGAGAATATGGCTCTGCTCGCCATCATAGCGCAGGATTGCCACAGCGGTTTCATCGCAGCTGGACTCGATGGCTAGAATCGTCGTCGTCATGGGCTAGTTTTTAGACCGTATTTTACGGATGCACAGGATTTTTTAGCCTTGGGTGGCGGTATTGCAACGCCTTTGACATTTACAAATAGGAGCTACTTTGGCAGAACCC
>Ga0206129_10008007_pt1 | contig 10254 bp, 10 predicted proteins | sample Helgoland_Spring_8_FD_148616 | JGI IMG/M metagenome (GOLD analysis project Ga0206129, IMG submission 148616) | Pelagic subsurface seawater microbial communities from Kabeltonne, Helgoland, North Sea - Helgoland_Spring_Bloom_20160502_2 | ecosystem: Environmental > Aquatic > Marine > Epipelagic ...
GTAGTTCTTCATAGCAGATGTGCTAGTGTCTTTAGGAGCCTTTCTGCTTTCCAAATAAGCCTGCATAGCAGCTTTAGGTCCAGCAACTTCGGCAATGCGAACAAATTCCTCGCCGTTCGGCAAACCAGCGAGATACTCCATAGATTTATTCCGCGCGTTTTTCTCAGTCCGCTGTGCTGCAATGCCAGCAGTGGCTTTTTGCAAGGCTGGGCTGCTGCCCATAGCCGCTAAAAGCGGTGCCATTCTGGCCGCCGTGTCCTTAAATGTGTCACGCTGGAAGAAGCGCTGTCCGGCTTCGCCTTCCGCGCCTTCTACCATTTTTTGTATGCCGAGAGAGCCGAGTAGACCCTTTGGTTTTTCTTCAGGTATCATCTTGCTCTCCGTATCATTTGTCTCTTCAGGTACTGCAAGCAAACCTTTTGGTTGTTTGCCGAGAACCCGCATGGTGTCCGATGCGATAATTGGTGGTGAGTTTGGATCAAACTTACCAGCAATGTTTGCTAACTTTGCGCCGTAATTTGGGTCGGTTGCATAACCAGACTTTGCCATTGCAGAAATTTGATTCTCTAGCCCTCTAGCTGATAGCACACCCTCATACCGGGGGTTTGATTTAAGAAAGCTGGCATAGTCTTGAAAAGACTGGTCAGGGCTTTCGTAACCTCTGAATGAAGCTGGCCGATTAACCATTTGACCATCTTCAAACTCTGAAGTTTGCAAGGTCTGACCGTTTTTGCGCCCGTGGGATTTTATTCCAAAAAAGTTCATATTTGGAGCGCTTTTACCATAACCAGTTTCAAGCGCCGCTTGAGCAAGAACCAAACGGGGGTCAAGACCCGTTTGATTACTTACCTTTTCCGCATATGGAAGATATTGGGAATAAAACTCCTGCGGTGTCATTAAGCTGCCTCCAGCTCGCTATTCAGGCCAACGTAGTCAACCCGTAGATAACCATCCTCGCCCGCTTTAACCAAGTGCGGATGCGTCTCGCGAAGCTCTTGCGCCATTACACCGATGGTTGGCTGTGCTGGATCGGCAATGCGCTTGCCCTCATCATTCCAGCTCCAAGTGTAAAGGTTAATGCCTTTGTGCGTGCCAATTGGCTTAATGTCAGTCTTCAAGCGGGTGTCCGACGAGCCTGCCATACCAGCAGCCAATCCAAGATAATCAAATAAACCCGGCTGCTTGGTTGTGGTTGTTGACTGAGGAACAGGCGTTACGCCAAGTGCTGCCAACGGTGCTGACAATGCTTGACCCGGTGCGCCCGTATAACCAGCGTATTGGCCGCGAGCTGCATCAATAAGTGCTTGCTGCAAGCCCTGCTGCAATAGACCCTGTTGCGCTTGGTTTTGCTGAAGGGTTTGACCAACGCCAAACGCCTGCTGACCGAGTTGGCCAAGCTGTGCGCCAGCACCCATACGCATACCCTGCGCAGCCATTTGATTGGCGACGTTTTGCTGCTGAGCTGACATTAGGTTGCCCGCGTTGTATTGAGACGCTGCATTTCGCGCAGCCATGTTTGACAAGCCCATTTGATTTGCTGCACCTGCGCCAAACTGAGCCGCAGCGTTTTGCGCAGCCATGTTTGTTGCTGCTGCTTGATTTGCTGCGGAAGAGCCAAATTGAGACGCGGCGTTAAGAGCTGCTTGGTTTGACAGGTTTGACTGCTGCCCGAAACCAGCAGTGGTTGTGCCAGCGGCAAGGTTCGCCTGCTGGTTGGCCAGTGCAGCCTGTTGCGCTGTGCCAATGTCAGCTTGAGCCATCTGCTGTGCCTGCGTAAAGCCAGCTTGGCGCAAGCCCGATACAGCTTGTGCTGCTTTGTCTGCGTAACCCTTGCGCGTCTCAGCTTCGGCAATGCCCTGACGTGATCCGCCAAATGCGTTTGCTGCTGTTGCTTGCGCGCCCATTTGGTTCAGCTCTTTTTCCTGCGCACCCTTCAAGTCAGACAGAGTTTGCTGCACTACCTGATCTTCGTATGGGTTTGTGTATGCACTCAGGTTTGACCCCGCAAGCTGACCAGCCTGCACGTTTTGAGCCTGAACAGTTGGAGACGCGCCAATTGTTGAAGCCCCGTAACCCTGCGATGTCATTGCGCTTGGATTGTATCCAGTCGCTTGCGCCGTGCTTGCCTGATAACCAGTCGGAAGAATTGCACCCGGCTGAAAACCCATACCAGCTTGTGCGCCTTGCATAGACTGCTGCAGCGCACCAGCGGATGCTTGGTTGACGTTGAAGTTGCCCTGCGGTGCTAATGGAGCGTATTGGCCTTGCGTTGGTGCAGGTATGGCCTGCTGACCTCCAGCGCCACCCTTACCTGATGTTGGAGCGCCTCCGGCGTTAATCTGGGTGGCATTGTCTTCTGGGGAGTATGAATCTGGAACAATTGACGTACCATTGGCAACCATCCTTCTCGTCCCGCTCAGTGAACCTGCCATCTTATGCGTCCTTCTTAATTAGGCCGACTGCAAAAAACTGTGCAGTGCGGAGTGCGAATGTAATTGCGCCACGAACGTCACGTTTTTTGCCGCTTGCAAACGCAATGTATCGACGGAACTCTTGGTAATGCTCGCGAGCTTTACCCTGTTCAATTTTCTTTTTGCCAAGGTGACGGTATCCGCGCCGGACAGCTTCGCCCCACCACTTGCCGTGCAGAGCGTTCATGCACCAAACAACAGCTTCACGCTTCATGTTTGGCGTAAACGCACCGCTTTCAACCGCGTGGGTAGCCACTACGCAGCCGCTACCACCGCCGCCGCCGCTGTCATTGTTGTCATCATCATCGTTCGACCCAGTGACAGCATTGCCAACGTCAGAGATTATGCCGCCGCCCTCGAATGTATCACCAGATTTCCCAGCGCCGCCACCGTCGAACATATCACCGATGGAAATAAACCCGCCATCCGAAGCTGAGGGAGTTGTGCTTCCTGTTGGCGCTGGCCCACTGCCGTAATCTGTATTGTAATCCTCTGGGTTAAAAACATAACCACCAGTAGATGTGTTGCCACTAATGGGGTTTGTAATCGTCATGCCGGGATCATAAACGGACACGTTGCCTGTAGCTTCAGTCGGGCCGCCCGTCATCAAAGAGCCGCCATATGAACCTGTATCTGACGGCGAGTCAAAGGACGCAGAGCTGCCACCGCTTGCAGAAGCACCCCCGCCAATGCCTGTGGTATTCATCACTGTATCTTCATTGTTGTAGAAAACAGAGCTTGGGCCTTTGTATGCTGCGTTCGCAATTGCCAATTCATTTGCGCGATTGGCGTCAGCCTCACGACGGCCACTCTCAGCAGCGGTCATGTAGTTCTCGTAATTGACTGGCGCTGAAACGCGGCTACCAGCTTGACCAGTGAACGGGTCAATAAAGAAGCTGTCGATGTAATCTTTTTGACCGGGGCGCTGCCTGCCTAGCTCAGCAAGTGATTGCTCAAACATTGGCGCGGATGAGTATCCCTGAACGCCGCCCGCGTATGTCGTCGGCGCACCCATGCCACCCATGATGTCCTGCTGGCTCGTTGGAGCTGCCATGCCAAATGCGCTTGATGCGTCTGCCGTGTTTTGAAACGCAGCTTGCTGCATTGGAGTAAACGCTGCAACGTCTGGGCCGTAGTATGGCGTGTAGCCAATCTGGGAAATACCCTCGGCCTTGTTTAAGTTGCGCTGCGCAGCACGCTCAATGTATTCTGGGATCGTAACTTCGCTTGTTGATCCGCCGCCTTTTCCGCCTGACATTATTCAAAATCCTTAACATATGACATGTGCAACGGCTTCCAACCGTGTACTGCCAGTGGTTTCTTCCAGCCAAGACGTCCTGTCATCGTCAAGGCAGAGCAGCCCTGCGCTTTGGCCCATTCTATTACGTCGATGTGCATGTCCATAATCTGCTCCAGCTCACCGCCGCCCAAAAATACATTTAACACCTTCTTTTTCGGGTATATCACAATCTCGGTCACGATACACCCCTTTGGCGTTGGCCATAGCTGCATAGTACCAGAATATACGCCACGAACAACGTCTTCAAAGTCGTGAGTGCCGCCGGAATACTCCAAAGCAGCCTCAATCCAATCTTTACAGCGCTTTAACTCGTTATCCATGCAGCCTCGTTATTGATAAAGTTGAAGCTGGCAAAGCAGGGCGAGGTGTCGCCGCAGCCGTGTAGTTTAAGAACCCGTTTGTGCTATCAACCATCCAGTTGACCTCAAGGTAGTCCCCCGCAGACAAAGTAAACACCTGCGTTCTTGACGTAACTAGCGTTGCATTGTTTTGATGGAGAGCTGCTGCCATTGCGCTGTCGTCCACGTTAATACCGTTAATGCTCGGCCAGAAGTAAAAGTGAACCGTGCTGCCAGAACTAGATGAAACCTGCGCTGAGAATGACAGCACGTACTGCCCACCCTCCTCAAAAACAATGCGAGACGCTGGTGTACCCAAAGTAATTCCGTGATTGTGCGACATCGCATCATACGTCAGCTTGTAGGCGGTATTGGCCGAGGCCGCCGTTACATCTGCCGTAATAATGTAATCTGCGTGGCCATCCTCAAGTACAACTTGACGCCACTCGCCATTCTTGCTGACAACTGGGTACTGGTTGACACGATCCCACATAAGCGTGCCATCGTCGGCTGCGCTTTCATTGCCAGTCTGCTGAACCAACGGAGAGCGTATCTGAGCCAAGTGCTGCATAAGGCGTCGGCCCCATGTCTTCCAGTCTTCGCCGTATGGCTCTGGTGCGCGTTGCTGCTGGGTCATCGACGCCCGCCTGCGATTGCGTCAATGCGATTGATACCAACGCGCCAGTCAGACAAGCGATGTCCCTCCACACGCATACGAACTTGACGCCCGGTAAAGCGCAGGCTGGTTGGCGCACTCATAATGTACGGACCATAGCTTCGCTCAGTGCCATTCGGGTAAAAGCGTGTTTTAAACGTAACGTCCACGTCGCCTTGCGTTTTCTCGTCTGGCAGCATTTCAACAACACTTACAACTTGATCGCCAGAGCCAAGCATGAATGGCCCAGTTTCAGCAAACGGTGTTAGCCCGCCATAATCAAAGCCAATCTCATGCTCATAAATCTTATTGTCAGACGCCTTGATCATCATTGGTTGGCGGAACGCGCCACGGTCATAGCCAGCAGTGCGGTCAAGCTCACCAATGTGCCACGTATTCTCAACGTAGTTGTGCGTGACGTATCTGTTGTTCTCAGTAGACGCCGATGACGGATAGAACCAAGTCACCTCACCAAACATGCTGTTTGACATGGCAAACGCTTTACTAATCTGCGCCTTGTTGATGTCGTTGAACACGTAGTCCGATACGTCAGACTGAAGCTCTTGCACGCCGCTGCCCTGATACATGTAGAATGAGTTTACGCCCATCCAGTATGCACCTTGGTCAACAACGATTGCAGCCTGCTTTGCAGCTAGTCCGCATGACGTGCCAACACGCTCAATACCATAAACGTATGGTGGGCCAATATAGTTGGCAACGTGTGCATCGCGTGTAGTGAGCAGCAAAGTCTGCCCGCGAACACTCATGCCCTTCATCAGGAAACCAGACGTGTTAAGCTCAAGATCACCAGCTTCGTTAGTTGCCGCTGGTGTCCATGTGTTGTTGTCTTCACGGTCAGACCATTGCACTTTGCGCGGGTTTCCACCCGCTCCAAGCGCAAACAGGAAGCGCTCTTCAGTCACAACAATGCCGTGATTGCCAGTCGGCGCATTGCTCAAGACTGCTGCCGCTGTGCCAGTGTTAAGCTCCCACTGGTAAATCTTGCCATCATCCTCGTTACACGCCAGCAAGTCTTCGCCCCATGCGGACAAATCCCAGCTTGTTGCTGGCTGGATGCGAACTGTGTCAGGCCGGGCAACGCCGTAGCCATAGCTGCCGAATAAGCCGCCACCAAAGCCAGTAAACGCAATTGCATCCTCGCGGCCATCCGTTAGGCCAGTTGGCGTAATGTCAAAGCGCGTGCCGCCTGAGTTCCAAATGTAGAGGCTGTCGTATGACCCTGCTGCAATCCAGCGGTCAGACGAGTTGTCAGACCACGTAAGCATACCGCGCAGCTTTGCGTCGCCTGCTGTGTCTGAACGTGTGCGCCATCCGCCGAGTGGACGCATAGTGCCGTCAATCCAACGCACAAGGTTTGCATCGCGCCAGCGGCCCATGCTTTGCAAGTCTGTGCCATTGCGGTAAACACCTGCGGGAATTTTGAGATCAATTAAAGACATTCTTGCCCCTTGGGTGCTGCGTTACAGGCAATATAACACATTGCGCTAGATATGCAAAAGGCCAGCGTATAGCTGGCCAATTGCGTTATGTTGCTGGCTTTACTCAGCTTCGGCTGGCTCATCGAGCGAAGCTGTCAACATGTTGACGAAAGCTTCCTTGCCGACCTTGAGCTGGTCCAAGTTAAACTCGGCTGACCCAATCTTCTGCTGCAAAGAGTTGATGTGATTAATCATCACCTTCTGCTGATCTGTTAGCTGGTCTTCTGTGTATTCAACGTCGTTGATCGTGATTACCTTTTTATCTTCGGCCATCGTGATCTCCTTTCAGTTTGAGTTTACCAAGGCGTGCCAGACGCAGTGGTTGGGCTGGCCATTGCATTGATCTTGTCAGCAATAGCAGTTTCAGTTGCAGTCTGGTCGATTGCATCGTGAACCCAGCCTAATACGTCGGCCTCTGTAAGGGAAGCGTAAGCAATAAAGTCTGGATCTGATGGCACGCCAGTGTGCGAGGTGGTGCCGTATGAAGACGCTGTGTTGCCGTTGCCGTCATCACCAGAGCAGCGCCAGTGAGCAATAGTCACACTGTCATCTGACGTGTTGCGTTCCATGTTTGCGATAGTCCAAGTGTATGTGATAGCCATGATAGTCTCCTATTAAACTGATTGTGCAGCGATGTGAGCTGCGTAAGCATCCTTAACGGCTTGGGTGTGGACTGCATTGCAGATCGCCTGTAGCTCTGTGCTTTCGCCTGTGATGTCAGCATCTGGTGCAATGACACGGCGTGAGAACGAGCGGCTGATCTCTGTGCCACTGTCGTAGATTACACGGGCAGTGCGAACCTGTACGTGCTTAAACTCGCCTACGACTTCGATCTTATCGTCTAGTGTTGTTTCTGTTAGTGCCATCGGTTTATCTCCTGTGATGGTTTATGGACTGACTACCCTGTGATCCAACAGGGGTGGTTATGAAGTTCGGTAAGTGACAGTACCTCTAATACCTTCATCATATTGAACAGAGCCATCCTCCTCAATGCAATAAACATAAAACGACGATGAGGTTGTTGTTACGACCGTCCAAAATGCGTTGTTGCCAGAAGAAATAACTCCATATTGAAACGCCTGTCCCGTTCCATTGAAATAATCCAAACCCACAAAGGGTAACCCGCTCAACGATATTCGATCATGCAAAGCAACTGCCGCTCCAGAATCGCTATAATCTATAGTAAAGACCGCTGTAACAAGACGCCCGACTTTAGTATAATGTCCCGATGTTGTCGCCGAGCTTGTTGGAACATTACCATATTCATTTGAGACGGTAGGCGTAAAAGTCCCCTCTTCATAATCGTCCAACTTATTAGCCGACCCTGTGCCGCCAAGGTAGACACCGCCAGAGAGGTAGAGGTCTTTGAAGCGGCTGCCAGACAAACCCAAGTCAATTGCATTATCTCGTGAAGATGGTCCAGACGGGTTGTATGGTATAACCGCATCAGACGACCCATTGAAATACAGTCCAGTATCAGCACTACCAATGTAAGCAGCGCCAAATGCAGTCCCAATACTCCCCACCGTGGAGCCGTCTTTGTTAAACTGCACAAGATCGCCATCTGATGACAGGCGGCGAATATACATAGGAGTGCTACCACTGCGAGTTGCCCATATCTCACCATTGTTTGATATGATGCTGCCTGTTGTGGTTGCGTCAAAGCTCGTCTTACCCACAAGCAGGTGGCCCGATGAGTCGATGGTCATGCGGGTGCTAGAGCTAACACGGAAACCCATGTCGTCTGTGCTGTGGTCGTAGAAAATACCAGCTCGAAGTGCTACGTCACTGTCAGCGAAAGCATAGTAACCAGTGCCTGTGTTAGATGATCCAAGCGTCATGCCTGTATCACCAGCATTGTCAATGAACAGTTCGTCAGCAGCTACGTTTGTATCAGAGCCAGACGCCCCTTGATTACCTTGGATTGCAAGTTTGTTAGGACCACTTGGAAAACTTGTCGTCCCAATGCCCAAGCTCTCCGCACTCGCATCCCAGAAGAACTTTGGTGTCGTGCCTGTGTCCTCGTAGAAGCTGATGTCGCCCCGATGGTCAATAACCATGCGCTTCTTCATTACGTTTGCGAAATTATCTTGGTGCGTCCAAAACGAAAGCCCCATGCGCTCAAAGCTGCTATCCGTGTTTATTGCCGCAATCGCCGCCCTTGGGCTTTCAGAGTTAATACGACTGAACGCTACCGAAGCACCTAGTGCGCCATTACCACCTGTTGCTCCCTGTGAAGCGAGAACTAACGATTTATTAGCCGAACTTGTGTCAGCGACAAAGTTAGTTTCGCTATCAAGAACTGTAATCCCATCCACAGTCAGCCCATCGCTGGTGATAGTCCCAGTGACGTCTACACCTGTGCTGGTGGTGGATATTTTCTCATCTCCAGCGTGATATAGCTTTGCATACGACCCGTTTACAGCCCTGAAATATGTGTCACCAGAAACATCGTTGAGCCAAAGGTTGTTGCCACTTATTCGCAAATCTCCTGTGCCATTTTCTGCGATATAACTTCCTGCGGTTCCAGTAGTCTGATGGTAAATCTGTAGATCAGACCCAGCGCCGAAGATGGCTTTGCCGTTGTCGCCGAAGGACAGATCACCAGACACCGCAAGAGATGTCAGCGTACCAACAGAGGTCACGTTGGGCTGCGCAGCCGTTGCCAGTGTACCTGTAATGCTCGTGCTTGCCGACAGTGTCGTAAAGCTACCAGCAGCAGCCGAATTGCCGCCGATTACTGTGCCGTCGATTGTGCCAGAGTTAATATCAATGCCAGTTACAGGCGTCGTACCGTCAAGCAGATTATCAACATTATCAAGGTTCGTGTTGATTTTCTCGCCCCACGTGTCTTCTGACGCGCCGACTTCTGGTTTAACTAGGCCGTATGTTGTTGTTACTGTATCAGCGCACATGTTGCACACCTCCTTTTAATGTGTTACATCCATGTATCAACCATAGGGGTTTACAATGGATATTGAAAAAATTCGCAGTTTTCTTGACTACGACGCGTGTACGGGCAGTTTCACTTGGAAGCACATGTCCCCCAAGCATTTTACGCAAGGCGTAAGAACGCCAGAGCAAAAATGTCGGATGTTTAACGCCCGTTACGCTGGCGCGCCCGCGTTTACCGCAATAAACGGCAACGGATACAAAGCTGGTTCCTATCGAAACAATCGAGTTACTGCTCACAGAATGGCGTGGGCATGGGTCCACGGGGAAGAACCAAGCGGACAAATTGACCATATTAACGGCGATAGAACCGACAACAGAATTGAAAACCTTCGCGATGTTTCTAAACTTGAAAACTCGCACAACGTCGCAATTTCCAAAAGGAATAAATCGGGAATTGTGGGCGTAAGGTACAACCCCTTTAGGGCGCGCTGGGAGGCTGACATTCGCGTTGAAAGAAAATTGATATTTCTTGGCAGATTTAAATGTTTCGGTAATGCCATGGCCGCTCGAAAGTCCGCAAACCTTCAATATGGGTTTCACCCCAACCATGGTATGCGATAAAAACATTACCAACTTACCCCCACCGGTTTTCTCTTTACTGTATCCGCCATGATATTCTCCTATGCCGCAGCATTCCAATCGCCAGCACTTGCCGGGGCTGCTGTCCAATCCTGTGATGTAAGGGAAGACGCCGTCCAGCCACCGGATGCGTTGGTTGCATCCTGCCATATTTCTGGCGTTCCCGCAAGTGTTGTCCATATTTCAGCAGTGGCAACCTCAGGCTCCCACTTCTCAATCGCGTTAGCTGAAAACGCAGACGTAAGCGCAATATTTGATTCAGTAAACTGCACGCGCTCAACAGTAGGCACAAATACAGCAGATGCTGATGACGTTGCGCTGAATGTGTAAAGAAATACCGTGTTTACCGAAACGCTGGCGACAGGGCTAATAACGCTATCTGAAAGCCTTACACGCTCAACACTGCCCGTAGCGGATGCTGACACGTCAGTAGACGCAGAGGGCTGCTGTACGCGCT
>Ga0206129_10008012_pt1 | contig 10253 bp, 8 predicted proteins | sample Helgoland_Spring_8_FD_148616 | JGI IMG/M metagenome (GOLD analysis project Ga0206129, IMG submission 148616) | Pelagic subsurface seawater microbial communities from Kabeltonne, Helgoland, North Sea - Helgoland_Spring_Bloom_20160502_2 | ecosystem: Environmental > Aquatic > Marine > Epipelagic ...
CACCTACTTTGCCTTCATCGCTAACGACAATCTTGCAGACTAAAGCGGGGCGCGCCTGTTCCTCGGCAAGTGCACATAGACCACGGCTGATCGCTTCGGGAAGCATGGGTATCATATCGCCATGAAAATACACCGAGGTCCCTCGTTGGGCTAATTCCTGCTCGATCCCGGCAAAGTCACCGAGGTATGCCGTCGGGTCGGCAACAGCGACAAACAAGGTCCAGCCCTCATTCGTGACTTCGGCGTACACAGCGTCATCGATATCTTGGGTGCGTGCAGCGTCGATAGATACGAAATCAAGATGTGTCAAATCGGTGCGGTCTGGCTCGGTCAGTGGTGAACTTCGCGTTGTATGCTCGACAAGGTTGTTCGCGATGTTCTCGTGCCAGTTCGGCTGCACGCCGGCGCGCAGAGCGCTGTAGCTATTTTCAATGCCGGGAGTGCTGTCATCGCCAAGTCGCGTTAACACTTTCGCCGATGGCTTGCCGTCAGTGATCGGGTGGCGCAGTACCGCACATTCGACCCGGTCGCCAGGTTTTACACCATTGCGCGCGTGCGGTGGTATGAATAGCCAGCGGCTTAAATTGGGCACATCTGGATCGACAAATACGGCTTTGCCCTTGTTCACAACTTTACCGACAAACCGACCAAGGGGGCTGTCTATGAGCTTTTCGATGTCCGCAACAGTCTGGCCTTCTTTGTTGCCACCCTTACCGCCATTTTTCCCCTTAGGCGCCGTAGCCGGTCGAATGCAGATGCGTACACGATCACCTGGTAAGACTTTGAGCATCTCATCGGGCGGAATGAAAATCTCTCGTCCATCGTCGACTACGGCAAAGCCGTAGCGATTCTGGGTTCCTTTGACCGTGGCGTCGGTATGCTCTTTCTGTGCCTCAATCTGGTCTTTGAGGCCCTTTAACTGGGCCAGTGCATCATTGTTCAGCATGGCCGCTAGTAGCTCCTGACAACCGGTGTTGATGAACGTAGTCGAAACCTAAGCTTCGCATCTGAGGGGTTGAATCCTAGCGAAATTCCGCGCCGCTGTCAGCGAGATTTGATCCCAAGGTGCACTTTTCTCTATCTTCGTTGACAGGGAGGGCAAACGCGGGCTTTACTGTGGTGAGTTCGAAAATTGTTGAGTAGGACGGAGTGTATTTGACGAATCTACCAAGTTCCCTCTGGGATTGTGTCAGGGCTGATCTAAGGCCTGCCCCCGCGTCACACGCAAAGCCTCGTAATTTCTTTAAACCCTCTAATTCCCGCGCCGACGTCAAAGGATTTATTTATGGAAGCTAGCGCTGACAACTCTGTTGAATGCCTTGATAGCCCCAAAGTCTACGTACTAGATACGAATGTGCTACTGCATGATCCAACCGCGATCACAACGTTTGCAGAGCACACGGTGGTTATACCAATGACGGTGTTAGAGGAGTTGGACCACATCAAGGATCGGCATGAGAAAACGGTCAGTCGGGAAGCGCGCATTGCCATTCAGATGATCGATAAGGTCATTGGCGCCGCTAGCCCTCATGAAATTCAAGAGGGAGTCAGTATCCCCAAGACCACAGTATCCGGGCCGCTCGGCAAGCTCGCGATCTATCCAGATCAGCTCATCAGGGAAGATAGCGACGTCCCTTTCTTGGACGTCACTCAAGATCACGCAAATGACAATCGCATTATCAATGTAGCCCTGCGGTTGCAGAAAGAGTCACCTAACACCTTGGTATGCTTGGTCACGAAAGACATTAATATGCGTATTAAGGCAAAGGGGTCAGGCCTCGCGCACGTTGAAGACTATCGCCACGACCGCGTCTTGGATGATATCGATTTACTGTCGACTGGCTATAAGCATGTTGAAGGCGATTTTTGGTCGACGATCACGGATGTCGATACCGTGAGAGAGGGTGATGTGACCCTGCATAGGTTGCCGCGAGAAGCCCTGCCCGATATTTATCCCAATGAGTTTATCTACGATGACCACGACTTTTTAGCTTACGTCCAGCGACTAGATGCTGAACACGTTTACTTGCGGATGGACAGTAGAGACAACCTCATGAATCAACGTTTCTGGGGCTTGGCGCCACGCAATCTTGAGCAGGCTATGGCTATGCGCCTGCTCGACGCTGACGATATTGATATGACGGTACTGACGGGTCCCGCAGGATCGGGAAAGACGTTACTCGCGCTTGCTTACGGGTTGCACTCCATACTTGAGAAGAAAAAATACTCAAAGCTCATTGTGGCTCGCTCGACGCCACCTATTGCTGAGGATATTGGTTTTTTACCCGGAACCGAGGAAGAGAAAATGGCGCCTTGGCTTGCGGCCTTCGATGACAATTTAGAAATTCTGCACGGCTCTGACGAGCATGCGGGTGGCAGTATTGATTACGTGAAAGAGCGTGCGAACATTCAGTTTAAGTCGCTGAACTTCATGCGCGGCCGTTCGTTTAATAACGCCTATATTGTTATCGATGAGGCCCAAGGCCTGAGCCAGTTCCAGCTCAAATCGATTATCAGTCGGGTAGGTGCTGACTCAAAAATTGTTGTGCTCGGTAACTTGGCGCAAATTGATAACAAGTACATTTCTCCACTCACGTCAGGGTTAACGTACCTGGTAGAAAAAACCAAAGACTATCCTCACGCGGGGATCATGTTCATAGCGGGGATTGTTCGCTCGCGATTGGCGGCTTTCGCGGAAGAAAATCTCTGAGTCGGGAGCGATAAGCCGCGATCTAGTCGGCGAGAGCGGCGCGTACGAGAACCTTGTCGTCGTGCCCTGCACGCCATTGAAGACCGTTTTTTTCTGTCAGTAGCACAACCGTAGAGCCTAAGAAGAAGCGTCCTAGTTCAGCGCCTGCTTCTAAGGTCGGCCCCTCTTCGGGGTTGAATCGGTGCTCACGAATAGTGCCCGGATTGGGTGATTCGACGCCGCCCCATACAGTTTCAATACCGGCCACGATAATGGCTCCTACCAGTACTACGGCTAATTGGCCATCTACCGTATCGAAAAAGCACACTAAGCGCTCGTTGCGGGCAAAAAGCTGGTCCACGCCTGCCGTGGTGCTATTGTTAACGGCAAACAGATCCCCTGGTACATAGCGCGTCATTCGCAGGGTGCCCGATATGGGCATATGCACTCGGTGATAGTCCTTTGGTGACAGATAAACTGTGGCGAATGAGCCGTTATCAAAGTTTGCCGCTTCTTCTTCGCTACCTGCGAGGAGCCCTCGCGTGTCATACCAGCGGCCCTTTGCTTGAACCAACTGACCGTCATCCACATCACCGCGCTGGCTCAGTATGCCGTCTGCGGGAGAGACATATCGTGTCCCTGCTAGTGGACGTGCACCTTCTTCCAATGCGCGCGTGAAAAAATGATTGAAATTACGATACTGTTCCGCATTCGGGTGTTCGGCTTCATCGAGTGAGATGCCATAGGCCTGCATGAACAAGGTGATCAGTAAATTCTTAAGCCAAACGGGTCGCTCGAGTTCGGCAAGCCAGCCGATCATTCGGGAGAGTAGGTGTTGTGGCAAGATGGCTTGTAAGGCGATGAATAAATTTATCATTGGGAATAAAGTAGACCGCAGCAGTGGATTATTAGGAGCCGTCGACCATGGGCGACAGCGTGGGCAAAAAGTACAGGGTTTTGGTCTCGCTTGCAGCGTTGTGGAGCGTGATTATGCCTGCTTTTGGCCAGCAAGTGAGCGGTCCGGTGGGCGATATTTGGGATCTCACGGTCGTCGAACAGGCCCCGTCTGAAATCGAGGCCGGCGAAAGTACTGATAACGAACGTCGCGAGGAGCAAAACCGCGATGAAAACTCCGGTAACGGCCGTGATAATAGCCGCGATAATAGCCGAGTTAATAAAGGAAGCGACGAAGGCAAGGACATAGCCCCCTCATTGGTAGATCGCGGGCACGGCTACTTTACACAGCGCACCAATGAACTCACCCGCTGGGCGGATAATTACTTTGGCGGCACGGAAGTCGACCAAGAGACCGCTTTTTCCCGATTGCGCCTAAGGTTTATCACCGATTGGGACGAGCGCTATGGCACCGATTTTCGCGTGCGCGTGGGTGGTAAAGTCAATTTGCCTGCAATCTCTAAAAAATTAGATCTGGTCTTTCGTGGTGACGACTCTCAAGATGATATTAACGGACAGGAAGATCCGGCCCAAAGTCGAGTCGGACTGCAATATCAGTTGTCAGGACTAGAGTCTAAGCGGCATCGATTTGATTTGACCATGGGAGTAAATTCTTCCGGTCCTCGGCCAGGTGTGAAATACCGCTACCACAATCAGCTAAGTGACAAAGACACGTTGCGCGTCACCCAGCGCATCCAATATGACCGCGATGAGGGAGCCCATGCAACGACGCGGGTAGATGTCGACCACGCACTTAACGAGAACCAACTATTACGCAGCTATAGTCGTATTTTCTACAGCGGTGAGAGTGACGGAGTGGAGTGGAGTACTTCGGGATCGCACATTTTGCGTTGGCGCGATGATACCGCGAAGCCAGGGCTTCAGGGCCGTGCGGCGATGGTATTCGCCGAAGTTTCAGGTGTTACCGAGCCTTGGAGTTATGTCTCCAATTACCGTGTAGGTGTACGTTATAGGCAGCAGGCTTACCGCAACTATTTATTCATAGAGCTCGAGCCTAGCTACAACTGGCGAATTGACGAGCCCGGGTTGTCCCGCGAAGGAGCCTGGCGCGTGGAGCTACGGTTTGAGTTTCTGCTTTTTGACGATTTACGCCATGACAAAAAAACCAAGGGAGGCGGGTAGGTGCTGGGTTTAATCTGGGCGCGGTGCGTCGACAATGCTGCGATAGCTGTTAAATCGAGCCTCGGTAATAGCGCCTTTCTCTAGGGCTTCAAGAATGGCGCAGCCGACTTCATGGTCGTGCTGGCAGTCTCTAAAGCGACAGTGTCCTAGGTACTCACTAAATTCTTTAAAGCCGTGGGCGACTTCGTCGGCTGGTAAGTGATGGAGGTGGAACTCTCGAATGCCGGGCGAGTCGATGAGGTCCCCGCCGCTGGGTAAATGGTAAAGCTCTGCAGCTGTCGTTGTATGGCGCCCCTTGTCGATCGCCTCGGAAAGTGCCCCAACGCGAATATCCAGGTCAGGTATTAGGCGGTTGATCAACGAGGATTTACCCACGCCCGACTGTCCTACCAATACTAAGGTGCGATCTTGTGCTACTGGGCGGATAAGATCCGCGTGGGGGTCGGTTTCCTTGTCAGTTTTTATGAGCGTATAACCCAGAGCCGTGTAAGACTCTGCGAGCGCGAGCACCGGATCATTGTGCGTAAGTAAGTCGCGCTTATTGAGCACTAGCACCGCTTCCATGCCCGCGTTTTCTGCGGCGACTAAGTACCGGTCTATCAAATTGCCGTGCGGCTCAGGCTTGGGTGCAAATACAATGAACATCAAATCGATATTGGCTGCTACAGGTCTTAAGTTGCCTCGACTGTCAGGACGACTCAACTCCGAACGCCTTTCATCTCGAGACTCAATAACGCCAGTTTCTTCGCTGGGGCGCCATATAACAGCATCGCCTGCAACGAGGCTGTCGATGTTTGCGCGCATCACGCATTGGCGGCGTTCGCCGTCACTGTCCTCAACGAGCGCTCGCTGGCCGAAGCGCGCGATAACCACGCCCACTCGTGACTCACCGAGCTCTCCTTCGGGGAGCTGATGCTTCCTTTCACGAGCCGCTCTGATACGCCGCTGCTGTTGATGCGTTAATTTTCGTTTTGCCATAGATTGGAGTGTAACCCTTGGCGCTGCGTCAGTCGCGCTCGCTCTGCTAGACTGCACCACCAAGAGGAGATGACTCATGCCACGTGACACTAATTTAATTTGGGTAGATATGGAGATGACCGGTTTGGTTCCAGAGGAACACCGGGTTATCGAGATCGCCACCATCGTCACCGATTCTGAACTTAATGAATTGGCGGTTGGGCCGGTCATCGCCATTAAGCAGACTGATGCTGAACTCGCTGCTATGGATGAATGGAACACGACCCATCACACGCAATCGGGATTGGTAGACCGAGTGCGCGCTAGTAGTTACGACGAGAAGCTCGCTACTGAGGAAACCTTAGCATTTCTCGCCGAGTGGGTCGGGCGCGGTCAGTCGCCTATGTGCGGCAATACAATTTGCCAGGACCGACGGTTTATGGCGCGCCACATGCCAGCGCTTGAGACTTATTTCCACTATCGCAATCTCGATGTCAGTACCTTAAAAATATTAGCGAGTCGCTGGCGACCTGATTTGCCGGGTCTGAGAAAGAAGACCGCCCACTTGGCACTTGATGATATTCGCGAATCCGTAGAGGAGCTGCGCTATTACAGGGAGCATTTTTTACGTCTGACCCCTTAAAGTGTGTTGAGTGCTGCAGCGTTTACGGGGCGTCACGAGGCGTTATAAGACGAGGGGATGCTGCTCAAGCGCCCAGCTGACATGTTCTCGAACGAGGTCGGAGGGGTGATCGGCGCGGGCTTTTAAGGCGCCAATAATGGCTTCGGACGTGTCGGCATTACCGAGTGCAACGGCAATATTTCGCAGCCATCGCTCGTGACCAATTCGCCTAATCGGTGATCCTTGGGTGCGTTCTTCAAATTCACTTTCAGTCCACGCAAATAGGTCGATAAGTTGCACATCGTCAAGCCCATGACGCGGCGCAAAGTCAGTCTCCTGAGTGATTTGGGCAAACTTATTCCAGGGACACACCAGCTGGCAGTCATCGCAGCCGTAAATTCGATTGCCCATAAGTGGCCTAAGCGCGGTATCGATACTGCCGGGATGCTCAATGGTCAAATATGAAATGCAGCGACGCGCATCGAGTTGGAAGGGCCCTACAAATGCATTGGTCGGGCAAATATCAAGGCAGGCCTGGCAACTGCCGCAATGTTTGTCTTCCTTCGGTGGGTCGGCAGGAAATGGAATATCGGTATATATCTCTCCCAGGAAAAACCATGATCCCGCTTTGTCATTGATAAGCATCGTATTTTTGGCGATCCAGCCGAGGCCTGCCCGCTCAGCGATGGCACGCTCTAGCACTGGCGCACTGTCGACAAAGGCCCTGAACTGACCGTTGCCAAGCTCGCTTTCAATGCGGTCTGCTAGCTTGGCCAGTCGGTTCCGCATCAGTTTGTGGTAATCGCGACCCAGCGCATAGCGGGATATATAGGCTTTGTCGCTGGACGCTAGAATAGCCTCTGGAGGCGCCCCGGGAGGCAAGTAATCCATACGAAGGGATAGCACTGTACAGGTGCCGGGCACGAGTAGCTCAGGCTTAAAGCGCTTGCGGCCATGTCGGGCCATATAGGTCATTTCGCCGTGATAGCCGGCGTCGAGCCACTTCTGCAGATAGGCACCGTGCTCGCCTAAATCGACGCCCGTAATGCCCAGCGCTTGAAACCCAAGTTCTCGAGCCCATTCATGTACTGTGTCGATTAAGTTATCTGCCATACCGCTATTGTGACAGAAGGGGCTGTGGCTTTGGGGCTTGCAAGGTAAACTCTTCGCCATGACAAATTTTCACGCTAAAACTATCGCTATGGACTTAGCCGACGAACACGCCACTCTCGAGTTGGGGCATGCAATCGGCCAATCATTGGTGCCACCTGCGATTGTGTATTTGCGCGGTGACCTCGGTGCGGGTAAAACCACACTCAGCCGGGGGTTGTTACACGGCTTGGGTCACAGCGGCAGTGTAAAAAGCCCGACTTATACGATTGTCGAGCCGTATGTATTAGACGCAATGTCAGTTTATCATTTTGACTTGTATCGACTCGGTGACCCCGAGGAGCTTGAGTATCTGGGCTTGCGGGATTATTTGGAGCAGAGCGCACTGCTGCTCTTTGAATGGCCTGATCGCGGTGGGGCGTACTTGCCACCTGCTGATTTGCTCATTGAGTTATCACCGATTGATGAGGGTCGCCATGTCGAATTGACGGCCAGTACTCCCAGAGGGCTTGGCGTGCTTGCGCATCTGCGCCTTTAGCACTCATGGGGATAACAAACAGTGCAAAGGGCTTATGACGCGCGATTATTTGCACAGGGCCACGTTTATAGAGCCATATACACAGGATCTATTACGCAGGACGGGCGCGACCTGCACCCTAACTTTTTGTTATCGTACCTGACGATGCAATAAACAATTCATGGCAGAGCGATCATATTTGTGGCTTTCGTGACTACACTGATATCCCATAAAGCGGCAAGCCCCCGCTGGGCTGCGCGCTTTGATCTCACTTGGGTGTCACCTACGCTGTTGTTTGTCTTGTTCCTGAGCAGTGTCAGTCAGGCGGCCGAGGTCATGGATGTGCGCCTATGGCGAGCACCCGACCACACGCGTGTGGTATTTGACTTGTCCGATACAGTTGCCCATTCACTCATTGAACTCGACAACCCGCGACGCTTGGTGATCGATATTTCTGACGCCCGTTTACGTGACGCTTTGACCGATCTGCCGTTAGAGAATACCCCTATTTCCCGCGTGCGATCAGGTATTCGGCAAGGGGATGATTTGCGTATCGTGTTTGACTTAAGTGCCAAGGTGCGACCGAAAACTGATCTGCTTGAGGCGACGGATCGCACATTTCCTCGCCTCGTGCTGGATTTGTTTGACACCGATGCTGAAGAAAAACCCCTCCAAGTCGTAAAAAGTATCGAGCAACTGTCAGGTCGACGCGACATTATCGTTGCCATCGATGCGGGTCATGGTGGAGAAGATCCCGGTGCATCGGGACCCAACAAGCTGCGTGAAAAGCACGTGGTATTCAACATTGCAAAGAAGCTGGAAGCGCGTTTGAAGAAAACTCCCGGTTTCAGCCCTGTAATGATTCGCTCGGGGGATTACTACGTGAGCCTTCGCGGCCGGCGCGACTTGGCGCGAAAATACCAAGCAGACTTTTTCGTATCTATTCATGCTGACGCCTTCCGCAAAGCGTCGGCAAATGGCGCTTCTGTTTACGCGCTTTCCACTAAGGGCGCGACGTCGACTGCAGCGCAATACTTGGCCGACAGAGAAAATGCGGCTGATTTGGTCGGTGGAGTACGCCTTGCAGACAAAGATGATGTATTGGCTGGAGTGCTCACTGACCTTTCGATGACGGCGACCCTTGACACTAGCTTGAGCCTTGGTGCTGGGGTGCTGAAAGAAATCGATGGTATCGCGCGATTACACAAGCAGAAAGTTGAGCAAGCAGGATTCGCGGTATTAAAAAGCCCCGATATTCCCTCAATTTTGGTGGAGACAGGTTTCATTTCGAATCCAGGCGAGGCGCGTCAGCTAGCGACCTCGTCATATCAAGACAAAATGGCTCGCGCGATTCAGCGTGGTATAGAAAGTTGGTTTAAGTATCATCCCCCCGCCGGGACACTACTGGCGTGGCAGCGCTCACAGGGTGGCGAAGGCAGTCGTGAGTACATTATCGCCAGAGGCGATACGTTAAGTGGCATTGCGCAGCGTTTTAGTGTCAGTGTAACTACGTTGCGGCGCAGCAATAATCTCGACGGCGATGCTATACGGATTGGTCAAAAATTAGTGATACCCGACGCCTGATGACCCGACGAATCCGTAGTCTCGATGCCCGTCTTGCCAACCAAATCGCCGCCGGTGAAGTGGTTGAGCGGCCTGCGTCAGTAGTAAAGGAGGCCTTAGAAAATAGTCTAGACGCCGAGGCTACTCGAATCGATATCGATATTGAGGCGGGAGGCAGTAAGTTAATCCGTGTTCGTGATAATGGCTTCGGAATCGCTGCGGAAGATTTGTCGCTGGCATTGGCACGTCATGCTACCTCTAAGATTGCATCGATAGATGACTTGGAGGCCGTTGCAACACTGGGTTTTCGTGGAGAGGCCCTGGCGTCCATTGCGTCAGTATCGCGCTTATCACTGACCTCGAATGCTACCGAGCAGGTAAATGCCGGTATCTGTGCATCGAGCGAAGGGCGTGACATGACGGTTAACGTACGTCCTGCACCTCACCCTCGCGGCACCTCGCTTGAGGTGCGCGACTTGTTTTACAACACGCCGGCGCGGAGAAAGTTTCTTCGAACTGAAAAAACTGAGTTTGGGCATCTTGAAGAGGTGGTGAAGCGTCAGGCCTTATCCCGTCCTGACGTAGCATTCAGTTTGACGCATAACGGTCGCGTCGTGCATGGCTTGGCGCCAGCGATAGATACAGCTACCCGAGAGCGCCGGGTTGCGAGCGTCGTAGGGCCTGCTTTTATGGAGCAG
>Ga0206129_10008013_pt1 | contig 10251 bp, 11 predicted proteins | sample Helgoland_Spring_8_FD_148616 | JGI IMG/M metagenome (GOLD analysis project Ga0206129, IMG submission 148616) | Pelagic subsurface seawater microbial communities from Kabeltonne, Helgoland, North Sea - Helgoland_Spring_Bloom_20160502_2 | ecosystem: Environmental > Aquatic > Marine > Epipelagic ...
TCTGATGTAGTAAGAATGCTTTCACTTTCTACATAACTTCCTATCTCATCTAACAGTAAAGACCTCAACTCCTTTTTAGCTATTGCTCTGCAAGAGACCTTGCTATCTAAATCACTTGCATTATAGGTAAAGTCTCTGATAAAGGTTTTCTCCTGAGCAATAAGGCTAAAACTCAGGATGACAAAAAAGAAAGGAAGTACTTTTTTCATAGTCTAGTGATTGTTCTTGACTATCAAATTTAAAAACAATTATTAAATAGTGGCTTTGAAACACTGAAGAGCAGTCAAAAGGAATTTATCTATTGAAGGTAAATGCTAACGGTACAACACAAGAGTTTAAGGTTTTTAAAGAGTGATTAAAGCCTTTAATTAGAGTTTCTAAGTAGGTTATCTGGATTGGTCATCATACCATTCACAGCACTCCTTTTCTCCTAATTCACAAGTTCTCTTGTAATCACTGCAATTAATTCTTCAGCTCCAGGCTTTTTGTTTCTCTCTTCATACAATAGTGATTTACTTATGTCATAACCTTTGGAGCCGCACCAGGAAAACCGGAAAAAATCAGACCTAAGATTTATTAATCCCCCCACCCTTGTTTGAAAAACATGACTTTCCTTTTAGGGGTAAGCCTTCGTGAGATAACTTATAACCCAGAGGTTCTAGGTGTCTTAAAAGAAGAATTTTCTTATAATCAATTTAGACGATATACATATTTAAATGCTCAATATGTGCTCCATTTAAAGCATTAGAGACTCTATTTGTTTCAGAGCTGGTCCAAGTAATTTCGTTTTTTTCGTTTTCTAAAAATACTTCAACACCTCTTCTTTTCGTGTCAGCATGTAACCTATATCTTTTGTCGCCTATTTTCAATTTTATTAAAGGTCTTACTCCTACACCGTCATTAGGGTCTCCAATAGTTTCAGAACTTGTCATTTGCAGCCACCCCTTGAGTAATAAAGTTAAATCTTCACGTGACGTAAGACAGTTATTCCATTCCATTGAAATTATATACTGCCCCGATAAGTACTTTTCCAATAATTCTCTCATCTTCAGAAGTTAGTTTTTGTACTTTAATTTGTAAAAATTATAAAATGAACTATAAAAAAATATAATACATAATGACGAAGGTAATTAAACTCCATACAAAAGCACCAGCAAATGCTTGATAGAATGCAATTTTTTTATGACGACCTTGCAAATAAGCAATTTGTTCTTATTCACTAACAGGTCCTAAATATTGGTACTCTCCTGTTATTTGATTTTTCTGTTCGATTCTTCCTACAGATCCTTTATAATTTAATCTCAATAAGAAAGTAAAGAAAAATGCTGTTATAATTATAATTAAAGTCATTATCTATTAAATGGAGTGAAAATACCTTCTGACGAATACCGGCACCCTGATTTTTAATCTTGATAATCGATTTTTAACCCTGTTTTTAGTTTTTAAAATGAATATTTCCAGCAATCTCTTGTTGCTCTTTATTCAATTCTAGGTAGTCAAAAACCCCAAAAAAAGAACTTTGATTTTTTGCTATTGGTTTTAGTATTCTCCTTTTTAGATTATTTCTAGGGTTAGAATCTGCATTTCTTAAATCGTGTGCTAGTTTATACCCAATCTTTTTTGCAGAAAGAAAGTTACTCCCTTTTTTCTGGTCTGAAATATCTAATCCAGTTACTAAACATTGGTTAGGTGTTTTACCCTTGTATTTACACTCTATACTAGTGTTCAAAATTTGGGTGTTTTGGTTTTTTACAAGGTGGTCAAAACGGGGGTGTTTTTTTGGTTCTCTTAGTATGCAATCAATCTCAGTTTTAAGTATCTCATAAACTTCATTTGATAGGTTTGGTCTATAATTAAATTCTGGATTTACTAAATAATCTTTGTAGCGTTTAAACTGGTCATCGGATAACCCATTCCAAAATTCTCTATTTCTCATATTTGCAATCATTGTATTTCTTTTGGGCGTGCAACCTTTCTTTAATCCAGAAAAAACAATTTGCTGTTCGTGGACTTTAAGTAGCTCCACTCCTAACTTTTTAATTTTATCCTTTTGCAATAAATCTGCTAGAGTATAAACCCCAAACCGATTAATATACTCGGATTTTTTAGCGTGTATTTCAAACCGATATAAGTTATTGGGGGTGTTGTATACGTTTTGGTATTGGAGGCCTTTATTATAGCATTTAACTGCGTACTGGGTCAAATCAAACTGTAACATTTGCCCTTTACCTTCAAACCGATTAATACTAAAGGGTTTTCTTTTAAAACACTTGATTAGATTTACGTAACTATTTGCGGCCAATGGTAGAAACACATTTAAACCAAACTCTAAGGTTACAACCTTTAGTTGTGAGGGGTCTAGTTGATACTTAGTGCAAAGTTCAGTTATTACCTTGACCAAATCTTGAAACGAAAACCGATTATAGTTGTGCGCTCCTTGATTTATTAACTTGTGTAGGCTAACTCTTAGCTCAAAGTACTCAAAGTATTTCACCTCACCATTTGAAAAGGTTTTCTCGACTATTTTCTTCTGGAATATTAAACCGTTTAGCTCATAGATATAAGTAACCGTTTTATTAGCGAAACGTCCTTTCGGGTCTTCATAGACAGATTCTTTTGGTTTGCCCGTCTTAGGATTAACTAATACGCAGTAATCCAATTCTAGAATTACTCTACTAGGGTTTAATATGAAACATTTTAGAAAGTCAATCATTAGCCTAACTTTGCCTCTCATTCGGGTTCTAATCCGTTTGAGTTTATCGACAAAAAGAAGGGGGGCATTTAGCCCCTCTTTTTTATATCGTAAAGAATCGTTTGTAGTATATCGCTATCTCTATTTGCATAGAAGGAAATCGAGGCATAAACCCATTAAAAAACAGCACTTGAATTTTACTTCTATTCGGTGTTACCTTCAAGAGTAAAAAACTCTTTTTACCATTCTTATAACAGTCTCCAGAATAAATGCCTGGTTTTAAGACTGGCAAAAGTCCCGTTAAAATTGTTTTGCTCCAAGTACTGTACTTTCCTCGTATCAAATAACTAGTTCGGACATTCCCTTTCTCTTGATTTTCTTCTATTCTAATCAAGGGGGGCAACTTCGCCATAAGTGGCGCATTTGTTAGTGTGTAGTGACGAAATGTTTCAGTTCTTTCGTAGGTGTAAATAGTAAATCCTAGATTCGCTATTCCTTTTGAGTTATCGACTCTCATAATTAGGCGGTTTTGTATTGTGTAAACGCCTCTATATCCGAAAGTTTATATCTAACCCTCGTTCCTAGTCGAACCGCCTTTAAAACGCCCTTTTTGTGCCACGTCGATAAAGTTTGCCTAGTAACTTTTAGTTTTTGCGAAACTTCTAACCTTGTTAGGTAGGTTTCACTTGTGTTCAACACTCTCGGGTGAGGTTGATTTTTTGCCTCGATTTTTTGTTCGAGGTTGTCCAGTTTTTTAAATAGGTCTTTAACTGTTAAACCTTCAATTTGTAGTACAGTTTTGTTCATAGCTAAATGATTTAATTTTAGCTAAAGTGGCAGTACTTTACAAAATATTTTTCGTTGGGTAGCCCTAAACTAGTACCCTAAATTATTGGCGTTAATTACCTTTAAACTTAAAGTACGTTGCAATTGTAGAAGCATATCCCAATGATATTATTGGGAGTCCTATATTATGCAATGTTAAAATAGTTTTTAACCACGAATCTTCCCACATATTTGATAGTAAGGCATGAAGATGAATGCCCTCCGCAGTTGAGTCATAGGCTATAACTGGATTATCAAAAACCAAAACAGTGAAGTTGACAACGGCTATTAACCCCATTAGCGCATGTAAAATATTTATCCATTTTTTATCTCCATAAAAATCAAGTATTTTTATAAACAGCGTTTGAATCAACCCAGAGAAAAAAGAAAACATCACTATTGCTATTATAGGAGAAAGTACCAATAGTGCCAACCACTGAATACTAAACATATAGGGTATAACTAAAAGAACTCCATACATGCACATATAGGTAGCAACGTCCCAAAAAACTAATGATACTGGTAGTAATAAAAACCTCTTATTCATATAATATTAACTAAGAATTAACTGCAAAATACTAAATCTGTTTAAGATTAAGATTCTATTGTTTTGGCGTGTTTTTTTTCCAAAATTCGTCTATGATTTGTTTGGTTTTTTTTTGATTCTCTGTGAGCAATGAATCCTTGATTGGTTTAAAGGGTGGTCTTTTTCTAATGTTTTCGCCTGACACACCTATAATTGCGCCAAGAATATTGTACTGCTCTTTGTTATTTTGAAGTTTAAACAGTTCTAAATTATTTAGCAATTTGTCAAGTAAAAACTCCTTGTGCCTTGAGCTAAACATAACAGACCCTTTGGAACTCTCATATTGTTCATATAGTTTTCTGTTGGTCTGTTTCAGTAAATTCACAGCAGCAGATTTTCTTATCAAACTCTCTTGATAATCCTCCTTTGAAAATGTAAATTCTATTAAAAATAATTCGTTTAGCTCATTACTCTTGGATTTACCCGTTTCAATAAAATTTTTAAGATCAATTAAACTTTCTTTATAGTACTGAAAATCCTCTTTGTTTTCATATTCCTGCGGTCCAGCTGAAATTTCACTTTTAATTCTCTCAAGTGCCTGTTTCTCCCTAGATCCTTTAAGTGCGACGCTAGAACTTACTAGTTCCCTTTCTAAAGATTTTAATTCCTCTATTAGAAACTCTTCAAAGGTTAATTCGGGTTGTTGCATTAATAACTCAGAGTATCTATACTTTATTGATGATTCTGTATCAATAAATTTATTTCTACCTCTAGTTGGGTGGTGGCGCAAGTTATACTCATAAAAAGGTTCTAGTTTATTTGCATTATTATCTGTTTTTTCGGACATACTATATTACTTTTTTAAGGGGTGTTCGGTTTTGTTCATTTTCTTTCACCTTATTTATCCACCTATCTCTCATTCTTTGGGCGTGTTCACTTGGTGTAATCTTAATATACTTTAGAAATACCGCCTCTGATTTATGGCCAGTTACAGCCATTATTGTAGCATTTGGAAACTTACCATAGTTGTTAGTAGCAAAAGACCTTCTACAAATGTGCGACCCGATTAGCTCGTATTTTGGATACGTTCCAAGAACCTTTCTTGGTCCTTTCTCTGTTTTAACTCTTTTCTCCCCTTTTATCATTTCAATTATTCCTACCAATTTGCAAAGTTCTTTTAAGTACTCATTAAACTTTTGGTCTGAAATAGATCGGGGCAAACCCCCATTATATTTTCCAATTATTTGCTCAACTTGCGGGTGTATTGGAATCATAATAGGAAAACCACTTTTTTGAACTCTATTTATTTCTATTAAACCGTCCTTTAGGTTTTCCATTTTGATTTTTGAAAAGTCTGAAATTCTCAAACCAGTCCAAAGGCCAATAATGAATAAATCTCTTACCCTATCAAGTTTTGGATTGTCGGTTAAATCAATATCAAATATTCTTTGAACTTCACTTTCGTTCAAGTATGTATCAATACTTTGATTATTTGGTTTAAAGAACTCTCTTGAAAAAACTTGCTCATTAACTTCTAAACCGTCATTTTTAGCATTCCTTGCTAGTGTTTTTAGTATTTTAACCCTAGTTCCAATGGTTGACTTAGCTAGAGCCTTTTCAGCTGATAAATAGCCAATAAAATCTTTGTGAAAGGAGAGGCACAAATCCTTGAATTTAAATTTCGAGTCATTAAAATTCTCGAACTCTTTTAACACATTCAAGGTGTTATAATATTGTTTTATCGTATTTTTTTTTAGAACGTCGGTTTCTCCATTCTGTTTTAAAACTATTCGGGTTGGTGCAGCTCTTATAAACTCTTCAAGATAGTTTGTAATGTATGGAGAGGCGGCCGCCTTCTTAGAACTCTTTTCAGCTAGTTTAGACCTTAACAAAGAATTATCAATGTTGCCCTTGTAGCCTTCATTGATTAATTCGTTATAGGCGTTTTGAACCCTTTTCTGTACTAGGTCTAGTCCCTTGTTTATGGTTTCGGGGTCTTCAACACTTAAAACGTTTCTAACGGTTTGTTTTTTCTCGTTCCAGTTAGATTTTAAAACTTTGAAACCAGTACTATATTTCAATAACTGGTTATCATATCTAAAAAATAAAACAATAGGTGTTTCCTTTTCGGGGTTCGTCCCTCTAAGGACAAATTTACTTGTGGGCATAATCAATAAGTTTAACGACAACCCAAATATAATACTTGGGTCGGATATTGGGTCGGTTTATCGTTAACTTATTTTTACTTCACTTTATTGAATGAATATAATTTCAGTCGTTAGTCCTTATATTTGTTGAGGTTTTTGGTTTGTTTGTGTAAAGTTGATATTTCGGACGTAAAGTGGTTAAGTTGTCCTAGTGGGACAACATATATAAATTTTTTTACCCCTGACTTACAGTGAGTTAGGGGTTTTTTTATGCCAAACATTTCGATTTTGGGTCGGTTTTTGGGTTGGTTCACTTTAAGAATGTTCATTTTTTATAGTTTTTCATTGATATAAAACTGAACAAAACAAAAGTTCAATTCTAATTCAAAAATATTAAACTATTTCAATTTATTTCTATGCGCGTATGATGTCCACATATCATTTAAAACACTTCAAAATCACAAACAACACTTACGATGGTAAACGTTGACTTACCTAGTCTTTTTTCAGCCGATAAATGCCCAATAAACTCCTTGTGGAATGCGCATTGACATCCCTTGAGGCTCTTATAAATAGCCTAGAAGTACCTATTAATATTTGTATTTACATTCGTATCAAAATAGATAACTATGGAATTAATATTAATGTACGGGTTTATATGGTTTATAGCGTTAATCGTTAGCGTCTTAATAACTAGGTGGGTGTTTAAAATTGATAGAATGGTAAAACTGCAAGAACAACAAGTTTTTCTCCTAAAGGAATTAATTGCAAAAACGGATCAAAAAGAAACCACAAAAAAAGAAGACTAGGCTCTATATTATTGGTTGTATTTTATATGATATTTTCGACGATGTAAGAAGGTATTTTTATTTGGACAAGTAGAAAGCCCTTAATTAGGGTTTTAATACATTTGATGATTAAATAATCTCTAAAAAACGATATTATGCTGATATCCAAAACAACCACAATAATAGCGTACCTAGTTTCTCTTTCTCTTTTGTCTTTTGGGCAGTCCTCGCAATATGATTGTGGTGTAGATTATGTTTTAGAAAAAAAACTTGATAGACAAGAACTAAGAGGAAATATCCTTCTTAGAATGGGTTACAGCACCTCAGACCAAATTTATATTGGAAATTATGAGGATGAACTTTTCATTCGATTTAGTGGATTTATTGAAAGAGACTTAAGTCTAGGTAAGCGTATTAGATTGAATTTTGTGGACGGAACGAATTTAAATATTGAAATGTCCCACGAAATCCGAAGTACTCGCACCCAAACAGGCACATATGTTTACCGAAACAGAGAAGAGGTTTCATTCCAAACGATAAAAGCCCTTAGCGAAAAACCATTAAAATCAGTCACCTATTCAAGTAATCGAGTTATTACGATCAACAATAAAAAAGCCCAAAAAATAATAGCGAAAGCGGGTTGTTTAATTAAGGAATTGGGACAGGAAAAATGTAAATTATTATTCGATATTGGAGAGAAGCTAGAAAGACAAGGATTAGAGAGTTCTCTGGATAATAGCTTAATATGTGAAGAAATTGAAATTGAAAAAGATGAGTTCACTGGACATTTGAAAATTAATAGCCCTTTTCGTTTATTTTTCGCAGAAACCCCCGAGGCTCTTAAAGAGTATTTCCCTAATGAGCCTTATACTCAATTGTCAATAAAGACGCGCTCTATAGATAACCTATGGTATCTTCAAACAAAATGGATATTTCAGACAGAAAATGCATATAAATATTACGGAATAATTTCATCCGATTCTAAATTAATGCTGAAATTTTCTGATAACAGTGTTATTTCTATTATCGCAATTGCTTCCGAAACTGGAGATACGGACTATGATAAGAAAGAGACAGTTTATTCTGTAAACTATAGACTTTCGTCAGAAGACATTATAAAATTAAGAATGAAAGACGTTACTAAGTTTAGGGTTTATTGGTCAAAAGGTTATGAGGATTATGATTGTATGAACCCTAAATACCTCATGGAGTCGATTAAATGCATGGATAGTAAAAAGTAAGTATTGGGAAAACGACAATATCTAAAGGGCTTACCTAACTATTTATTACCAGTCTAAAGTTTCTTTACTTGCCTTATTCTGTTCATTGTACATTAAAAGAAGAGTAGAATAATTGCACATTCCAATATCGCAATAAGTTATTATCACAGATTTTAGAAGACTGGTATTTGTGACTTTTGTAAGTTCTTTAAATGCCGTTAAATTTTCTTTCTCCATCATTCTTAAAGTAGAAGGGTCACCCATTCCAATAGCGGTAAAATCAGTTTTTACTTGTTGCTGAATAAATGAAATAACCTTTTGTTTACTTAGCTCATTAGATTCAAAGTTTATTGGGCTTACAAACGATTGAGAAAATAGAGCAGTTGAAAGTAATGCTAGACTTAATACTAATACTGATTTTTTCATAATTTTTTCTACTAGTGTATATTTCAAAGTTAGCTTTTAATCCACCTTAAAAAAATGAGTTTATTCAGACTTATTTTTCAACTCTTTTGCCTGCTATGTAGCACTCTGGATCAAGCCCATGAGATACAAAAGTAATAACAGCTGTATTGTCGTATGCATATTCATTGTCATTAAACTCTATCTGTTTCAATTGGGCAAAACAAAATCACTAAGCCCACCAATAGTTAAAGGGGTTTCAAAAAATTGAAGCCCCCTTTTTTATTTCTATTTCAACACAATTTCAACACAAACAGAGCGTAAGAAATCTGCTATTATCATTATAAACCATTAACTTTCTCAATAATTAGGTTAAATGCCGTCTTATGAGCAAAATAATTTCAAAAACGCTAATACCCATAATTACTATTGTAGGCTTCTTCACATGCATATTTGTAGTCTTTTAGACCCTCCTTAACAACCGCCCTATTATTATATGCTTCTGTATAATCAGGCTTTGAAACACTGAAGAGCAGTCAAAAGGACTTTATTTATTGAAGATAAATGCCAACGGTACAACTCAAGAGTTTAAGGTTTTTAAGCAGTGATTAAAGCCCTTAATTAGAGTTTCTAGTTAGGTTATCTGCATTGGTCATTATACCATTCACAGGAAACATTTATCCCTAATTTACAAGCTTTTTTCCAATCACTGCAATAACCGGGTAGACCTGCAGTTATTTTTGCAAGCCCTCTGTTGGCATATGAGGGGCCAGCATCATCAGGGTCTAATCTAATAGCAGTTGTTAAATCAGCCATGGCGGCATCATATTCACCTAAACTAATATATAAAAGCCCTCTGTTGTTATATGCAGCAACCTCAGGTTCTAATCTAATAGCAGTTGTGTAATCAGCTATGGCGGCATTATACTCGCCTAATTCCTCATATGCAACCCCTCTGTTGTTATATGCACTAGCATAATCAGGGTCTAATCTAATAGCAGTTGTGTAGTCAGGTATGGCAATATTATACTTGCCTAATTTCTGGTATGCAGACCCTCTGTTGTAATATATGGAAATATAATCAGGGTCTAATCTAATAGCAGTTGTGTAATCAGCTATGGCAGTATTATACTCTCCTAATTTATAATATGCGAACCCTCTCATGCCATATGCTACAGACAAATCGGGGTCACTTTTTATTGCGATGGTGTAATCAATAATTGCACCTGCATAGTCTTCTGAATTATTCTTATCCCAACCACTTTCGTAATAGTCTAATGCAACTAGCATTTTTATTTCAGCATTGTATTTTTCTGCAATCTCTTCAAGGCTAGCAGACTTATTCTCGTCAAGCTCTTTGTTGATTCTTGCTATTTCCTTTTCAGAGGTTTTTAGTTTTTGTTTTGTTTGCTCTAGCTCCTTAATCTTTTGCCTATCGGCAATGAGCTGTTTCAATGATTCCTCTAAACTCTTTTTGTCAATAGTTATAGAGGCTTTTAACCAAAATGTTTTACCATTCCATGTCTCTTCTAAAATCTTAAATTTTGTAATCCCTGCACTAATAGTAGAAATATTTTCTACAAAATCTTGAGAGAATTTATCACCCACCTCTGTTGTAGTAAGAATACTTTCACTTTCTACATAACTTCCT
>Ga0206129_10008017_pt1 | contig 10249 bp, 9 predicted proteins | sample Helgoland_Spring_8_FD_148616 | JGI IMG/M metagenome (GOLD analysis project Ga0206129, IMG submission 148616) | Pelagic subsurface seawater microbial communities from Kabeltonne, Helgoland, North Sea - Helgoland_Spring_Bloom_20160502_2 | ecosystem: Environmental > Aquatic > Marine > Epipelagic ...
TAATGAGAAGTTAAAAAATGTGGGGAGAAGTAATAATTTATTACAAGCTGTAAATTTTGCTCTTCAGCCATATACTGATCTTACGATTCGCTTTACATTTTTCCTTCCAGCTTTTCTCGTATAGATTTCCGTACTTTTTCTCCGGTGAAATCAAGAAAGGTGACGATGACTAACATGCAGAGTAAAACCAGGGAGAATTTATTCCAGCTATCCGCGGACTCAGCATAGAGTTTAAGGTGAAGCCCAATGCCCCCGGCTCCCACATAGCCAATGATACTGGCTGATCTCACATTATATTCAAGCATCCATAAACAATGGCTCCAAATGACCGGTCTTAGGTTGGGCCATAAACCATATTGAAAGGCCTGCCAACGGCTTGAGCCTAAGGACTGTAGGGCTTTTTGGGCTTTTAAATCAGCTGATTCAAAGGCTTCACTGAAAAATTTGGCAAGGTAACCGGTGCTGTAAAAAGTAAGAGCGATGACGCCGGCAAGGGAATTGGACCCGACTAGCACGACAGCCAATATCGCCCAGAGCAGGCTGGGGATGGTACGAATAATATTTAAGAGCATTCGCGTAATAAAGACCAACCATCTCGGGCTGATGGTCCGAGCGGCTCCTAAAGATAGGAAGAGCGAAAAAATAGATGCAAGAAAGGTGGAGATACCCGCAATTTGAACAGTCTCCCAAAGCCCAGTCATAGTCTGGCCTAGTATGGACCAGTCAGGGGGGAAGAATTGGTCGGTGAAGCGAAGGAAGTTTCCCCAGTAATCCAAGTCGCGACCTGATCCCTCCAAAGCGGGGAGGGAGCTGAAAGCAAGCAATAAAAAGAGAACGAAAGTAACGCCCGGAAGATCGAGTCGGTTATACCAAGGCATGTTTTTCATTTCAGGGTTCATACCTTATTTGGGGTATTCATCAAAACATTCCATTTTTCTGGCTTTTGGGGATCGGCCTGGATGATTTTATCCGCGAATTGATCGACTTGATCGAGGTCGTGCAGAGAGCATATAACGCAAGCGTCTTGGGCTTGTGCATATTGTTTGAGCATGCCTAAGGTAATCTCGGCCCACTTTCCATCCAAGCTAGCCACTGGCTCATCTGCCAATAAGATCGATGGTTGTGCCAAAAGGGTACGGGCAATCGCAAGCCTCTGTCTTTCCCCGCGTGATAGCGTAGATGTCCATTGGTGTAGTTTTTTTTGGAGTCCAAGTTTTAGGAGTAAAGAAATGGCTTTGCCTTTTTCTTCCTCCGGGAAACCAAGTAGTGTTTGAAAAGAAGAGTGGCGATAGAGGCATCCGCTGAGTACATTTTTTAAAGTGGTTGAACCTTCTGCAAGCTGTAAATCTTGATGAATCATACCAATCGGCAGGGGGCTTGTCGTATGAGTAATTGTTTGCCCCCCAGCCAAAGGGATATCTCCTGCTATTCCCCGCAATAGTGTTGTTTTTCCTGAGCCTGAGCTCCCCACCAGAGCAATGAATTCACCCCTGTTTACAGAAAAAGAAAGGTCTTGGACCAGCCAGCGTTCACCGATGCGAAGACTGAGGTCTTTACCCTCGATCAAGCATCTTTCCATCCCTTTCAAAAGTACTAAAAGTTATGGTTTAAGGGTCTTTTGCAGGCGAAGTGCTTCCCGGGTAACCTGGAGGTGTTCATCTTCATCAACTACGATAAGTTCACCGTTAAATATCCTGTCTCGGAGCTCAGGGTTTTCTTGATTCATTGCAAGGAGTGCTTTCTTTAAAATTCTACGGTCATTGGGGGACATGGTTGAGCGAATGCAGAGAGTATGGGCTGGAACCGGGCCTTGTTCCTGAATTATGCGGAGTTTCGCTTTTTGGGCATCGTCCAAGTATTTGTTATTTCCTTTAAATACATAATCACTGACCGCAGCTGCCTCCACTTCGCCCGAAAGTACTTTTTCCACCGCCGAAACATAGCCCGTGCCGTACAAGGTAAGGGAAAAATAGTCGGTGAGAGATTTTTGGGTTCCAATTAAGCCCTTCTTCATCATATCCCATGTGGGAATAAGGTAGCCGGATGTACTGGAGCGGCTGGCAAAGGCAACCGGCTTTCCTTGTAACTCGAACACGGATTTATAAGTTTTTTCTTTCTTAGTGAGCCAGACACTTTGGTAATTTGGCTTACCATTCTTAAGGTGTACAAGCAATACACTCGCTGTTTCTTGCCCAACATTGCGGGCTGCATCTGTTGAACTGAGATAGCCTAGGTCAAGGGTCCCATTTCGAAAGGATTCGACGACAATGCTGGAGTCGGTAGGGATTAATACTTCAATCGGACGATTCAATTTCTGAGATAAGTAAGCCTGTAGTTCCTGTTTTTCGATCAGCATACTGGCTGGTTGCTTGTTCGCCTTTAGAGCAATTACAAGTTTTTTTAGACTGAGCTCGGTGCTATTTTCCTCACTCGTTATCTCTTTCTCTGGGGCACTGCAGGACCAGATGCACAGGCTGTTCAGAGTAAACAGGACATGGGTGGAAATTAAGACTTTTTTGGATATAAAACTTTTCATTAAAAACTGCTTATTGATACTCAGTCTCAATAAGGATTACTTTGGAATTGGTCAATGTATGAATGAAAACTTTTATTTTTCCAGGGCTCGGGTGATGGTGTCGAAAGTAAAGATAGAGGGGGATCCTTGTTTATCCATCCACTGCATAGCTTTAATTTTTAGCTCGGTTCTTTTTTCTCTGTCATTGGCAAGTAACCTAAGTTCTTTTACCACATCACTTGATGTTCTACACTCAATGGCTGCCTGGTGCAAAAACATGTCTGTGCAGGTTTCATGAAAATTTTGAAAATGAGGGCCGACAACTAAAGGAATTTGTAGGGCAACGGGCTCAATTGGATTTTGTCCGCCTCGGTTGGGTGGTAATGTTTTTCCCATGAATCCAAGATCAGCCACTCGGATTAATTGGGAGAGTTCTCCTGTGGTATCTCCCAAGTAGACTACATTTCCATCAGGTGCGGATTGGGTTTGGGTGCGGATGTGGTTAGGGAGTTCACAAGTTTGAAGGGTTTTGATTACATCATTTCGTCTTTCTGCATGCCTGGGTACCAGAAGTAAGCGAACGTCTAGATTTTCCAATCGAAGGCTTTGGGTAATTTCGATGAGCATTTTCTCTTCACCGGGCCAGGTGGAAATGCCTGCAATAACCACCGATTCCTGATCAAAGCCAAATTCTTTGATTAATGATGCCCGCCCTTTGGTGCCAGCACGGGAGAGATCAACGGCATCAATTTTTAAGTTTCCTGATGTGAGAGTTTTCTCTGGGGGCAATCCCAGTGATTTCCACCTCTTGGTTTGTCTTTCGGAGGCGGTGATCACTTGTAGGTTTTTGGGCAAGAGGAGTGGGTGTAGCCCCTTTAATTTGCGGAGTCTCGAATAAGAACGATCGGATAACCTGGCATTAATAATAATGAGTGGAATCCCTCTTTTCTTCGCCTGATGAAAATGCTCGGGCCATAGTTCGCTGTCGACCATTACGATGAGGTCTGGCTCAATTTGTTTCCACGCTTTTTGGGAAAAGGGTAGCCAGTCAAGAGGGAAGGGACCGTGAGCTTTAACTTGGTTGCCAAATTTATTTTCTGCTGTTTTCAGCCCCGTGCTTGTGGTGCCGGAAAGAACGATTTCAAAATTTTCGTTTTCAAAAAGCAAACCCAAGAGCTTTGTGATCGATGAAACTTCTCCCACACTAACTGCTTGAATCCAAATCCTTTTCTTCCCGCCTGCTTTTTCTCCAAGCTTTGGCCAAAGGCCGAGGCGATATTTCAATTTTTTTTGGTAGCCTCCACGCCGAAGCATTCTTCTCAAATAATATGGAGAAAGAAGAATGGCTAATACAGGGAAAAGAATACGATATAAAATAATCACTGCAAATTCGTTAAAGATCCGTCCTTTACCATTGCCAAATATGCCTTGGATACGAGATTATTCATCTCTTTTTCTAAGATATGAAGACTAACGATAGAATCGCTGAACTTTTTTCCACCTGCAAGGATGCAAACCGGGCAGCCTTCATTGGCTATGTTTGTGCTTGTGACCCAGACTTCGATACATCCCTTGAAGTTTGCCGAAGCTTAATTGATAATGGGGTCGATATATTGGAGCTCGGCGTTCCTTTCTCTGACCCCCTTGCAGATGGGCTCACCAACCAACTTGCCGCCCAGAGAGCTTTGGAGTCTGGTTGCACGGGAGAGGATGTGTTTAAATTGGTTGGTGCCATTCGTGAGTTTTCCGATATTCCTATTGTTTTCTACACATATTATAATCTAATTTATTCTCAGGGTATCGACAAGTATGTGGCATTGGCTAAAGAAGTGGGCGTAGATGGTATGCTTACCCTCGACTTGCCCCCTGAAGAATCAACCGAGTTGGTGCAATCCTGTCAGAAGCATGGCATGAAAAATATTTTTATTGTAGCTCCGACCACTCCGTTATCGAGGATTCCCGTTATTGTTAAACAGGCTTCTGGCTTTGTTTACTATGTTTCCAGGGAGGGTGTGACCGGGGTGCGTGATGACTTAGCCGGTGACCTTGACCAACGAGTGAAGGAGATCCGAAAGCATACGGAATTGCCTGTGGTGGTTGGGTTTGGTATTTCCACTCCGGAACAGGTCCAGGGAGTATCCGCGTGCTCGGATGGTGTTGTGGTTGGAAGCGTACTGGTGAATTGTATTTCAGAGAACCTCGGGAACCGAGATTACATTCTTGAGAATATTGGTTCGAAATCTCGATGGTTAACCACTGGAGTATTGGAAAAAATATAGCTCTTCCTCTTTACGGTCATGTCTTCAGATCAAGGTGCTCTATATGTAATTGCAGGAGTAACCGCAGCCGGAAAAACAGAGTTGGCTCTTTCTTGGGCGGAGCAATACGGTGCTGAAATCCTGTCCTGTGATTCTGTATCCATCTACAAAGGTCTGGATATCGGTTCCGCAAAGCCAGACCTGGAGCAAAGAAATCGGGTGCCGCATCATGGCATAGATCTTTTTGAACTATCACATGCTTGTGATGTGGGGCAATTTTCTTCCCATGCGTTTAAAGTCGTTGATGAAATAAAGAAAAGGGGGAATCCTGTATTGGTGGTCGGCGGAAGTGGGTTTTACCTCCAATCTTTTTTTCAACCCGTAGTCGATGATATTGTAGTCAGTCAAGAAGTAAGAAATGAGGTTCAGTCTTTTTATGAAAAGCGTGGATTGCCTGCCTTGGTTGAAAGGTTGAGGCACCTGAATCCTGGCGGGCTTAATGGTCTAGATTATCTAAATCCGCGTCGAGTGACCCGCGCTCTGGAGAGATGCCTGGTATCCGGGAAATCTTTGGAAAAGTTAAAAGCAGAATTTAACGCTAAGCCCAAACCTTTCCCCGGCTTTTGCAAAAAAGTTATTTGGCTGGATCGTGAAAACTCTGATTTAGAGAAAAGGATAGAACAGCGTACACAAAAAATGCTTGATGACGGGCTTGTAGATGAGACTGCCCGGCTTTTAAAAAAGGGACTCTTAGATAACGGACCGGCTTCGAATTCCGTTGGGTACCGAGAGGCAATTTCTTGTTTGCAGGGTATTCTCTCCCCAAAGGATTTAAAAGTAGAGGTAATGTCAGCGACAAGAAAACTTGTTTCCAAGCAAAGAAAATGGTTTCGAAAGCACCTGCCGCCTGGATCCCGTTATATGCTAGAAAAAAAGTGTGCGGTTCAACCGGATGGTATAATTTGGCATACAGGTACTTGACCCCTAGACCTTCCTTTGACTAGATTGACTTCGTTTGTTAAATTATTTGTCATTTAAGTGAAGCCTCTGCAAAATATTGCTATTCTCTCCAATGCATCTCAAAAAGGTGCAGAAAAAGCCGGTTTTCAACTCAAGAAAATAGCTGAGAGCCATGGGATTTTTGTGAAAATATCGGACAACTTTCCGGTTCCTGATCAGTTTTTAGATGGGATGGATGCTTGCTTTGTAATGGGTGGAGACGGCACTTTGCTTAGCTTGTTAGAACAGGGGGTAAAATATGGGGTGCCGGTGGCCGGCGTCCGGTACGGGAAGCTTGGTTTTTTGGCCACTTTTTCACCGGAAGGCTTGGACACCCAAATGCCCCAAATTTTCAATGGGGATTACAGGATTGGTTCCAGAAGCCTCTTATCTTTTCAGGAAAAGGGGGGAGAGCCAAAACTTGCTCTGAATGATCTGGTTGTCAAAAGTGGATCCAATGGGCGTTTGGCCCGTTTTTCAGTCTTTGCCGATGATGAACCGGTCGCAGATTATGCCTGTGATGGGATCGTTTTTTCCACTCCCACAGGCTCAACCGCATATAACCTTGCAGCGGGTGGACCGGTTGCCCACCCCCACGCTCGGGTTGTACTTATGACCCCCATCTCTGCCCACACCCTAACAAGCCGGAGTGTTGTTTTTCCCAGCGGGGTTACCTTGCGAGTTCAGTCCAATAACAATCCTGACACTCCCCTTGTCTCTGCCGATGGGCAGCCAGCTTTTTCACTCACTTCAAATTTCCCCCTGGAAGTATCCGCTTCGGAATTAACTTTTCCGTTGCTCGAAGAATTGAACCACTCGCACTTTAGGGTTTTACGAAATAAACTTAAATGGGATTAAGCTCAAAATAACACTCTTAGATTTATGCTTTCATCAGGTACGCGTATTGGTCCATCAAGAATAATCTCTTGGCTGGGAGATGGATCATGCGGGCAAAGTTATGAATGTATTCAAACAGATGGTGAGAATAAGGGAGAAAAAGTCTACGCAAAGTTAATTCACCGAGAGATTTCGGAAAGCAAAGGATTTGAAGACTATTTTCTGCAGGAGTGTCAGGCCTTGGAGCAACTTGAAGGGCCTGGTATCTGGCCCATTCAAAAATTTGGTCTTATGAAGTGGAAGCATTGGATTTATTATCCTTGGCTGCAGGGTCAAAGTATGATGCTTGCCAAGCCTTCTTCCCCCGAGGAAGAAGAGCAGGAGAAGGAAGAGTTTTGGCTTCGGTCACTTGCAGATTTTTTAGAGCACAAGCCCGAAGAGATGAGCCCAGATGTATTACTGGAGATTATGACTTTTCTTCACCAAGCCATCCATCGAGCCCACCTTGGCGGTGTAGTTCATGGCAATTTGAAGCCTCGCAATATTCTCGTGGAATGGAGCGGGGCAGGAAAAGTAAAAGCATGGGTTACCGAATTCGGGCTATGGAAGATGAATGCTTTTGCCTCCCTTGGACAGGAAGAAACCGAAGCCCTTGGGGTTTCCTTGAACTTAGACGTGCAGGAGTCGGTTGCAGAAGCGGCCAAGTTTCGTCCGGAGGGAGTATTAGTAACAGATGTTCCAGATGAAAAATGGGACCGTTGGGGCTTGGGGAAAATTGTTCATTGGATTGTAGAAAAAAAAGGCTCAGAGCAGGATGCTGCCTGGCAAGAGTGGAGGGCATGGGCGGAACAAGCGGCTACAGCCTCAGGTTTCCCATCTGTCGCTCACTCCATGCAAGCGTTACCTGGCATGAGTGACATTTCTCAGTATGGTCTCAGGTTGGAGGACGAAAATGATTCGGTCAAAATTGATCCGGAAGAAGTTAGGGTTAAGAGGGAGTTAGAATGGAGTTTTCAGGAAAAAAGAGACAACCTTCGCTTCCGTCGCAACATGACCTCTTTTGTTGGAGGGATCTGTCTTTTTGTATCTTTGGTGTCCATGACTTATAATTTTTTCCGTCCGTCGCCTTGGTCTGAATATTCAATGGATGGCATACTCGATAGTTATCAATTAGGAGCGGGGATCTTCAGCGGTCAGGCTTGGGGGATTGTTCCTGCTGCCTACGATGATGAAAATAAGGGAGGGCAGGATGTAGTTGGTGAATGGGAGAAAGAAGAGGATCTTTTTAAGCTTAGTTTTCGGAAGTTTAAAATGAAGCCAAATGATGAGGGGGACAAAAAACTTTGGCAATATATTGGAACAGGAAAGACAAGTCGGGATGATTATCATAATTGGCAAGACTACCTCCGTTTTGATCGTGCAAGAGAAGCAATGATCCTGGTTAAACGGATCGACGACCGTAATGAATATAAACCTGGGTATCGTGGCAGCGATGCCCCACGACTCTTTCCTACTGAAAGATTTTCTGGCAAAGGTGCCATTAAAAATGCCGAATTAGCTTTCACTAACCAGGGTAGTAAAAGTAGAAATTGGGCCTTCTTTTTTGCGGTTGGCTTTTTGCTGGCAGCGTCACTTTATCATCGGGAGACCAAAAAAATTGAGGCTGAGCAAAGCGGAAAGGATTGAACTTCTGAAAACCAACACTTATCAGTACCATTATGATTCCTCTTTGGGCTAGGCTTTTCAGATTATATTTTTTGTCTTCTCTCCTGTTTGTTTTTGTTTCCTGTACAACTCGATCCCCAGAAGGGGAGTTCAGTGGAGAAATTAAAGATTGGGTGCATGAGGTTTTTCAGGGTAAATATGTTTCGGCCCAAGATGAAAGCCCTATCGAGCTCATTTTGCGTCAAACGCCGAACGGAATGCTTGCTGAGATGACATTTCAGCACCCGCAGCTGAAAGTAATCAAGCGTACTGGAACTTGGGAAGTTGGGGATGGCGAGCGTGTCATTCGATTTGATGATGATAAAAGTCCGTCTGAATATTACCTTATAAAGAGAGGTGTACGCTTTGCCTTTCAAACAAAAGAGGGATTGAGTAATGATGATGGGTCCCCGATTTTGTTGATGAGAAATGTTGGCGTATCGAGAAAATCATCCTACCCCTTAGAGATTAAAATGAAGCAAGGTGGGGAAGCTGTGGTAAAGGGGGGGGCGGCTAAATCTTTTCTGGCGGGGGAATGGAGGCAGGCGGGCCAAGGATTTGTGGTGATTACAAAATTATTGGCTGAAGATAACAACAAGGACTCTGATTCCTTGGAAACCTATAAATATTTCTTGGAGTGGGGAGGTGACAATTCTCAAGATCTCATTCTTAAGAAAATCGTGCTTACGAGGCCTTTCCTAAAAAAAGACGGAACCAAGCGCCAGAGTTGGATGAGTTCATTGATTTTTAATGATAATCCAAGGCTTAAGCGGAAGGGGTAGGTAGTTTTGCCTCTTGGTCTAAGGTTTGACGTCTTGGTAAAGTTCGGCATCATGATCGATTACATTATTTTTTTTCATGATTACAGCTCTTCAAAATTTTACAGCAAAAAGGGGTCGCCCCTTTTTCTTTTTTCTCCTCATTGTAGTTGGGGTATCTTTTGTTCTTTACCTCTCGCAGGGGACATCAGTCTTTGATTTTCTTCCCGACCCTAATCGTGAGACACGAGAATTCTACGGTACAGACTTTAACGATCCTGACGAACGACGGATTCTTTCAATTACTAATCAAGTAGCGGCAGACTTGGGTGCTATATTACCCCCGACCCGTGATGTACTTGAAAAAGCAGATGCTAGGTATTTTGAAAGCTTGCAGAATCAGCTTCGGGCAGCGTACCAACCAGAAAATCGTGATAAAGTTGATCAGGAAACATTGCAGAACATGTTTGGTTACATGCAATCTTGGCGGAATTTTCCAGATGCAGTCAAAGTGATGGCAATTGCAAGAAGCGGAAATTATGATTTTGAATTTTCGGATGCCTCGATTCGGGCGAAGCTTATAATGGACAGCCTTGCAGACGAATTAAACTTCATGCCTTTGGATGTAAATCACCCCACGATTAATTCCTATTATCATGATTTTGTCAGTCAATTAAACCCAATGTTGAGCGAGGATGAAAATCGTAGTATTGCTTTTACCAACATCGCCAGGTATCGAGGAGTCGCCCCTCGGGATGTAGACGCCATTCTCTACTCTCACTTCCGTTCTCACCAAGTGGACCGTTCATTCACGCAATCAGGTTACACCTTGGATACAGAAGGTGAAATCGAAATGCACCGTGATCAATTTGCATGGGATGCAGAGGCTATCTCTCTTTCATCGGATGACTTCCCTTTTCAGAATCCTGCCTTGGCCTCCGTCAGCTTTCAATCCATGCCCGAGGCGGGAAATAAGCTTTCCATAGACTTAGGCCGCGCCCAAGCCAGCTTTGAGTTTGTGGTTACTCCAAGAGATGCAAACGGTTCCTCTTATTTCGTTACCCTTGGCAAAAATATTGAATCATCTCTACGGGCTCTCAGTAAACAGATCCTAAAATCAAAACTTAACCTGAAAACTCGCTTATCCCAAAAATCCATTTCATTGTTGGCGGAAAGCG
>Ga0206129_10008031_pt1 | contig 10235 bp, 9 predicted proteins | sample Helgoland_Spring_8_FD_148616 | JGI IMG/M metagenome (GOLD analysis project Ga0206129, IMG submission 148616) | Pelagic subsurface seawater microbial communities from Kabeltonne, Helgoland, North Sea - Helgoland_Spring_Bloom_20160502_2 | ecosystem: Environmental > Aquatic > Marine > Epipelagic ...
AAAAATAGATCAAAACAACGCTTTATCATTTGATTAAATGGACTTTCCAAGGGTTCATTCAAAAGCGTAAAAAATTGCCTTCCTGATTCTTCCATAAAGACCAGACGAGCGTCGAACAAGGCGGATAAGTTATTGTAGATTAACACCCGACACCCATATTGCGTGGCCAATTCAGCAACTTTACTTACCCAATCTTCCATCAAACGATCGGGCAAAACCACTAATTGATGAATTCTATTTTCCTTAAGATAATTTTCCAACTCGTCGAAATAACCTAAGTCGGACAACCCTGGTATCGCCTGAGTTTTTCTTTTGGATGTAGAAAACACTCCGCTAAAAGAAAACCCATTGGCGGTTTGCTGGAGCATCCAGAGGTTTAAATCTTTTACTGAGTGAGGATTTCCAATCAACAAGCTATCACGATTCATTCCACGGAATCCAATCACCCGCTTAAAAATTCCTGGCAGGGCAAAATTTGCCCCGAGCAAAAGTGGCCAACAAATAATTATATAAAAAGCCAGAAACAAACGACTTGTTTCATTATCCTTAGTGGCGAAGTAAGATGTAAATACAAAGAAAGCAATAATCGCGGCCTGGAAATTTGCTTTATTAAAAGATTCACGAACTCTTTGCCATCCATTCTTAATGTAAAAAGCTCCATAATTTTGCAAAGTACCAAAGGTGGCAACCAGCAGACCCGCCATCGCAACCAATGCATAGTTCCATGGAAGGGTGATCAAAGAAAGTTCCCAACTCTCCCAAACATCAAGCGATGCCCAAAACCAAACAAAGACAAGTGCCAACAAGCAGAGTCTGTGCAATAAGGCATGCCCTTGATCCCTAGGATTTTGCATCTTGTGAATTTAGTAAATCTTGAAAGTTCATGCAAGGAGAGATTAGGTATTTATATCCACATTTATATAAATCGACCACTCCAACCTTTTCTTTAAATTCCTTGCTAATTTCATTTTTTTTTGAAAAGTTTGAAATCAATGCCCCACTTATCCCCCATAAACGGCAAACAATCCATTCAGGAAACTGAGCAAGCTATCGAAATCGAGTCCATCGATTTTTTCGTTAGGATGATGAGTATATTGGGGATGCCCAGATCGGTTGGAGAAATATACGGCTTACTTTATTTCTCTGCGGTTCCCCTGCCCATGGATCAAATTGTCTCAAGGTTGGGAATCAGTATAGGTTCAGCCAGCCAAGGATTGAAAACTCTTAGATCATTAAAGGCCGTTCGAACTAGCTATGTAGCTGGAGACCGCAGAGATCATTACCTCGCAGAAACCGAATTTCGTAGACTCTTCTCCAACTTCATTAAAGAAGAAATCATGCCCCATATGGAAAGCGCTAAAGAACGAATTGCCAAAATGGAAGAAGCTTTACCGGTGCAAGATGAGAAATCCGCAGAATTTTATAATATACGAATCGAGAAATTAAAACGTTTAACCCGGGCAGGCGGACGCCTTCTTCCCGCCTTGGCCGGACTCCTGAAACTTTAGAATAATGAACATTCAGGACGAAGAAATGAAAGACTGGGCGATTGGATGGTACTGCTTACGAGCCAAACCACGGCAAGAAATGGTGGCCTCCTCGACACTTTCAACTTTGAATAATGTCGAGGTTTTTCTTCCCCGGACCCAACGGGCAAAAAAAGTTAAACCCCAACCCCTCAAACCTCTTTTCCCCGGATATTTCTTCGCCCGTTTCGACCCAATCGAGCACTTGCGCAATGTTCATTATGCTCGTGGAGTCGCTTATGTGGTCAGAAGAAAAGGAATTCCTGTTCATGTTTCCCCACAAGTCATGATCGAACTTCGCTTGATTTCACCCGATGGAATCCTCGAAATTCCCGATGAACCTCATCGAGTTGGAGCCAAAATAAAAGTCATCTCTGGTTTATTTAAAGGAGATGAAGGAGTGGTCACCAAACTTGTGCCCGCTCGCGAACGTGTTCGTGTATTATTTGAAATTCTCGGCCGTCCCACCGAAGTGGAGATTGGCGAGCAAGAAGTAGACTTTCCCAGCGCCCATCCCATAGGGAATGGGTAATTTTTGCCAGATTACATATTAGTTTCTTCCCCTTATTGGCTTTGTTTCAAGCAAGCGGCCAAGGGCGGTAGCGTGGATAAAATCATTTATTACCCAAATTATTTAAGTGATCAGCATTCTAAATATTTAAACAAGAAAAGCTCTCCACCAAGCTCAGTAGCGTTGATAAACATTAGTATTTTCCCCTGCGGATAACATGTTCGGACTGCACCTTAGCTATCTCTTTTCTCTCTTTTGCCTGATCCTTTTTGGCTCAGCCTTCTTTACCGTCGATTTTTACCTTCCCAAAATCCGAAATTGGAAATCAGCAAAATTATTTCACCAATCCAAGATCTACTTGGACCAAACGATTGATAACGCAGGTGGATTATTGAATGAGGGTGTTCGAAAAGGACGCATCGCCCACCTGCTTAATCCACAGGACCAAGAAACCCTCTACAATTATGTGCGCCTACAATTCCGTACAAATCCGGCTCAAGCCCTACTTAAATGGTCCATTGCCCTGAAAAATATTGAAGATACGGAAAAAAGGTCGGAACTTTTGGAAAAAAGCCTGATCACTCTCAAAAATGATGAATTATCGCTACAAGACCGAAAAATCGCCGGGGAAGTGTCTTATCGAGAAATCAATCGTTTATTAACCAACCCCATCTGGTCATCCGACCCTGATAACATCCTCGTTTTTTGCGAATTGCTCGCAGAAACTGGCAAGGTCAAAGAAGCCCGTGAGAAACTTGTCGAATTGCTCGATGAATATCCTCTTTATCCGGAAGGCGTCTTTTTACTCACCCGATTAACTGTTCATTTAAAAGACGACTCCAAACTTGTGGAAATCGGCCGATCCTTGGCCTCCCTAAGTTCTCAAAGGAACCAGACTGGGGTAGATGCCATTCGCCACATGACCCTTCTCCATTTACTTAACCCATTATCTCCCCGAAGCTTGGAGCGTTGTATCGAGCTCCTACAATCCAACCCCGATGCACAACCCATTGATTACATGCGTTTACACGCGCTCCAGTATGCATCCACCAAGCATCTAAAAAAACGGGAAGAAATTATTTTTAAATGCTCCGCCCTTTTCGATATGGATAATCGTAAAGAATTGCTTATTTTTTCCCGTTGGCTCGCTCGGTTAGGCGAATTCCCCAAGCTAATTGAATATCTGCCTGCTGCCAAAGCCCGGGTCGAAGAAGACCTCTTTAAATTAAGAATGAATGCATTGGCTCAAATAGGCGATTTAGAACGTATCCATACCGAAGTTGCCAACGCTCCCCTAATCCCAACTCTTTGGAGAATGGTGGTTGAAGCACGGGCCTATGCCATGCAAAGAAAGTATGAAGATTCGATTGCCGTGCTTGACCGCCTAATTCCCCTCCTAGGTGATGATCCCCGCGAAGTTCGGGGCGTTTGTCTCTATCCGCGGCCTCTGTCATGTTTTGGAAAAATTGACAAAACAATCGATCCACGCACGATTCGCCTTAACAAAGCTGCTTGAACATCGTGCTGGTTCCGCCGAGCTTATGGAGCTTCAATCTTGGCTTGAAAAATTAGCTGAAATCAGTCCCGAAGACCCAGTACTAAATATTTCGAACCTTTACTTAAAACTGCTCAGCCCCCAACTCCCCTCCCCTTCGAACGCCCTTAATGAGTTAATCGATGAGGCCAAGTCCATCTCTGAACGTACCAACCTTCCCCAAGCTCGTATTACTCTTGCCCTGGGACATTTACGTAATGATGCACCCGACAAGTCCCTCGTTGCACTAGGCAGACCAGAAGACTGGCGCCAATGGTCAAACTCACGAGGAGCATGGTCCTTTCTTGCCTCTCAAATTTATCGCTTAAACAAAGATTCCGAAAAATCCATGATTTTAGGAAAAGGAGTAAACTTTGCCCAAATGGATCGGGCGGAAAAAGAAAGCCTTCAAGCCCTCTTCCCCGATCAATTCTAGACCCTTCGTGAGCACCGAACTTAACAGCCCAGCACCCACCACAATTCCTACTGCTTTACAGCCCCCTCCCAAATGGAAGATATGGCTCGGTGGCATCGCCCTACTCCTTCCCTGGTGCCTTCTTCTTTTCCAACTCTCCTTTACCTGGGAGACCAACGAGCAGTATGCCCACGGATATCTCGTACCCCTGCTCTGCCTTTTTCTATTACTCAAGATTTATCCGAAAGATGAGGAAGTTGAATCCCCCCAACATCGCTCCGTACTCCAAGGCAAACTCTGGTTAATTCTAGGTATTCCTATCCTGATCGCCTTTGTTCCCGTATGGCTGGTTCGAGGAGCCAATTCCGATTGGCGCCTGATTAACTTTGCCCTCTTCGCTTTCGTTTTCGTTTTATCGCTTGTACATTGGTACGATGATGGCGGCTGGCGACGGATCAAACATTTACTGTTTCCACTACTCTTTTTTATTGTCGCCATACCATGGCCCCTAAAGCGTGACCTCGAACTCACCCAATGGCTTCAGGAAAAAGTATCTTTCATCATTGTGGATATTTTACTCCTTATGGAACATGAGGCCCGTCTAGAAGGCACAGTAATTGATGTTGGCGTGTTTGGTAAAATTGGAGTCGACCAGGCATGCAGCGGGATTAATGGACTTCAAGCCTCTCTCGTCGTCACCCTCTTCCTGGGTGCGTATTATGGATTCAGTTGGGTTAATCGTATTGTTCTTGCACTTGCTGGCACTCTGGTTGCCCTCGCTTTCAATCTTGGACGTGCCTTCTCGCTCTCTTTTTTAAAGGTAAAAGGAAAAGGGCACTACCTAGATGACCCCCTCTTTTCACTCGCAGGCTGGTCTGCCCCCTCCGTACACGATCTTGCCGGATGGATTGAAACCGGGCTCATCTTTATAGCTATACTCCTCCTTGCACGGATGGCCAAAGGTGGTCTTTTCTTAACCACCCTATCGAACGAGCCCAACCGCTGGCTCAACCTGAGAAGTGCACCCAACCCCATATTTAGCTTGCTATCGATCGCCCTGCTTGGAGGGGGAGCTTATTGGGCAGAATCTCATTACCAAAAAACCGAAAAAAACCTCGCCGATCTACCCACTTTGGAAATCAACCTACTTGACCCCAATATCCTCAGCTCTGAGCAGGATATATCCCTTCAAGTCGCCGCCCAACTCCATTATGAAGAAGCCAGCTCCATCCAGTGGCAGGACCGATTTCGCAATATAATTAATAACTACGGGCAAATAGTCATCAATCCCAATGCCGAATACTGGCAAGCCTTTCAAGCTCGCTGGGATTCTGGAGGTGCCTGCACTGCAGTTTTATCCACCCACTCTCCTGAGTCCTGCCTCCCCTTAACCGGACTCACCCAAATCTCACCATCTCCTGGGCAAGACCCCGTACTAATTCCAGTTAAAGTGGATGACCGGGAAATTCTTTTTGAAGCCTATGAATTTACCAGAGATTATCGTAAACTCTATGTCTTTCGTTGTTTTTGGCCCAAAAAACTTACTCCTGGCCAGCATAATGTATTTCCCCGAGGAGGCTACAGCTTTGATGGACGGGTCAACTCTGCCCTCGAGGGCCACCGCAACGTCGGGGGCACCATGTTAGCCCTCGCTCTTGCCAATATCGACTCCTCACAAACTGCCATTGCCAAACTCCAAGCACTTGCTAATCGGCGACTTAGCTTTGAGACTAAGGAAGCGAAATGAGACAAGCTTTCGATCCTGCTATTAAACCGAAGCAAGTAGAAAATTTGATGAATTAGTTATTTCTGTGGAAGACAAATTTATTATTATTTAATGACTCTCTTTAAAACTTTAGTCCTCATAAAAGCAAACCGCTCTTGGTTGGATTTTGAGCTTAAGGACTTTTTAAAATACACAGACCTGCTGTTTCTGCTGATTAGAAGAGACTTCGTAACTAGCTACAAGCAAACCATTCTTGGTCCATTCTGGGTGGTCATTCAAGCTCTTGCAGGCAGTGCAGTATTCACAGTTATTTTCGGTAAAATTGCTAATCTCTCAACAGATGGGCATCCTGCATTTCTGTTTTATTTATGTGGTAATTTAGGTTGGCAATATTTCGGCAGCGTATTCGGGATTGGTTCAAACGCTCTACAGGCAAATATTGGCCTATTTTCCAAGGTCTACTTTCCTAGGTTAATTCCACCCATTAGCCAATCGATTTCTACACTGTTAAACTCTTTGATTCAATTAATTGTGCTATTAGTGGCTATTTTTGTTTATCGTTCTCAGTTCGCCGAAATAACTACATTACCATCTATATGGCTATGGTTATTGCCTGTGTTAGTTTTACAAACTGCACTATTGGGACTGGGCATGGGCTTTATCATCTCAGCTGCCTCTGTAAAGTATCGTGACCTCAGCCGTTTGGCTGGGTTACTGACTCAATTCATAATGTACGCATCCCCTATCATTTATCCAATTTCAGAGATTCCCGCTAGATATCAATCCTTTCTCGCATACAACCCCTTAACTTTCATTGTCGAATCATACAGATTTCTTCTTCTCGGGCATTCGACGGGTTGCACCCTACAATTTGCAATACCATCCATCATCATCACTTTATCTGTATTCTTTTTTGGATGCATCTTATATAACCACACGCAGAGAACATATGTCGATTTTGTGTAGATGACTGGCTCATCCTCCAACCCCAGTATAGAAGTCAAAAACCTTGCCAAATCCTATCGATTGGGAAGTATCGGTTTTGGCTCATTTATTGAAGATTTACGGGGCTTTGGAATTAAAATGGGCCTACCATGCGAGAAATCTCAGGCTACCGACTTCCTCGCACTTGATGGAATAAGCTTTACCGCTTACCCCGGAGAAGCGGTCGGAATTATCGGACACAATGGTGCGGGAAAATCAACACTTCTTAAAATACTTTCACGAATCACCGAACCCACTTCAGGCGAAGCGGTTTTAAGAGGCAAAATTTCTTCTCTTTTGGAAGTGGGTACTGGGTTTCACCCTGATATGACTGGTCGTGAAAATATTTTTCTGAATGGTACTTTCTTAGGGTTATCCAAACAAGAGATTGAAGAATCCTTTGATTCTATCGTTCGCTTTGCTCATGTGGAGAAATTTATCGATACTCCAGTAAAACGGTATTCTAGTGGTATGTTTGTTCGCTTGGCCTTTGCCGTGGCCGCTCACCTCAACCCAGATATTTTAATAGTAGACGAAGTTTTGGCCGTCGGGGATATGGCATTTCAAAAAAAATGCATTGAAAAAATGCTACAAGTTGCCGATAGCGGAATGACTATCTTGTTCGTTAGTCATAATTTACAATTGGTTAAGAAGCTTTGTAGCAGGAGTATCCTTTTGGAGAAAGGCAAGGTGGTCAACATTGGCGATACTTCCGATGTCATTTTTTCTTACCTACAATCTAAGGAACAATTATCTCTTTCTTTTTCTTCGGAGTATAGATCAGAACGCAGGAGGGGTACAGGCTTCGCGAGATTTAATAAGATCACCTATGCCAATGAAAAAGGTGATTCAAAAACACAATTCGAAGTTGGAGAAAAGGTTGTTTTCAAAATGGAAGTTTTAGCAACCGAGGAGATTGCCAATCTAAAGATCCTCATTCTCGTAAAAAACGAATCCCAACAGGATAACCTACTTGCGATCGAGCACAATGTTTCTGAATCTAAATTTGTGAAAGGAAAAAAAGTTTCCTTTGATATTACTTTAGATGAGCATGGACTCATGCCCGGATCTTATCCGCTTTATTTTTGGGCAGGAACTGTCGATCATTTTCATTTCGATGTGCTGGACGACTTACTTCCCCCCCTTCAAATTGTCTCTAAAAAATCATTAGAAGAAAAAACATCCTCAATTTTCCAATCTCGATCAAGACTGGAACTTCTTTGCAATTCTTAAATGCTAGCAGTTATTCAGGCCAGGTACAGCTCTGTGAGATTACCAGGTAAAGTCTTAATGAAGCTAGGGTCACTGAACATTCTTGAGCGAACGGTAAGCCAAGTAAAAAAATCTGACAGAGTCTCTTCTATCATAATAGCTACCTCAGATAATCAATCCGATGAACCTATTACAGAGCTTGCAGAAAAGTCTGGTATCGATTTCTATCGTGGCGATCTCAACGATGTGGGACAGCGACTTCTGGAGGCAGCTCAATCAAGTAGCTCGAAAAGTTTTTTGCGTATTTCAGCAGATAGCCCTTTCATCGATTGGCGTATGCTGAATCAAGCCATAAGCATATATGAGCAATGCGAAGTTGGTCTGGTTTCGAATATTTTTCCACGCAGTTTTCCCAAAGGGCAGTCAGTTGAAGTTATCAATACCAAAGCCCTCAAGCAGATTTGTAGTTCGGACCGGACTTCCAATCAAAAAGAGCATGTCACGCCCTACTTTTACGAAAACTATCAAGAGTTTCGGATCGTAAATTTTACCAGCGGACAAAATTCTTCTGACTCAATCCAATGTATCGACACACCCGTTGACTTCGAAATTGCGTCACAAGTGGTTCAACAAATTGGAAATGAAGATTTAACTTGGCAAGAACTTGAAACCCTTTTTTCGAAAGCTCGAAATCAGAAATGAAATCGAACCTTAAAGCTGCAGTGATTGGACTTGGTGTGGGAGAAACCCATATCATTGCTCTGCAATCTCACCCAAATTGTCAGGTCGTAGCCATTTGTGATTTGGATGAAGAAACTCTTCGTGAGGTTAGCCCAAAATACCCTTCCTGCCGACCGACGAATGACCCTAATTCGGTTCTCGATGATCCATCTATCGATTTGGTATGTATTGCCTCTTATGACGATGCTCACGAACCACAAGTCATTCAAGCACTTCGCAACAACAAAAATGTTTTTGTAGAAAAACCACTTTGTTTATCCATTGAAGAGTTGGAGAATATTTCATCAGAAATAAATTCCCGTCCTCACCTTTACTTATCATCCAATCATATCCTTAGGAAAACTCCCCGCTTTATTGAATTGAAAGAACGAATCGATGCCAACCAACTTGGAGAGATTTTTCATTTAGAAGGCAGTTACGACTATGGTCGGTTGCATAAATTAACAGATGGTTGGCGGGGCCGAATATCGAATTATTCCGTTACATTGGGAGGTGGTATTCATATTGTCGATTTGATGCTCTGGTTGTCTGGCAAAAAAGTCACCCAAGTCTACGGCAAGGGTAATTTCGCCCCAACTTCCAAGTCTTCATTTGATGGTCTCTCGCTCACAACATCAACTCTAGAATTTGATGATGGTACAACCGCTCAAATCACTTCTAATTATGCATCCGTTGCCCCTCACCACCACAAACTTTGTATTTATGGAACAGAGGGAACTTTTGAACAAAGTCATTCGGGCACAAGCTACTTTTGGTCCAGAGATCCATTAGATAAACCAGAAGAAGTAATTTCGGCCTATCCCGGAGCGGCGAAGGGTGACTTGATTGTGGATTTCATTGATTCAATTCTTTCTTCCACCCTACCCATCGTATCGAAACAAGAAGTTTTTGATGCAATGAGCGTGTGCCTCGCTATCGACCAGTCTATCGCTTCTGGTTCTCCACAGGTCGTCAATTACCAAACTATTTTATGAGTGCAAAAAATATCCCTTTTGGTCAGCCCATTCTTGGTGATGAAGAAAAGCAGGCGGTAGCAGAGGTTCTTTCTGGGCCCATTCTTGTTCATGGTCCTAAAAGTGAACTATTCGAAAGCTCCTTTGCTGAATTTACCGAAGCTCCCCACGCCATTAGTGTTTCCTCCTGTACCGCGGGTATGCACTTAATTTATCACGCACTGGGCTTTAGCCCTGGAGATGAAGTCATAGTTCCCAGTCAGACGCATGTAGCTACTGCCCACGCGGTCGAGCTTACCGGTGCCCGTCCAATATTTGCAGATGCCGAACTAAAAACGGGCAATATCGACGCTGCAACAATCGAATCTTTAATCACTCCCCGCACAAAAGCCTTGGCCATAGTTCATTATCTTGGAGTTCCGGCTGAAATGGATAAGGTTTCCAAAATCGCGAAGAAACATGGTCTTTTTTTGCTCGAGGATTGTGCCCTTTCTCCAGGAGCCTCTCACAAAGGGGTCCATACTGGCTTAATTGGTGATGCGGGTTGCTTTTCCTTCTACCCAGTGAAACACCTTACTACGGCAGAGGGTGGAATGATCATCTTAAAAGACGAAGCCCTCGCCAAAAAGATAA
>Ga0206129_10008032_pt1 | contig 10234 bp, 9 predicted proteins | sample Helgoland_Spring_8_FD_148616 | JGI IMG/M metagenome (GOLD analysis project Ga0206129, IMG submission 148616) | Pelagic subsurface seawater microbial communities from Kabeltonne, Helgoland, North Sea - Helgoland_Spring_Bloom_20160502_2 | ecosystem: Environmental > Aquatic > Marine > Epipelagic ...
CTTGTAGCGTATACTGAAAACCGTAGTCCCCTGCGATCGCGACAACAGGTTTATCGCCAGCTCCGATCTTGCCACCAATCGCAGCGGGCAAAGCATATCCAAGCGTGCCAAACCCGTATGGATGATGCCAAAGCGACGGCGCGGCCATGTCCCAAATTTCTTTGGCCACATAAGCAAATTGCGTCATGTCGGAATAGATCAGAGCCTCGCTCGGCAGGGTCGCGCGCAAGGCATCACAAATGGGTACAATCCCCGGACGCTCCGCATCTGTTTCCGCGCGCCAACGTGCTTTGCACTGCGTAACGTAACTCGCATCCCAACAAGGATCGCGATCATCAACACGCGCAGGTATCGCAATCGCCATCGCGCGCAAGAAGCTTTCAGCATCACCAAGAAGCAATAGATCACCCGCCCGCCCTTGCGCCAAGATTGACGCGTCAAGATCAACGCGGATCATCGGGCAATCATGCCCCAGATCATCGCGCCAAAGATCGACCTCAGAGAGCTCACTTGCAACAACAACAACCAAATCAGACTGCGCAAACACATCAGCCGTATCCGCGCGCGCAAGCGTGCTGCCAAAGTGCAAAAGCGCCTCAGATGGTACGATCCCGCGACCTGCATAGGTCGTAAAACTCGCCGCTCCGGTCATACGCAAAAGGTCGCCAACAACGTCCGCGCCAGCAACGGCACCACCACCAAATACAAATATCGGCTTTTCAGCGCGCAAGATCATTGCAACCGCTTCATAGAGCAATGCCTGAGAGGCTTGCGGCTTTGCAGATTTCGGCAAGGCGGCTGCCGCACCCTTCGCCATTTCACCCGCCAAAGCGATCGGAACTTGGATATGTTTCGGCCGGGGGCGCGCGCTGGCAAATTCAGTGAATGCGCGGTCAATCAACTGATAGGCCGCACTTGCTGAACGTGCCTCATAAGACCATTCGCAGACGGTAGCTGCAGCCGCTTCTTGATCCAACATTTGATGCAGCTGCCCACGCTTTGCCGATGTTTCATCCAAGCACGACGAAATCGCCAATACCGGCACACTGTCGGAATAGGCCTGCCCCAACGGCGTCATCGTGTTGCACAGGCCCGGCCCTGTAATCACATAAGCGACCCCCGGCTTACCCGTCGCGCGGGCATAGCCGTCAGCCATAAAACCTGCACCTTGTTCGTGACGCGCAAGCACATGGGTGATCCCTGCCTCTTCGATGCCCCGATACATCTCGACATTGTGCACGCCGGGAATTCCGAAAATGGTGTCTACGCCACGTGCTTTCAGCATGTGCGAAATCTGTGCTCCAAGGGGGCGCTGTGTCATATCAGCCTCTCCAAAATCCGACAGTGAGAATGGCGTAAACCGCCAATAGTTCGAGACGGCCAATCAACATACCAATCGCGAGCAGCCATTTTGCAGGGTCATTCAATCCGCCATAGTTACCAGCAGGGCCAATTTCTGGCCCCAGGCCCGGACCGATGTTCGCCAAAGCCGCGGACGCGCCGGAAAGCGCTGTGATCATATCAAGCCCTGTCAGGCTCAACGCCACAGCCAGCACGCCCAAAGTGACCACGAAGAAAACAAAGAAAGACATCACAGAGCTTAGAACGTCCTCACCCACTGCGCGGCCCTCATAGCGGGGCGAAAAGATGCCGTTCGGAGAATGGATGCGTTTAATCTGCGTTTTGATTGACGCGAACAAAAGCTGATAACGGAAGATCTTCACCGAGCAGGCCGTCGATCCAGCGCACCCGCCGATAAGGCCCGCAAAGAAGAAGAGCGATACGAGGAAAGAGCCCCAAAGCATGTAATCCGCGCTCGCGTAACCCGTGCCCGAAGCAATGGAGATAATGTTGAATAGGGCGCGGCGAAACGCAGGTTCGAACGCACGGTCCTGAGCCAGCGCAAGCACAGCAGCACAGATGACAACCAACACAGCAATTGTCATCAAAAACCCGCGCACTTGCGCATCACGCCAAACCGCAAACTGGTTGCCGTTCAAAAGCTGCACGTAGCGCACAAAAGGTAGGGCTGCGAGCACCATGAAGAAAGATGCCGCATATTCTATCGGACCGGAAAAAACTCCGAAAGATGCGTCGTAATTTGCAAAACCACCTGTGGCGACTGTGGTCATCGAATGCACGCTCGCATCGAACGCATTCATGCCAAGCAGCATGTAAGACATCGCGCAAGCCAGCGTAATTCCGACATAGATATAAGAAATTTGCGAGGCAATCGCAGTCGCGCGCGGCAGGATTTTACCCATGGTATCAAAGCCTTCCGCGCGGAAAATCTGCATACCACCTACACGCAACTCAGGCAGAAATACCATCGCCACAACAATGATACCTACGCCGCCGATCCATTGCATCAGGCCGCGCCACAGCAGCAGTCCTTTGGGCAGATCGTCTAGGCCAGAGATCACGGTAGAGCCGGTTGTTGTCAGGCCCGACATTGCCTCAAAAAACGCATCGACAAAACGCAGCTCTGTCTCGCCAAACATAAAGGGCAATGCGCCAAACAAAGGCAGCGCAAGCCAGACGCCAGTGGTCAGCAAAAAGGTCTGCTGAATGCTGAGGCCCTCTTTAACCCCGTTGGAGCAAGCCAAGGCGACCAAACCACCGACAAGCGATGTGATCAGTGCGCTTTGTAAAAATGCGGGCCAATGCCCACGCGCTTCGGCCAAGTCCACGAGCAAAGGTAACAGCATCGCCATACCAAGCATCATGACCAAAAGGCCGATCACATATCCAACTGGGCGCAGGTCCAACATAGCTCGCAGGCTTGTCTCAGCACCCCTGCCCTGTCAAGCATCCGCGCGCGCATTCGCGGCGCGGATTGCTTTTGTGTGATGTGGGTGCGTTAAATGAGCATGCCGCGGAAAACGTGACGTACGATGTCTTCACGACGCAGGCCTTTTTCAGCCAACTCGGCATCGCTCATGTCCATGTAGTACTGCATCTCAGCCGTGCGCGCACGAGCGTGACCCATTTGGACAAGCACGTCCCAGATGCCAGCGCCAACGCGCTTCAAGAAAGATGCGGAAGAAGATGTAGATGCGCTTGTTGCGCCAAAATCGAGAGCTGCCATGTGAAACCTCATTAGCTGAATTGCTGTTGAGGATTATATAGGCCACGCTCTAAGTCATTGGTAGGGCAACAACTTTGCTCATTCTGCATTGCAGCATTGCACTGGTCGCATTGCTGCCCTGACGTTAACCCACGTGAAAAAGTGTGCTGAACAATTTGGGGTCAATGCTGGTCGCCGCAAAGCTTGGGCCTTCGGTCAAAATGCTCACAGCGTCGTGACTGTGCAGGCTTTCTTGATGGGATGCGACCACGCGGAAATCTCCGATCCGCTCGTCTTTGAGCAGTTGTTCGCAAAACAGCCGCGCCGCGTCTTCAACAAAAATCGGGTTGGCAGCGTTAAGCTCTGCAAAGGCTTGCTCGTCCTCGCGTTTGACCATGACTTGCGTCTCTGTGGGTACAGCCTTGCGGCAATGATCAATCAAGTCTTCGAACCAAAGAATGGATTTTCCGATCAGTTCCACCGAAATCCGCGCGACAGAGCGCTGCGAATGCGGCGTCGCCAACTGTCCACGGGTTCGCCGCGCGTGTTCGCTGAGTTCCAGAGAGCAAGGGCACGTTGATGAATACACATAATCCACATGCATGAACTTCTGCCGCACGCCGTTCTGTTCAGCCAGCTCCATTGAAATATCATAGTATTGATAGCCCGACAGCCCAGAGCGCAGGCTTTCGATCTTCACGGGGAACGAAAAGCGCATCTGTAGGCGCGCATCAAAGCTCTCTAAATCGGACTTGTAATCATCAAGCGCCGCTTCGATCACATCAAAGCTAAATGTTTCTTCAGCGCGACGATAAAACGTGCGCATGATGCGGGACATGTTGATGCCCTTCTTATCCGCATCAAGGCTGACGGTCCCTGTGACGGACGTCTCAAGCGTCAGATCATTGCCATGTTTGGTGTGAAATCGGATCGGCAGGCGGAAATTTGAAATACCTACGTGCTGGATAAGTTGCTGCGAACCACGGATGAGCGAACTTGGTCCGTTTTGTAAATCCGGCAAGGTCGCTTTGTAAGCGGGATCAACGACGAAATTCTCGGGGTAGTCGTTGATCAGATCGGGGTATTCGTTGCTACCGATCAACGCGCGCAATTTGGGATCGATTGCATTCAATTCTTGCGTGCTCGCGCCGCGCGCCCAGCTCATCAGAGCCGCAAGCGCAGCTTGTGCTTCTTCACGCGTGGCAATTTCATCTGCGACTGGCGTCTGAATATTCATTCCCGCCTCCCCCGAAAGCAATCTGTGCGCCCACTATTAAGGATTGTAATCGCAAGTTTCCATGCTTTTTCAGACACAACAGCGGGCAAAGGCGATGCAAAAGTGCTCAAAAGTGACTTCCCAAGAAAAAACAGACTGTTAAACATGGCGAGTAATCTTTTTGGAAAGAGCTGTAATGAAGACGATACTTGATCTGGAAACATACCCGCTCGATCAGCCCGATACGCCTGAATACGCGGTGCTGGTCAAACGTTGCCGCGATGAACTGGCGCAAAACGGGATGTTCAATCTTGTCGGGTTCATGCGCAAGGAGCCGATCCGCGAGACGTTAAACTACGCGCTTCCTAAATTTGAATCGGAAGCCTTTCGTCATGAGCGCAACCACAACATCTATTTCAAGAAGAGCATTCCAGATGTGCCGGACGACTCGGCGCTTTATCACGAGTTTTCCACTTCAAACCTGACGCTTTGTGGCGATCAAGTCGCGCCGACCGCAGTCACGCAGCTCTATGAATGGCAGCCCTTTGTCGATTTCCTTGCGCAAGTGATGGAACGCCCTGCGCTATATGCAATGGACGATCCTTTGGCGCGTTTGAACGTGATGGCTTATTTCGAGGGGCAAGGTCTGAACTGGCATTTTGATCGCTCTGAGTTCACGACGACCTTGCTTTTGCAAGCGCCCGAAAAGGGCAGCACATTTCAGTATCGCACCGATTTACGCAGCGCAGATGATCCAAACTACGAAGGTGTCGAAAAGCTGGTTCTAGGGCAGGATGACACCGTGCAATCGCTTGATGCAGAAGCGGGTACGCTTAACGTGTTTCGCGGTGTGAACACACCTCATTGCGTGACACCTGCCCAAGGGCCGCGACCACGTGTTGTCACTGTGTTCACGTATTACGAAAACCCGGGCGCGCGCTTTACCCAAGAGGAACAACTTGGCTTTTACGGGCGCACTGGATGATGCAAAGCGCCCGATTTTTCTAGAAAAATCGCAACCCGCTCTGGGTCAAGCGTGATCCAGAGCCTGAAGAACATCAGCAATCAAATCATCAGGGTCTTCGATCCCAAGGCTCAAACGCACGAGCCCCGGCGTAATACCCAACATCTCTTTTTGATCTTGCGGCAAACGCTGATGTGTCGTCGCAGCGGGCGGCGTTGCAATAGTTTTTGCATCGCCAAGATTGTTTGAAATCACTGCTATTTTCAGCGCATTTAGCACGCGAAATGCAGCCTCTTTGCCACCTTTCACGTCGAATGCCAGCATCGTGCCGCCATTGCCCATCTGCTCCATCACCAAGGCATTTTGCGGATGGCTTGAATGACCCGGATAAATCAAGCGTTCCAGCTTTTCATGTCCCGCAAGCACCTCTGCCATTTTCGCCGCCGTCGCGCTTTGCGCACGCACGCGCAGATCCATGGTCTCTAAACCTTTGAGCATGATCCACGCCGTGAACGGGCTCATCGCACCGCCGGTGTGTTTCATATAGGCTTCCACTTTGCCGCGGATCAAATCTTGCGGGCCAAGGATAATACCACCGAGTGCGCGGCCTTGCCCGTCGATATGTTTGGTCGCGGAATACACAACAATATCAACGCCCTGCTCAACCGCTTTGGAAAAAACGGGTGTTGCGAAAACATTGTCCGCGACAACAATGGCGCCGACAGCATGGGCCATCGCACTCACCGATTTAATATCAACAACTTCAAGCGCGGGATTTGAAATCGTTTCGAAGAACACCAATTTCGTGTCTTCGCGGATCGCGTTTTTCCAAGCCCCTAAATCGCGCCCATCGACCAAAGACACTTCAACGCCCAAGCGCGGCAGGATTTCATCTAGGATATAGAGACACGAGCCAAACAAAGCACGCGAACCGACCACGTGATCGCCCGCACTGAGAAAAGCCATCAAAGCCCCATTCACAGCCGCCATGCCAGAGGCCGTCGCAAAACCGGCTTCGCAGCCTTCGATCGCGGCCATGCGTTCTTCGAACATCGCAACTGTTGGATTGCCATAGCGCGCGTAGATATATTCGTCCGGCTCAGCTTTGATAAATCGCGCTTCGGCTTGCTCGGCTGTGTCGTAGACGAACCCTTGGGTCAGGAATATCGCTTCACTGACTTCGTTCCATTGGCTGCGTTTGGTTCCGCTGTGTACCAATTTCGTGCGCGTGTTCCAGTCTTGGCTCATATCGCTCTCCTAGCGCGGGGCAGTGCCCCACGAAAAAACCCCGATGCGGTCAAGCAAACGGGGGTCCCGAGCATTGACCTTTTAGCGGCATATTTAACGTGGCCCACAATCCGGTATCAAATCGCCACGCCTCTTTTTAGGCGCGCGCCCACGTGGCGTCAACGCGCTTAGTCCTCAAGGTCCATGTATTTCTGCAAGGCTGCGAATTGCGCCCAGAGAAAGCCGAACAAAAGAATCGGGAAGCCGAAGGTTTCGATCTTGACCCACGCATCCGTGGACATTGTGCGCCAGATGATTTCATTACCAACCGCAAGGGCTGCGAACATCATCGTGAGACGGCGTGTCAGGATCATCCACCCTTCTTGCGCCATAGGCAAAGCGTCAGAGAGCACAAACGCCAGATAGCTTTTACCCTGCACCAAGCCGATGCTCAGGATCACAGCGAAAAAGCCGTAAACCAGCGTCGTTTTCATCTTGAAGAAGCGCTCATCGTTGAAATAGGCCGTAAGACCACCGAAGAAAATCACCATGAACGCAGTAAACATCTGCATCCGGCTGAGCTTGCCCGTGAGATACCAAAGGATCCCCATCGCGATCAGCAAGACGGGCACAAAGGCGACCGTCGCCATGATGAAGCCGGAATACTCCGTGCCCAAAATAGTATAACTGTTGTCGCGCATGCGCAGGTACATCAGGAAAAACACCAGCGTCGGGCCAAGCTCCAAAACCTGCTTCAAGATTGGGTTGACGTCTTTTTCCTGTGCCATTCTGGCCCCTTTCGGCGTTTAACCTGCAAATTCCACGATCACAGCTCCGAGCGCAATCAATGACATCAAAGCGATCCGTCTTGGGCCAACAGTTTCTTTCAAAACCAGCCAACCGATGAGCGCCGCAAAGACCGTCGATGTTTCACGCAAAATGGCCGCTTCGCCCACCTTGTCAAGGCGCGTTGCCAGCATAATCGAGCCAAATGACGCAAATGCGATGAAAGCGCCGACAATGCCGCGTAGCGCGAGCGGCGGCAAGGCTGGAGGATTGGACATCCGTTTGTAGTGCATATACGCAATCGGCGGGATTGCGATGCCATCGATAAAGAAGAACCATGCGAGAAACGTAAATGGATCCTGCGTCGCGCGAATGCCGTATGCGTCATAGGTCGTGTAGAGCGCCACGAAAAGGCCCGTCGCAAAGGCGAGCCAAAGGGCAGGCATCAGCGTTGCGCGATCTTGAACGAGGTACATGTAGTTATAAAACGCGAGGCCAAAGATGCCGCTGAGCAGAACTAGAACCCCGAACCATTGGCCAAGGGTAAACGTCTCACCAAAAATGAGGTAAGCACCGAACACCGTAAACAAAGGCCCCGTGCCGCGCACCACAGGGTAGACAACCGTATAGGCCCCTTTGGTATAAGCAAACGCTTGGAGCAGTTTGTAGCCAAGGTGGATGAGAAAGGCACCTGCGAAGATCGGCCACATATGCGGCTCAGGCCACGGGACAACAAAAAGTGCAAAAGGCATCGCCATAAGACCGTAACTTGCATCAATCGCACCGCGAGACAGCCATGGATCGTGACGCCCTTTTTGCAAAGCACCAAAGACGGCATGCAGAAAGGCAGCCATGATGGCAAGAATCAAGGCGACGTCATGCCCTTGTGGCGTGCCTTCGAGGGAAATAAGCCAGTCCGAGATACTCATGGAGAGCGTGATGGGGGCCAGCCCCCGACACGCTTTGCGCGTCCCCCCCGAAGTTTATCTGGAAAGATGAAGCTCAAAGAGTGCGGCCCGTAAGGGCGTTGGCAAAGTCTTCGGGATCAAACGCATCAAGATCGTCGATTTGTTCGCCCACGCCAATAGCATGAATCGGAAGGCCGAATTTATCCGCAAGTGCTACCAGCACCCCGCCTTTGGCTGTGCCGTCAAGCTTGGTCATCACAAGACCGGAAACATCTGCGAGTTTTTGGAAGGTTTCCACTTGGTTGAGCGCGTTTTGACCTGTCGTAGCATCAAGTACGAGGAGCGTATTGTGCGGTGCACTTGGATCTTTCTTACGGATCACCCGCACGATCTTGGAGAGTTCCTCCATCAAATCTGCACGGTTTTGCAAACGTCCTGCGGTATCGATCATCAACAGATCCGCGCCATCGGCTTCGGCCTGTGTCATGGCATCAAAGGCAAGGCTTGCAGGATCAGAGCCTTCGGGTGCAGTGAGAACAGGCACGCCTGCGCGTTGCCCCCAAACTTGGAGCTGCTCGACCGCGGCCGCGCGGAATGTATCGCCCGCGGCAATCACCACTGACTTGCCCGCGCCTTTGAACTGGCTGGCAAGTTTGCCGATGGTTGTGGTTTTTCCGGAACCATTCACACCAACAACCAAAACGACTTGAGGTTTTTTGGAATAAATCGGAAGCGGTTTGGCAACGGGCTCCATGATGCGCGCGATTTCTGCGGCAAGCAGGGTCTTGATTTCATCGGTAGAAAGCTTGCGCCCCATACGCCCTTCCGCCATGTTCGCGGCGACCCTGAGCGCTGTTTCAACGCCCATGTCGGAGCTGATCAGCAATTCCTCAAGTTGTTCCAGCATGTCGTCGTCAAGCACGCGTCGCGTAACTGTTTTTTGCGCCGTACGGCCCATAAGGCGACCGAGCAGTCCCGGTTTTTTTGGCTCAGATGAAGGAGCTTCTGCGATGTCTTGAGCGCGCTCGGTTGGGATATCTTCGATTTTGGATTCTGGCGTTGCAGCCTGTTTATCAGCTACTGGCGTTTCTTCCACCACAACCGGCTCAACCTCAGGCGTCGGCATGACCGCCGCTGGCTCTGGCTCTGGCTCTGGCTCTGGCTCTGGCTCTGGAACACTCTCAAGTGGCACTTCAATCACCACATCTTCTTGCGCAGTTTCAACCGCATCAGTCGTTTCTTCTTCGCCGCCATCTTTTACAATCGCGTCTAACCCTTCCTCAATCTTAGAGGACGATTTGAACAACTTTTCTTTGAGCTTTTTGAAAAAGGCCATGGGCAGAACTCCGCTAGTCCCCTTCACCTAAAGACGATTGGCGCAATTTGAAAGAGCAAGTGGATTGAAACCTCACCCGTTTGCTCGCAGGGTGGCATTACTCATTCGGAGAAATGCCTATGTTACGTGCCCTTGTTTTTTGTGCGCTCGCGCTTGGCGGCTCGGCCAGCCATGCAGCCCCTTTGTCAGCGGATGCGTTTGAAGCCTACACAACCGGCAAAACACTGTATTTCAGTGAGGATGGGGAAATCTATGGCGCAGAGCGGTATATGCCGGGGCGCCGTGTGGAATGGTCGTTCTTGGATGGTCAATGCAAGTCCGGTGAGTGGTACGCCGACGGGCCTGCAATTTGCTTTGTCTATGAAGATCGCCCAGACCCGCAATGCTGGGAGTTTGAGCGTACTGCGACGGGCCTGCGCGCAACATTTATGGGCGATGCGCAAAGCACAGAGCTCTATGAGGCCGAGCAAGTTGGTGAACCGCTGTATTGTGTTGGGCCGAAGGTCGGAGTATAGCAGCGAGGTACAAAGTGCCGTGTTTCAGAGTGCTGGCAGCTTAATCCTGCCGATGTATCAAAGCGTTTTTTAGTAAATCATTTTTCAATATACCGCTGCTACCCCAAAACCCGAATTTTTTCATGGGTTATGACGCGGAAATTGTCTGATACTTGGTCACGGAAGGCTTTCCACTCATTTGGGATGGTTTCCCGAAAGAACTTCAGGATCGCATT
>Ga0206129_10008040_pt1 | contig 10227 bp, 10 predicted proteins | sample Helgoland_Spring_8_FD_148616 | JGI IMG/M metagenome (GOLD analysis project Ga0206129, IMG submission 148616) | Pelagic subsurface seawater microbial communities from Kabeltonne, Helgoland, North Sea - Helgoland_Spring_Bloom_20160502_2 | ecosystem: Environmental > Aquatic > Marine > Epipelagic ...
ACTCGTGGATTATAGGGGAAGAACCCTAGAAACCCTAGCCGCGCGAGGTGAGTCGCCAGCGCTTTTCGGCTCAACTGGCAATCGTCGCGCTTTGCGACTACACCAAAGGGGCTCGACACATTTGTTACGAGCAACCAACGATCGCGAGGCGACTTTTGACTGATTTAGTTTCCGAAATTTTTGTGTATGGAGGTCAAGTACGCCGCTTTGTTGCGGATCGATTAGCTCGGACTGTATCCGGCCTCTGCTGCTGTTGCGGCCTTGATTCAGACACGCACAGCACGCTCTGCAGCCATTGCCTTCTGAGTCTGCCCCGCATTAAGCACGCATGCACTGTTTGCGGACTCAGTTGCGAGAGCGACAATAAGAGCGAAGCCGGGCCACAGAGCGAGCACCAAGGTGAGCCCTGCAATCGCTGCGCCACCCACCCTCCCTCATTTGCACTCTGCCGCGGCGCATTCGCCTACGCTACGCCAATCGATCAGCTAATTGCAGATTACAAATTCAACGAACGGTTAGATATCGGCGCGGGGCTGAGTAAAGAGCTCGAACTCGTGATGGAGGCGTATTACGCCGGCGTTCGACAAGAGGCTAGCACTCGCAGAAAACCTTGTGCGGTGATTGCCGTTCCTTTGCACCCCCGAAGGTTAAGACAACGCGGATTCGATCAGGCTCGACTGATTGCCCAGCGGGTTGCGCACCGGCTTGCCCTGCCCAATCTTAGCGACGCCGTAGCAAGAACCCGTCACACCACGCCACAAACTGAGGCAAAAACAAAAGCCGAAAGGCAAGCGAATCTCATCGGGGCGTTTGGGATCGTGAAAGGAGCAGCCCTGAATGGCTGCAAGCACGTGATCGTTATCGACGATGTTGTCACCACGACAGCAACAGTATCCTCGCTCACCGAGACTTTACTCGATGCCGGCGTTAAGCGCGTCGATGTTTGGTGTCTGGCTAGAGCAGAACGCTCATCGAAAGGGTAACCACGTGGGCGCGGGCGTCTTAGTTTTCTAGAATTGGTATTTAATCGAGCCGTAGGCGACGCGACCGTTCTGGTCTAGGAGACGGGTCGATGAGTTGAGGATCTGAGCCGTTTTCTCATCGAATAGATTGCGGATTCCGAACGAGATAATCGCGCGATCCTTCGCGCCAGCCTTCACGCTGTAACCGTACTGCAGGTCGAAGGTGGTAATGTTGTCGACCAGATCATTGATCTCGTCGAGATCGAGCTCGCTTATGTCTTTAAACGAATCGAAATAGTTAGTTATCGCGCTTGCTGTGTGATTACCAAACTGCCACGAAAGCATCATGCTACTTTGTAACTCGGGGCTGACAAGCCGCTCGTCGATTGCACCGAGCTCGTCGCTTCCTAGCTCGAGCAAGCCACCCGCATTCTCAAAATCTTGTACATAAGTCGACTTCGTGCTGAGCGTAAACTGCCCGAAACGGCTAGTGTCCCACACATAGGACGCGCTCAAATCGAACCCGTTGGTTTCGAGCTGTGAGCCAGCAAGCGGATTACCGACATTGAACTCGTTGATTGTCGAATCTTGAATGTAAAGCTGAGAGGTACCGGGCTGCCAGTCGCGGCCCATACTCGCCTGAGCCGATGTCTCGTTGACCTCTAAACGCCACGCATCGGCGCTTACATTGAGGCCGTCGATAGGCTCTACAGCGACGCCGAGATTAAAATTGAGCGCGTCTTCAACGACAGCGCCCTCAAATCCCGTCTCTTCGACGTTTCGCGCGATGCTCAGCGCGGGCACGGCCCCGTTTAGAATAGACGAAGGGCCGATCCGAAAACTGGCACTGCCTTCAACACTGGGCAAAACCTGCCCAAGAAAATTAGCCGACTGGCTGTTGGCCGGCGCAAGCGCACTCTCGAAGCCACCACGTTGATTGACGGTCAGCGCGCTAATTGCCTGAAGATCGCTAGAGCCAGCACCGCCGCCACCGAGGCTTTGCGCCTGCACGGTAGCCGAAACCAAGCTGATCGCCACAGAGGCCACAGCAGCAAAAGAGGCCGAAAACACCGAATTTAAACCAGGCAAATAGCGCGCTCGCGAAAGTCTCCTCGCTCTGGGCGCTTCCGTCGCGGAGAGCTCTGAAAGAGCTCTCGCATAAATGCCTGATGCAGAAATGACGCTCACGTGTGTGACCTTAATTTGGTTTCTTACCTGTAGAAGCATAGCACTCAATTCGCTCCTGTCGATACCCTGAACAACCCGCAAATTTGTTATAAATCTTGCCCAAAATGTGGCGACAGTCGGGTCAGCCCAAAAGACTGTTGACCCTTGGGGGGCGCGCACACTTAAGGCACATACTTAACACATACTTAAATAGCGCACTCATAGCGAGGCGATATCCACTAACAGTCACAGTGCCCGCAGCAACGCTGCGACAGATGAATGCTGCCCTGGCAACACTAGATCTGGCCAAAGCTCTGCAAGTGGCTCGAGAACAAACGCACGCTCGGCAGCCCGAGGATGCGGCAGCTGCAGCGTCGGGGAGTCTATTGTTTCATTGCGGCAATAGATTAGATCGAGATCGATAGTCCGAGAAGCATAGCTAGCACCGGCGCGGGGCTGCAGCCGCTCCCGACCAAGTTCAAGTTCAATCGCGAGCAAGCCGTCGAGTAATTCCTGCGCGCTTAGCGCTGCAGCAGGCTCAATAATGGCGATGGCGTTACAGAAGTCTGGGGCGCCAGCGCCCAAACCAACGGCTGAAGTCGAATAGATCCTCGACAATCGAGGTACGCAGAGCGAGAGGGGCTGCAGGCGTTTAGCCGCCTCGATGACAATCTGAGCGGGAGACTCGCCTTCATGCGCTAGGTTCGAGCCTAACGCAATAACTGCGCAGGCTGCGCTGTTATGCGTCGTGGTAGGCGGCTGAAAGCTCATGGACTGACTCAACAAACACACCAACGTTATCGGGATTTACCGCCGGAGTAATGCCGTGACCCAGGTTAAACACATGCCCGGGATTGCTGCCAAACCCAGCAAGAATGGATCCCACTTCTGCGCGTATCGCCTCGGGGGAAGCATAGAGCATGGAGGGATCCATGTTGCCTTGCAATGCCACCTGCGAGCCGATGCGCTCGCGCGCGTTGGCGATATCTGTCGTCCAGTCTAGGCCAACGGCGTTGCAGCCACTGGCTGCAATAGATTCGAGCCACTGACCTCCGTTTTTAGTAAACAGAATAACGGGCACTTCGCGGCCATCGTTATGGCGCGTCAGGCCGCCGATAATTTTCTGCATATAGGCAAGCGAGAAGTCGCGGTAGGCCGTGGGCGTCAAGACGCCGCCCCAGGTGTCGAATATCTGAACAGCCTGAGCACCTGCCGCGATTTGTGCGTTGAGGTAATCGATAACCGCATCGGCGAGTTTATCGAGCAACAGGTGCATCGCCTCGGGATGGTTATAGAGGAATTCTTTCGCATGCCGGAAATCTTTGCTGCCGCCGCCTTCGATCATATAGGTAGCCAATGTCCATGGGCTTCCCGAAAACCCAATGAGCGGAACAGAACCATTCAGTTCGCGCCTTATAAGCGCAACGGCGTCAGTAACATAGGACAGCTCGCTTGCGATTGATACATCGGGCAATTTCTCGACATCGGCTGGCGTGCGAATAACCTTTTTGAATTTAGGCCCCTCGCCCTCGGAGAAATAGAGACCCTGCCCCATCGCATCGGGGATAGTGAGGATGTCAGAAAATAGGATCGCCGCGTCGAACGCATAACGGCGCAGGGGCTGCAGCGTAACCTCGCACGCGAGCTCGGTGTTTTTACACAAGCTCATAAAGTCGCCCGCCTGAGCGCGCGTCGCTCGATACTCAGGCAGATAGCGCCCCGCCTGCCGCATCATCCATACAGGCGTTCTGTCGACAGGCTGACGAAGGAGTGCGCGCAAGAAGCGGTCATTCTTTAGAGGAGCGAAATTTGAATTTTGTTCAGTCACGGGCGTTGACCTCGAGTCGCGGGCGGCGCAGTGCCGCGCTCGCTGGTGGCGTAAAAGGCCGCCAATTCTACACGAGGCGACAGCCTTGACCAATGCGCGACTCTGTCAATTTACCGCGCCGCGCGTATTTCGGCCTGCGCAGCCGCGATTGGCCGCACCCAAGGCCCCGCCGCAGAGAGCGCCTGCGGAAGACGCCTAAGGGTGGCGCTGGCTTGTTCGCGCGTGGTGAATTCGCCATAAGCGACAATAAACCAAGGCGCCCCTCCCCGCTGCGAGCGGTAATAACCAAGTGTCTGCCTCAGCCCGCCGCCATAGCGCTCGACGAACGCCTGAACATTAGCCTCCGAGCTCGCGCCGAGTATTTGCAGAGTAAAACTCCCTGCTGGCATCGCAAGCAGTTGTCTTTCGAAGGCGCTACCGCTTAGCCTATTTTGCTGGAGTGGAGACGCTGCCGCTGGCGACACCGGCGTGGCGGGGGCTTGACGGGTTGCCGCTAGCGCTGGGGAAGTTGGTGCCGGCGTTGGCGAAGCCGTTGGTGCTGCGCTAGAACTGCGCGCGACAGGACGCGCCTCGCTCACTGATACGGCGGCGACCCCGATTTCATCGGGAGCAAGCATGGCTTGCTCAGAGTCGACCCTCTCTGGAGAGGTGACCCTTTCTAGAGAGGCGGGCTGCGATAACTCAGCCGTGTTAGCTATAACCGGCACGGCTGACGAGACAATTTCCAAATCTGGTTCTACTACCGAACGGTCCGCGGTTGGTCGACTTATCTGCCCGCTTGTCGGAGGCATCACCGAGGCAGAATCCCCTGCCCTCGATGCGACTGGCGCGGCAAGCTCAATAGTTCCAGAGCTGGGCTCGTCAGGAATGCGCCAGAACACAATCACCGCAAGCACGAGCAGCATCAGCCCACCTGCGGCGAGCCAATAATTGCGGGCAGCAGCGAGACGCAAAGGCACAGACCGCGCGAATCCGATTGCAGCGGCGAGGTAATCCGTCTTGCTCGCGCTGGTGTTGACGTCGTCCTCGTCGTCTCCAAAAATATCTGGGTCAAGCGTCGACGCCTCATCGCGCCGCGCTTGCCCTGCGTCCTCGGGCTGCTCATCATTGTCGAAGTCCAGTTCCAAGTCTTCGCCCGCAGAGAAGCGTGCTCCGCCAAGACTCGGCCGCGTATCGGGCTCGAGCCATTCGTCTATATTGCGATCAAATTCGTCTTCGCTCGCAGCCGGCTCGAGGCCGCTGTCGCCTCGCTGGACAGCATCGCTGTTGACCCTTTCGAATGCAGAATCTGGCTCTGGCTCTGATTCTGGCTCTGGTTCTGGCTCCGGCTCTGTTTCTGTTTCTGTTTCTGCTTCTGGTTCCAGTTCTGGCTCTGGTTCTGGTTCTGGTTCCAGTTCTGGCTCTGATTCTGGACTGCCGTCAAACTCTGGCTCATCATCTGACTCTGTGTCGGCAGCAGCGCCTTCCTCAGCGTCGTTCACCATCATACCTAGAAGTTCATCGAAGCTTTCATCGGACTCTTTCTCAATGTCGAGCGGCGCCAACTCAATAGGCTCAGCAGACTCAGTAGCGCCACTTTCAACCTGTGCCTCGTGAACATCCAGTTTTTGAAGCAGCTCATCGATTGGCGCGGCTGCCTCTGTGGTTGCTGTAATAGTTGCTGTAGCGGTTGCTGCAATCGGCTGATCGGGATCGACTGGCCGCTCAGGCTCCTCAAGTTTTGGAAGGTCGAACCAGCTAAAATCCTCGATTCCTCCGTTAGGGTCGGCTCGCTCGATAGCGTCTTTTAATGCAGGATCGCCAAGAAGCAGACAACAGAGACTCGCCTCATCGGCTTCGTCTATAAGCTCATAGAGCGTCTCCAGAAAGGCATCGCTCAATGACTCTGCATCATCAACAATGAGAACGAGCAAGCGCTCTTGATCGGCAAGCGAGCCTGCATAGTCGACAATAGTATTAAGAGGGGTGTCAGCTGCGTACTCGACAGAGTCGGGACTCAGCTTAGATACGAGGCGCTGGATAAAGTCATCGCGATTTTTAAAATCGCTCGCCTTGAGCGCTATGCACTCAGCTTCATTAGCGAATTGTTGGGCAAAGCGTCGAGCAAGGGTCGTCTTGCCCGCGCCTTCAACCCCGGTAACCGCAATTAATGGCCTGCCGTAAAAGGCATCGTCTATAAGCTTTGAGAGAAGAGCATCGTGATGATCGATCATACAGCGAGCCTCGCTTTGCCCTGAATTAGTTGATTCTCCCTTGCTGCCAAGGGGTCCGGAATCAGAATCGCTGCGTCACTCACAGGCTTACTCACAAGTTCACTCACAAGTTCATTCACATAGGCGATCGGCGGCCTCCAGGGTGGCCACCAGCTGACCTGGTTCGATGTCGCTCGCTATCGCTCCCTGCCCAATCGCGTTGAGTAGGATAAAACGCAGCTTGCCCTGTTCGGTTTTCTTGTCTGACGCCATCAGGTCAAGATAGCGCTCAATAGTGATATCGGCAGGAGGGACGACTGTCATACCGAAATTTTGCTCTAGGATTCGCCTGATCAGGCGAGCGTCTTCCGGGGCTATCCATCCAATTCGTGCACTCAGGTCTGCCGCCATTACGGTGCCCATCGCAACCGTCTCGCCGTGCAGCCATGTGCCGTAGCCCGCAGCCGTCTCGATTGCATGACCGAATGTATGCCCGAGATTGAGCAGCGCACGGACGCCCGACTCTCGTTCGTCTTCGGCAACGACCTCTGCCTTAATTCTGCAACAGGTCTGAATAACCTCAGCCATCAGCACGGGATCACCGCTCACCAACTGCGCTGCATGGTCACCCAGCCAGTGGAAGAAACTCGCGTCTCTGATCAATCCGTATTTAGTGACCTCGGCGAGCCCCGCCCTGATCTCACGTGCCGGCAGGGTAGACAACACATCGGTGTCGGCAATCACACACCGCGGCTGATAGAAAGCGCCGATCATATTCTTGCCGAGACGGTGATTAACGCCTGTCTTACCGCCAACAGACGAGTCGACCTGCGCGAGGAGTGTCGTTGGGATCTGCACAAAGTCGATGCCGCGCAGATACGTTGCCGCCGCAAAGCCGGTAATGTCACCGACAACTCCCCCACCAAGAGCGACAAGCGTGGTGTGGCGGTCATATTTATTGCTGAGCAAAAAGTCGTAAATAGCGTCTACGGCTGCAAGCGTTTTATGCGCCTCACCATCGTTCAAGACTATTGAAGCGCAGTCACGGTCGGCAAAAAATGCCTCTGCTTTTTCGAGATAAAGCGGCGCGACGACGTCATTGGTCACGATTACGATCTTGCCTTGACGCAGCACCTCTTGGCCGATGCGGGCCGCCAAGCCTTGATCGCCAAGCAAGCCGGCACCAATAACGATCGGATAGCCGCGCTCGCCTAACTCAACATTTACGGTCAACATGGTCTCTAATCCTTCAATGCAATCATTCGATCGGGCAGTCCCGCAGGTTCAGGGCACTGCAATAGGTAACGGGTAGTCGCCGCTTTACGCTGGAACATTCTCGTCGCTGTTAAGCTGCCGCTGTATTTCTGCGCAAACGGCCTTAGGCCCTCGGCGATAAGTATCAACCGTAAAGTCTGCGACCTCTCGGTAGAGTGGCTCGCGAAAAGCCATCAAGTCACGAATTTTTTGTGCCGGGTCGGCTGTCTGCAAAAGCGGCCTAGACTTGTCGCGCTTGGTCCTCTCTATTTGCTGGCTTATCGGTGCGCGCAGGTAGATTACGCAGCCACGGCTCATTAGCCACTGTCTGTTTGCCTCCGCCAATATCGCGCCGCCGCCTGTCGCGAGGACAATATTGGTGCGGGAGGTTAGCTGCTCGATCATCTTAGACTCTCGAGCACGGAAGCCTTCTTCACCCTCAACATCGAAAATCCAAGGAATATCAGCGCCAGTGACGCGTTCGATTTCGCGATCGGAGTCGACAAATTCAAGTCCAAGCGACTCAGCTAAGACCTTGCCAATGGTTGTCTTTCCGACACCCATCGGGCCAACTAAAAATAATGAACTTGAGGATTTCATCTGCGCTTCATGAGGGTTTTATCGAGTAGGCACAGTATAGAGGCAGTTACGCTATGATGAAACTTCGGGGTAAGCATCAATTGAGATTATTGAGCCCCCGCTAGGCCAGCGGGGAAGTTACTCGAAATTCTCTTCGAGTATTTTAGGCGTTATGAAAATCAATAGCTCGGTTCGTCGACTCGAACGTTTCGTGCGTTTGAATAACCGGCCAAGATAAGGAATGTCTCCTAGAAACGGAGTTTTAGATTCAGACATTGCTGTCTCCTCGCGAAAAAACCCGCCCAAGACAATTGTTCCTCCATCGTTTACTAACACCCTCGTGGTCACCTGATTAGTGTTAATGGCGGGAGTCGACCCCGTTCCAGACGCGACCGAATCTTGTCGAATATCGAGATGCATATTAATGCGCCCGTCCGGAGTAATTTGAGGGGTAACCTCGAGCGATAATACTGCCTCTTCAAACTCTGTGGTCGAACCACCCGCAGCCCCCCCGCTTGCGACTGATAAGAAATGCGCACACCTGATTGTATCAATGCCGGCATTTTGTCTTGTGTCGTCACTTTAGGGCGAGCGATCACCTCGCCATTGCCGCTGCTTTCGAGTGCCGAAAGCTCCAATTCGATGAGCTCACTATGGCGTGCGTAGCCAATGGCAAAGCTCGACGCTTCTGTATCGGCAACACCAAGATCAACGCTGAGCGCTTGCGGAAAAGACGCCACGGAGCGGGGGATGGGAAGCGAAGCGCGAGCCAACGCGGCTATAGCGGGGATCAACTCTGGGTTGGTGTCACCCTGCAGCGCATCCAGCCTTGCAGCTTCGCCTGCAATAGCAGCCTGAGCGCGCGCATCAGCGACGGCAAAATCGGAAGAGAGCAAATCGGCCGTTGTCGCTTGTGATCCGCCGAATCTTGTCTTTCCAGCACTCCCCCCCAACCCCCATCTAACGCCTAGCTCACGGCCAAAGTTAGTTTCGACATTAACGATACGGGCCTCAATAAGCACTTGCCTTACCGCGATATCGAGGGTTGAAAGCATCTGCCTGGGCGTTCTAGGCATAAAGCAACGGTATCAACATCACCGATCACGCCATCCTCAACGGCGCCGTCTGCCAGTTCGCCAATGCAATAACCCTCAACTCGATAGCGGCCAGCCTGTTTGCTCAGGCTTACAACCCGCACTTGGGTATCCGAAATATCCACTCCAATAAGGAGGCGACGGTGTCTCCCAAAGAATCCGGTTAGACTCTGCATCTTTCGCTCGATACTCGTATCACTTTCTGCTGCCTTTAGGTCAGGGTGCCCACAATTCCCAGCACCTTTAAAAGCCTCCGCTAAGGCGGCTTTCTCCTCTGCTTACTCTAGATGACAGAACTCTCTGCCGCCTACTTTCGTCGATTTTCTCGGCGGCGCCGTCGCTCGCACAGGAAAACCCGCGCCGCAGAGACATTAGACAGAGGAACAACGCCCTCTTCGCGATCAAAAAGACTCTGCCGCTTGCGAGCATTGCGCCGAGTGAGGTGTATACTTGGCAGTGTAAAAAACTGAGCGCGATGCGCTACTTCCTCCAAACGCCAAAATTTGAGCGATAATCCGCCGCGATGACGCCAGAAAAACGACAAAGACGATTGCGCAAAGCCATCCGCTGGCTATTACTCCTCTCCGTTGCCGCCTTTACCGGCGTGGTGATGATTGCCACCGCTGCCTATCTCTATCTCGCCCCACTCCTGCCAGCAGCCGAAACCTATCGCAGCGTCCAGCTAGAGACCCCGCTGCGCATCTATACCGCCGATGGCCTGCTCATTGATGAAATTGGTAACCGCCGAGATCCGGTCGAATTTGAAGAAATCCACCAGGTGATGATCGACGCGCTGATTGCAACGGAAGATGCCCGCTTCTACTCGCATCCTGGTGTCGATTTTCAGAGCCTTATTCGCGGCTTTTATGGCTTTATCCGCGGGGTGAACATGGGCGGCGGCAGCACGATTACTATGCAGCTCGCTAACAACCTGTCATTCGACAGCGACAACGTCTATCTGCGCAAATTTAAAGAGATCCCATTCGCGCTACAGATTCAGCGCGAACTCACCAAAGAAGAGATCCTCACTCTCTACCTCAACACCATTTATTTTGGCGCGGGCGCTGATGGCATCGGCGCCGCCGCATTCGTGTACTACGGCAAACACCCGTCCGAGCTTACCCTCGCAGAGGCTGCGATGATGGTGTCTT
>Ga0206129_10008041_pt1 | contig 10227 bp, 9 predicted proteins | sample Helgoland_Spring_8_FD_148616 | JGI IMG/M metagenome (GOLD analysis project Ga0206129, IMG submission 148616) | Pelagic subsurface seawater microbial communities from Kabeltonne, Helgoland, North Sea - Helgoland_Spring_Bloom_20160502_2 | ecosystem: Environmental > Aquatic > Marine > Epipelagic ...
AACAGGCAATGGGGTTCTGCCTGTTTTCCAGCGCGGCGATTGCGGCGCGTCATGCCCAGCAAAAATGGGGATTGAACCGCATTGCCGTTGTTGATTTTGATGTTCATCACGGTAATGGTACACAAGCTTGTTTCTGGAATGATGGAAGCCTGTTTTATGCATCATCGCATCAAATGCCACTTTTCCCGGGTACGGGCTCCTATGATGAAACAGGTGCCTATCAAAATATTTTCAATCTGCCATTGGCTTATGGCACCGGTGGCAGCACCATCCGGTTGGGTTGGCGTGATGATTTATTGCCTTCGGTTGTTGCGGCCAAACCTGATCTGATTATAATTTCGGCTGGTTTCGACGCGCATGAGGCAGACCCCCTTGGTGGGTTGCAGATGACAAGCGGTGATTTTGGCATTTTGACAAATGATATCATTGATGCCGCAAATGAAGTGGCTGAACATAGCGGCGCTGTGCGGGTGGTTAGCCTGCTTGAGGGCGGCTACGACCTTGATGCGCTTGGACAAAGCGTTTGTCAGCATATGACGGCGCTCGAGAGCATTTAGCACAACCCAGCCTTCGGGCAGTCTCTCAAGGATAGTCAGATGAGGCGGCTCTTTTGTGACTCTTCTGCTGATTTTAGAGGATGTTTTAAGGAGCAGGTTTAATCAAAGCATTGCCGGTATAGGGAATATTATTATCGACAAGATCCCATATGTGTCGTCCAGCTGGGTTTTGCTGTTCCTCCATAACGTGAGCCACCAATCCGGCGGCGCGTGAAATTACCGCAAAGCCACGCATGATTCGGATTGGAATTGCTGCGCCCATAAATACTGCTGCGGTGGCGCCGGTCGCATTGATCGTCAGATGTTTACCATAGATCTGGTCAACATGTTGCCCAAGCTTTTGCATCATCGCAATTGGGCGTTTATCAATTTCATCATGTGCCATGGCGATTTCAAATAATTTTGGCGTTCGTGGATCATCCGGGCGATGGAGGTGATGCCCAAAGCCGGGCATGTGATTGCCACTGTCTAGATGTTGCTGGACGATGCGCTGGCAAGCTGTATCTTGGCCGGTGGGATCATTGGAGATATCTTCCAAAACTTTCGCTGCATTTTCCATGGTGCCAATAAATTGGCTGGCGACGCTCAACAATCCCGCCGCCACTGCTGACTGCATGGCCTCTGGAGCAGAGAGGTATGTCATGCGGGCGGCGATAGCACTTGGTGTAAAGCCATGTTCCATTAAGGTGACAAGCACCGCATCCAAAATTGCGCGCTGTCCATCTGATGGCGCAACCCCCATAATGTGATAAAACATGGCATCAGTGAAACTCATTTTCCCCATCACATCTTCGACAAGATTTTTATCGCGAAGGAACAAAGCTTCATTTGTATGGGTGGATAGTTTTGTCTCGGCCATAGGCAGCTCCTTGTGCAGCGGTTAAGGGGTTAGAAATTTTGGTCAATACCCATCAGCAAACCGGCCATCATCTTACCCCGCATTGCCAGACTATCAATTTCAATATGTTCTTCGAGTGTATGATATTTGTCGCCAGCTACCCCAAGACCGTCAAGCGTTGGAACACCCATTGCACCGGTAAAATTACCGTCGCTGCCACCGCCTGAACTTTCATGACGAAATGGCTGGCCTAGCTGCGTGGCAAGATCATTAGCCAGCTCAACAAGTTTCAGACCAGCCGTGGATGGCGTCCAGACGGGCCTGGTTAGGCCAAGCTTGACCTTGGTAATAACCTCGCCATCCGGATCATTATGTTCAAGCATTCTGGCAATGCCATCATCCAGGTCTTCTTGGCGTTTTGACATTGATAGAACCTCAGCACTGGCTTTTGATGAAACGCAATTCACCCATTTTCCAGCTTGCATAACACCGACTGAAAAGCTGCAATCCTCACTTGTCATGGCTTCAATATCGATAATTTTTTCGGCCATCTTACGGATTGCTGAACGCCCTTCAGACAATCGTAATCCGGCATGGCTTGGCCTGCCATAGGTAGTGACATCATAGCGAGCAACAGCGTAGCGGCCAGATGTGACGCCATTACCTTTTCGTGCTGGTTCAGGTATCAGGACTGCCTTTGCCCGCGCGGCTTCGGCTTCGATCAGGGCGCGGGTGTGCGGTGATCCAATTTCTTCGTCCGAAGTAAAGAGGACGGTGATGGGAAGTGGCGTTTCAAGCCCGGCCTTTTGCAGCTGGCGGATCGCCTCTAGTGCCAAATAGTTGCCACCTTTCATGTCGCAAATGCCGGGGCCATAGCAGCGGTTGCCGTCTCTTTTGAACGGCAGTTCTGCCAGCGTGCCAAGCGGGTGAACCGTATCCATATGGCCAATAATCAAAATCCCAGGCTGGTCAGATTTTGGATGAGCAAAACGCGCGCGAATACAATCACCAATTGAGGAATGTGGTGAAATGCGCTCAATGGATGCCCCCATAACTGCAAGGTCATGTGCTGCCATATCCTGCATCCGATTCACCGCTGCCGGATCATAGCTGGGGCTTTCGCACAAAACCCAGGGCTTTAATCCTTCAAGCATATCCTCATCATTAAACCCCAGATGCGCTATATTCATGATTGCCCTCCGTTTTTCCGTTTACCTGTTTATCTTGTAGCTCAATCATAACGGTAGCGTGCCGATCATCACAAAAACAAGCCATTAGCTGATAATAATTCACCACCTATAGCTCAGAAGAGTTCACTGGCAAGAATTTCAAAAACCTGTTTAAGTCGGTGATGGACTAGGTGGATAATTCGTAAAGGAAAGCATGATGACAAATTTTATGATTTCGGGACCACAGCCAGAGGCGGTAGAGGCTGGTCTGAATATTTTTAAAGCTGGCGGAAATGTAATGGATGCGGCCATTGCAGCCGCATTCGTCCAGACAGTCGTTGACCCACAAATGTGTGGTATTGCGGGTTTTGGCTCGATGCAAATCTTCATGCCAGAAAAAAATATTCACAGTTTCATTGATTTTCACGGCAAGGCGCCCAAAGCGACTAAGCCAGATATGTGGGAACATCTGATTGAACGGGAATGTGACGATGGCTTCGGTTTTGTGCTCAAGGGCCAGGTTAACGAATTTGGTTATCAATCGATGACATCGCCAATGACACTGCAGGCGTTTGACACCGCACTGCAACGCCATGGCACGATGTCGCTGGATCAGGTTTTGCAACCGGCGATCGATTACTGCATGAATGGATTTGCGGTTCGACCAAGGGTTTTGGGATTTTGGCTACAGCCAGCGCAGGCAGGCCGTATCGAACGTGTTGCCGTCGTTAATAAACTGGATGCGGCCCGCAAAATCTATCTAAACGAGGATGGCGCGCTTTTGAATGTTGGCGATATTCTGAAAAATCAGGATATGGGCCGACTTTACCAACGGATTGCGAGTGAAGGCATTGGTATTTTTTACGATGGCGACATCGCTGATTTGATCGCCGCCGACATGGAGGCCAATGGTGGACTGTTGACGAGGGATGATCTGGTCGATTGTGCACCAACCGATCTGGCCCCGTTGATTGGCAATTATCGAGGCTTTGAAGTGGCTACCAATCAATTGCCTGGTGGCGGTTTGATGATCTTGGAAATGCTGAATATTCTTGAGCACTTTGATTTATCTGCCATGGGGCATAATTCGGCGCAATATATCGCAACGGTTACTGAGGCTATGAAATATGCCACGATCGATAAAGACCAGTTTATGGGCGATCCAAATTTCATTGATGTGCCGCAAGACTTACTGGCAAGTAAAGTGCGGGCAGCCGAGTTCGCGGCAAAGATTCGTGCCGGTGAAAAAGCTGATATTGTACGGCTAAATTCAGGTGCGCCCGAGAGTAAGGACACAACGCATCTGGTTGTTGCTGATGCTGCTGGCAACGTTGTTAATGTTACGCATTCGCTTGGATCAAGTTCTGGAGTGATTACTGAAGGGCTTGGCTTTATGTATAATAATTGCATGATGGTGTTTGATCCAAGGCCCGGCCGTGTTGGTAGTCTTGCCCCGGGCAAAGCCCGCTTTACGGCGATGTGCCCAACGATTCTTTCGAAGGATGGAAAGCCATTTTTGGCGTTAGGTGCGCCGGGCGGTACCACCATAACCATGGGAGTTTTGCAGACTATATTAAATGTGGTTGATTTTAGTATGAGCGCACAAGAGGCGGTGTCTGCGCCGCGCTTCTGTGCAACGTCTAATGTGATTGAATTGACCAATCGGATTCTGCGCGGTGTCGAGCGTGAACTAAATCAAGACGGATATGTAACACGGCGCTATGCCGCCAGCTATATCACCCCAATCTTACATGCCATTAGACTGCAAGATGGCAAGCTTGATGGTGGAGCGGATCCAGCCGGTGATGGTATGGCAGCCGCATGCTAAAGCGACTGCTTGCTAGTAGGGGTGCTAAAGGCCTGTTTTAGTTGGTGTTGTGGCCAAACTCAGAATTGTCTCGGCAATGAATTTTGCGCGCACTGAAAGGCTGTCAATCTGCATCCATTCATCTGACCGGTGATAGTTTCCACCAATCGGCCCAACACCGCAGATCACTGGTGTATTAGCATTGGCGATAAAGCCACTATCTGCGCATCCACCTGAATGTTCCCCTTTCACAACAAAACCATTCTTGTCTGCTATTTTTACGTAAAGATCGAACAGCTCAGCTGATTGTGGCGAGGGGTTCAGCGGATGAAATTCGCCTTTGATAACCATGTCTGAGCTGGTGCCATCAACACTTGTCTTCGTACAAATTTCTCGCACTTTTTTAAAAATTTCAGCACGGTCTTCATTATCGCGATAGCGGATGTCTATGTCACAACTTGCTTCGGCGGCAACCGTGTTGACCGACTGGCCGCCAGCTATCAGCCCAACATTTATTGTGATGCCGCGGTCAAAATCGGTCAGTGCGTGCAAAGACTGTACTTTACGAGCCAGCTCTTCGATTGCACTGCGACCATCTTCAAAAAATCCGCCTGAATGCGCTGCAACACCCTGGATTTCGCAATGGCAGAATATGCCACCTTTGCGCTTTGTAACAACGTTTCCATTTGGTCGCCCGGGCTCGCTGTTAAACGCAAGGCGTGCTTTTTTTGCTTCGGCGATAATAACATCCTGAGATGTTGGCGAGCCGATTTCCTCATCGCCAGTAAATAGCCCAATAAGAGGATTTGGGTGCCCGCCAAATTTTTGAAAGGCGGCCAGAATAAACGCATTGATTACAAGACCGGGTTTCATATCGGCAACGCCCGGACCGTAGGCCCTGCCATTTTCAATTCGGAATGGGCGTTTTGCAACTTCACCCGTTGGAAAAACAGTATCACGATGGCCGCATAACAAGATCGGCCGATTACCGTTGCCGCCAGCAACAACTGCGCGCATGGCATCACCATGGGTGGTGATGGGTATGGTTTCATGCGGAATGGACTGGGCATCAAAAAATTCAGCAAGTCGTTTTGCTACACGGTCAACGCCGGCCTTATCAAAACTGTTGCTATCGATATTTACCAGTTCGCCCAGTAAATCCAGCATATTGTCTTGTTGCGACTCCAGCCAGTCTATCACTTGGTTTGACATTGCTCTCTCCTTGTTCAACTCGGTCACATTAATCACGCTTTTTCAATCAATAGGGCCTGTTTTTGAAGCGCATCTCTCTTTTCACGCATTTCTCTTCGGATCACATAAAATGATGAGGCAAAAATAATACTGGCGCCGACCCATGTCCACAAATCAGACAACTCGTTAAACAGTAACCAGCCAAATAATACCGCAAAGGGTAATCGGGCATAATCAACACCTGCAACAAACGATGCATCGGCAAGTGAATAGGCTTTTGTCAAAGCAAAATGTCCGATAACTGCGAAGGGGCCTGTTGCCATCAGGATCAGCCAAACCTCCTGATTGGGCCATTCCCAAACGATGATTGCCGGAATGACCGCCATCGGCATCATGATTAGATGCGAGATAAAGACAATGATCAGCGGATTATCCTGTCGAGTTAGGTGCTTGATAATGAGAGCTGAGCATCCCATGGCTAGCGCCGATAGAATAGCGATCCAATGGCCAAGGCTAATATCGACAATGCCTGGACGAATAATAATCAGTGCGCCAACAAAACCCGCAAAGATCGCTGCCCATCTCCGCATCCTTACAGTTTCACGAAGCACAAAGACGGCTCCAATAGTGGTGAAAAGTGGGGCAAGAAAGCTAAGCGCGGTTTGCTCACCAATAGGGATAAGGGTCACCGCATAAAACCAAGTCCACATTGCTATCATGCCAGAAATAGATCGAACGATATAGGTTTTTAGCTGCCCCGTTGTGACCTTTTTAAACCCCAGATGCATTACCATTGGAAGCATAACCAGAAAGGCGAATAGTAGACGACAAAATACCGTTTGAAAGGCGTTTACCTCATATTGCCCCAAAAGCCTTCCCAGTGCGGCTAGGATTGATAATGCACAGCAGGAAATCAGCATCCAGAAGACTGATTGTAGTGCTTTATCCTTGCTACGTAGTCGTGTCAAAATTGACGGCTTTTTGGGTTTGGTGTTAAAGGTCAAGATTTCATCCAATGGCAGGGCCCATAGCGCAAATTTTGAGTCTTAGGGCTTTCCGTGTCATCAAACTATGTTGTGTGGTTGGCAATCATGCAACTAAAAATGGGCTCACAGGTGCATCAAGAGCTTTGGCAATTGGTTACTCATGTATGACAGTACGCCTGCCATATTGAGTTAGCTTTTCTTTGCGTTACAAATTTCGAATACCTCCTCGACAGTTAGTGTAAGGTGTGATTAGATTTAGAATTAAAAAGGCGCTACGGGCCTGACTAATAAATAAAAGGGAGAGTGGTATGACTGTGAAAAAGTATTTTTCAACATTTCTTGCTGGCACCTTGCTTGCAACAGGATTTGTATCTGTTGCACAGGCAGGCAAGTCAGATGATACGCTGAATGTAGCTATCGACAGAGAACTGGAATCCATCGACAACTACTACAACACAGCTCGCGAAGGTATTGTGATTTCAAGGATGGTTTGGGATGGCCTGCTATATAGGGATCCTAAAACTAATGAATATTTACCCAATCTAGCGACGTCCTACAAATGGGTGGATTCAAAGACTATTGAATTTGATTTACGCAAGGGTGTGAAATTTCACAATGGTGAAAAATTTGATGCTGATGACGTGGTTTTTACTCTGAACTACCTTGCTGATCCAGCGAATGGAGCCAAGCCTGCTCGTAATGTTAATTGGTGGAACAATGCCGAGAAATTAGGCGAATATAAAGTCCGGTTAAATTTGAAAAAAGAATTTCCTGCTGCGCTAGAGTTTCTGTCTGGCCCAGTCGTTATATATCCAAATGATTATTACAGCAAGGCAGGTCCAGAGGGGATGGCGCTTAAGCCAGTTGGAACAGGCCCTTATCAAGTCACGAGCGTTGAGCCGGGTAAGCGCTATAAATTCAAGAAATATGATGGCTATCATACAAGCAGCCCGAAAGGATCTGCCAGCATTGGTAATATCGTTATGCGTACAATCGCCGAGAGCAACACCCAGCTCGCAGAATTGTTCTCTGGCGGCATTGATTGGATTTGGAAAGTAAAGCCTGATCAAGCAAAACGGATTGCTGCACAGGGCGCATTTACGACGAAAAACTCCTCAACTATGCGCATTGGATATTTGAACTTTGATGCCATGGGCAGACATAGCAAAAATCCAATGAACGATGTTCGTGTGCGGCGCGCCATTGCACATTCAATTGACCGTGAAGGTATTGTAAAGGCGCTTGTGCAAGGCGAGTCAATGGTTGTTAATTCGCTTTGTTTTCCGTCGCAGTTTGGGTGTGCGCAAGATATAAAATCATATGATTACAACCCAGAAAAAGCAAAAAAGCTATTGGCAGAGGCTGGTTACCCAAATGGATTTGAAACCCCATTCCTGGCGTATAGAAACCGCGATTTTGCCGAGGCCATGATCAATAACTTAAACGCTGTAGGCATTACTACAAAGTTTGAGTATCTGAAATATGCCGCTTTCAGGGACAAGGTTCAAGATGGCGGTGCACCATTTAATTTTGGAACTTGGGGATCATATTCAATCAATGACGTTTCGGCGATCACCAGCCATTTCCAGTCAGGTGGCAAAGATGATTACTCAAAAGACCCGGAAGTGATCAAGCAGCTTGGGATTGGTGACACATCTGTCGATCCTGCGGTCCGCAAGGCAGCCTATAAAGCGGCCTTGTCGCGGATCTCTGATGAAGTGTTTATGTTCCCACTTTGGTCTTACAACACTTGGTACGCCTTCTCAAAAGATGTTGATTTCAATCCAACACCGGATGAAATTCCGAGGTTTTTCACTGCAAAGTGGCTGTAAAATAAGGGGTCACCTGCGCGTTAATCTATTGCGCAGGTGACCATCTGGTTTCTTTTGAGAGTTTTTAAATGCTGTATTACACGCTAAAACGCCTTGGTCTTGCTGGTCTCGTAGCCCTAACCGTTTCATTCATCAGCTTTGGTTTGCTTTACATATCAAGCGACCCTGCAATTGCAATGGCTGGTGAAACAGCGTCAGACGCCGACATTGAAGCGATACGTCAACTATATGGATTTGACCGGCCAATATTGGTTCAGTATTTTGATTGGCTACAACGCGCCATGAGTGGTGATCTCGGGAAAAGTTATTATTTCAGAACTGACGTCAGTGCGCTAATCGCTGAGCGGCTCTCAACGACAATGACTTTGGGTGTGTCTGCAATTACATTTGCAATTGTGTTGTCAGTTCCACTTGGTGTCGCAGCAGCAATTCGGCCAAATAGCCTAATTGACCGTATTGCACTTTTTCTTTCGGTCATGGGGCAAGCGCTGCCGAGCTTTTGGTTTGCGTTGATGCTGATCGTCTTTTTATCGGTATCACTCCGTCTATTGCCCACTTCTGGCTCGGATACATGGCGACATTTTATCATGCCAACAATTGTCCTCGGCTATTACGCGGCGCCAGCAATTATGCGACTAACTCGAACCGGTATGCTTGAGGTCTTGAGCACCGACTATATCCGAACGGCTCGCGCAAAGGGCCTGAGACCAAGAGTTGTGCTGTTCAAACACGCGCTTCGCAATGCGGTAATCCCCGTCGTCAGCCTTACTGCTGTTCAGTTTGGTTTTATGCTTGGCGGTTCAATCGTTGTTGAAACTATTTTTGCTCTTCACGGTGCAGGTTTTCTTGCTTGGGAATCAATCACGCGGAATGATTTGCCGACGGTTCAGGGGCTTATCCTTGTTTTCTCACTTTTTTATATTGTACTGACCTTCTTTGCGGATTTGTTGAATGCATGGCTCGATCCGCGGATTAGGATTAATTGATGTCTGATATGCAAAGCGAAACTCTTGAAAATCAGACAAAGAGATCAGTTTTCAGGCGTCGAATTTTAGGGCATCAGGGTGTTATGATTGGCGCGGCGATTGTATTGACCGCGGTTCTAATCGCGCTCAGCGCTCCCTTGATCGCGCCTCATGATCCATATTATCAGGATTTGTTAAACCGCCTTGTTCCGCCCGTGTGGGACTCAAGGGGAAGTTGGGAACATATTCTGGGCACCGATCACCTTGGCCGTGATTATCTATCGCGCCTGATTTATGGAGCGAGAATATCACTGTTAATAGGTATTGGCGCGGCTTTGATTTCAGGGCTTATTGGCACTGTTCTTGGCGTTGCTGCTGGATATTTTGGTGGCCGTGTTGATATGGTTGTGACCTTTATGATCACAGTACGGTTATCAATGCCTGTGGTGCTTGTGGCACTTGCTGTTGTGGCAATTGTTGGCGGTTCGTTACAGGTAGTGATTATGGTCCTCGGGTTTTTGTTATGGGACAGGTTTGCCGTTGTCATGCGGTCGTCAACATTGCAAATTCGTTCGATGGATTATGTGGCGGCGGCACAGGCGGTGGGCTGCTCAACAACCCGTATTTTGACAACAGAGATCATGCCTAATGTGGTGAATAATCTGATTGTCATCGCAACATTAGAGATTGCTCATGCAATAATTTTGGAGGCAGCGCTGTCTTTTCTGGGTCTTGGCGTTCAGCCTCCATTGCCGTCTTGGGGACTGATGGTCTCTGAAGGAAAAGACATGATGTTGTTTGAGCCGTGGCTGATCACAATTCCAGGCGTGGCACTGTTCTTACTGGTACTTGCGATAAACTTGCTTGGGGACGGCGCGCGCG
>Ga0206129_10008049_pt1 | contig 10220 bp, 7 predicted proteins | sample Helgoland_Spring_8_FD_148616 | JGI IMG/M metagenome (GOLD analysis project Ga0206129, IMG submission 148616) | Pelagic subsurface seawater microbial communities from Kabeltonne, Helgoland, North Sea - Helgoland_Spring_Bloom_20160502_2 | ecosystem: Environmental > Aquatic > Marine > Epipelagic ...
CTAAATAATCCATAATCTCCCCCACAGGCTTAACATCATTGTCTTTCGGCCCAAAATTCCAGCCCTCGGCAAAGGCGTCCCCGTGAGTATATAAATTTTCTGCTAGCGTTAAATAACCAGCGATAGGCTCTAGGGCATGTTGCCATGGCCTTATCGCCAAAGGGTTTCTAATAGTGACTGGTAAATTCTCTTCGAAAGCCTTTAATGCATCAGGTATTAGTCGGTCATCAGACCAATCACCTCCTCCAATTACATTTCCGGCCCGGGCGGATGCTAGAGATACACCTGAATCACAACCGAAAAAAGAACGCCTATACGCTGAAGTTACCAGCTCCGAGCAGCCTTTACTATTACTGTAAGGATCATAGCCTCCCATTGGTTCATTTTCGCGATAACCCCAGACCCACTCATTATTCTCATAGCATTTATCTGTTGTCACATTTACAACTGCCTTTACTGACGAAGTAAACCTAACCGACTCTAGAAGATTTACTGTTCCCATAACATTAGTACTATAGGTGTCTACTGGATCTTTATAAGAAAGTCTAACTAACGGTTGCGCTGCCATGTGAATAACAACATCAGGTGCAAACTCAACTATGCTCTTTTTAAGGCAATCTAAATCTCTGATATCACCTATTATGGAATCCATTCCATCTGCAACATTTGCAATACCAAATAAATTATTTGATGTATTAGAGGGCAATGAAAACCCTCTCAACTTAGCGCCGTAATTTTGAAGCCACATGCTCAGCCAAGCGCCTTTAAATCCAGTGTGCCCAGTAATAAATACTTTCTTGTTTAACCAAAAGTCACGATTCATTTTTAGGAGTCCCAGTTTTTCCAAGGAGCTTTACCAGAATTCCATAAATCTTCCAAATGGACTTTATCTCTCAACGTATCCATAGGCCGCCAAAAACCTTCATGCTCGTAAGCCATTAACTCACCGCTATCAGCCAACCTCATTAGAGGTTCGTCCTCCCATACTGTGGAACTCTTATCAATGAGATCTATGACCGTCGGATTTAGGACAAAAAAACCTCCATTAATTTTACCTCCATCACCTTTCGGCTTTTCTTGGAAGCTTTTTACCACTGAAGCGCTCACTTCAAGAGCTCCAAAACGACCCGGCGGATAAGTCGCTGTTAACGTCGCAGATTTTCCATGTTCTCTATGAAATTTAATTGTCTCTGTAATATCTATATCACCAACACCATCACCATAAGTAAAACAAAAGCATTCTTCGTCCTTGATATAGTCCTTTATTGCAAGAAGCCGCCCCCCAGTCATAGAATCATCACCAGTATCTACTAGAGTGACCTTCCAAGATTCTGCTCGCTCATTATGCACCGTCATTTCATTACTCTGCATATCAAATGTCACATCGGACATATGCAGAAAATAATTTGCAAAATACTCTTTAATGACATAGCCCTTGTATCCACAGCAAATTATGAATTCATTAATTCCATGTGATGAATATATTTTCATAACATGCCAGAGAATAGGTTTTCCACCAATTTCCACCATTGGTTTGGGCTTCATGTCCGTTTCTTCAGAAAGGCGCGTGCCAAGACCACCCGCCAAGATAACAGCCTTCATACTCATATCACCTTATAAAAAACCATTCAAATACATCCAGTATAAGCGCCCATCTAACAGAGGGGAAAAATCTGGGCCTACCTAAGTTTCATTGCTTCAGTTAGAAACCGCAATTAATGTGGGAATCATAATCTACCTATCTATTAATAAGATCATCCTAGGTTAAATAATATCGTTAACTGCGCTCTAATTTTCTAATTCTAAATAATTTCAATTTCAGGCAGAGGAAAAATAAACTTTCCTCCTTGAGCACTGAACTCTTTCTCGCGTTCAAGAATTCCATGTTTGAAATGCCAAGGAAATACCAGAAAATAATCTGGCTTCATTGCGCGCGCATCTTTCTCAGATACAATCGGAATGTTAGTACCCGGTGTAAAAGCACCAAATTTTTCTTCATTTACTTCTGCGATGCACGTTATATGCTCAGACGTCAAGCCACAGAATTGTAAAAGTACATTTCCTTTAGTACTCGCGCCATACCCAATAATTTTTTTACCATCGGCTACCAAAGCCTCGATTAATTCTCTCAGGTTATTTCGATGCCTGAATACGCGTCTTTGAAAATCCTCATATGGCTGCAGAGTTTCCAAAGCCATTTCTTCTTCTTGTTTTAAAAGCCAATTAATCACAGGTAAATTTGATGGATATAACGCTGTGTTTTTACAAGCAGTCACTGCAAAACTGCCACCATTAATTGCATTCATCTGTACATCAACCAAACGTAACCCGCAGCGCTCAAGTATGTCTTTTACCACCTTTAACGAATAGAACTCAAGATGCTCATGGCAGATCGTATCGTATGAATTCGTTCTCAACATCGACGGCATATAACTTTGTTCAAAATGCCATATTCCATCATCGGCTAAAACACTTTCAATGTCAGCAACAAACTCTATTGGGTGCTCCAGATCGTAAAACATAGATATCGAGGTTACTATCTTTGCCTTTTCATTAGGGAATAAATTATTGAAGGCAGATGCTGAGAAAAAATCTGGAATTAATGTAAGGTCGTCTGTGTAATATTCCTTAAATTTTCCACCCGTTGGATCGATACCCACTTTCCGGTGCTTGCCACTGTATGCCTTAAGCGATGTTGCATCGTTGCTACCAATATCAATAACCAAGTCTTCGCTTGTTAGTTTTACCAATAGCTCTAAAGAGCGAATTTTTTGCTGTAAGTGGCTAACCATTGAACTATTTAAGCCAGATCGATAGCCATAGTTCTCACCATACATTTCATCCAAGCTGTATGAATGCTTCATTTGTAGCAATGTGCACTCATCACAAAAGACTAACTCCAAAGGCCCTTTTGTGATTTTCTCGTCTATTGATTTTGGGAAAACACCTGTTAAATACTGCTCCCCAAGTGATAAAACTAAGTTTAATTTACCACTACTACATACGCGACATTTTTTAACCTCTGTATACATTTCTAATGATTCCATATTCTTTATTCCACGGATAATTTATCTGTTGTGACCGGCTCACCATAAGACACATCACGTCTTACATACTTACCAATAATGCTCTCCAGGTATTTAGGTGCCATCCCAAACCCAGGCCTAACACTCCTTACGGCATCTGCCGTAATAACATCCCCCGACTTTAATTCTTTAACGAAGTACAAAGACCTTCTAAATTTAACATTGCCTTGTTCGCTATTTTGGCGGCCATAATCAATTTTCCCCATAGCTTCCCAAGCAGTGCGAGCATCTCGACATAGCGCCACTAAATCCGCGGGTTCAAGAGAAAAGCTATCATCTGGACCCCCACCATTGCGGTTGAGAGTAAAATGCTTTTCGATAATCGAAGCACCAAAGGCTACACTTGTAATGGCTGTAGTGTTGTCCAAAGTATGATCAGACAGACCTGCTACTAGATCAAATCTGCTAATCATGTCGGAGATTGTACGTAAATTGTAATCTTGCGCCGGGGCTGGGTAACTACTCACACACTGCAAAATAGCCAACTCCTTGCAACCTCCTGCCCGAGCAGTATCAATCGCTTCTTGTATCTCTTCTGAATCAGCCATTCCTGTAGAAATAATCATTGGCTTACCAGTACTTGCTACATATTTTATTAATGGAAGATCAACCGCCTCAAATGAGGCAATTTTGTATGCTGGTGAATTAAGGTCTTCCAATAAATCAACGGCAGTGCGGTCAAAGGGAGAACTAAAGATAGTGAGCCCAAGTTTAGCTGCATGTTTGAATAATGGAGCATGCCAATCCCAAGGCGTATGAGCCTCTTGGTATAGGTCATGAAGCGAACGACCATCCCACAAACCACCACTTATCTGGAAATCTTCACGATCACTGTTAAGTGTAATAGTATCCGCCGTATACGTTTGAAGCTTGACAGCATCTGCACCTGCTTTTTTGGCTTCCTCAATAATGCGCAGCGCAGTTTCAATTTTACCATTATGATTTGCTGATAATTCAGCAATAATATATGGCAAATCCTCTGATGATATTTGCCGGCCAGCAATTTTAATTTTTGGTGTTTTCAATGTAATTCAACCCTTACCTTATTCTGTTCTATTATTTGTCGGAAGTACGTATTGCAGCGGCTGCTCTGATGACTCAGAACGCCGTCGTAGTCGGGTGAACTCATCCTTCGGCGATGTGAGATTAAAGCCAAGTAATTTTTTTTGAGCTTCGCTTAGCTTACTGTATATATCTTTAGGCGTGTTTTGCATAAAATCAAATGAAGGCTTAATAAACCACCTAGCGTAGCCTAATGCGACACCCCACCGGCTTTCCTCAGTGGTATTTTCAGCGCCACCATGCCAGAGATTACCATTAAAAATTATCGCACTACCCTTTGGAATCGTAACCCTAACTTCGTCTGGATGAACTAGGCCGTCTGAGGCAAACTCATGCCAGTTATGACTGCCAGGGACAACTCTAGTGGCTCCATTCTCAATAGTAAAGTCGTCCAATGCCCACAACACATTCGCAATTATGCAATAATTTATCCCTGGTAAGTTACTATCAATATGCAACTGCTGCCCAGAATGACCCTTTAATGGACACCGTGCTGAAGTGTTATAAAGATAATACGGTTCGCTATCCTCATAAGAACCATCTTTAAGTATTGAATCTAAAAGTTTTAATACTTCAGGATGTTCAAACAATGTGAACCATGCGATATCTTTATTATGTAAGTTAAAGACTACTTTCTCACCCGCTTTATCGGCCAGCGATTCTTTTTCATTAACTTTTTGACTCGCATAAAAAGGTGCAAACCTCTGGTAATCTTTTTCGAGTAACGCTTTATAATATTCACATTGCTCGGGTGTAATCAAGTCAATGAGAACAGTAAACCCTTCGGTATCAAATTGTTTTTTATAGTTAGATATATTCATTTTCGGTATCATCAAACGTATTTTGAGACAGCATACATTGTAATTTGACGTCCTAGATTAAGCTTTGCCAATGCCTGATAAAATGCACGTAGTGTTTCTCCATGACCAAGTTTTCTAAGATTAGCCTCAAATGCAACACGTTTTTTGTGGCATTCCTTCCCTAACGTACCATCAGTTACATAATTGTCGCCAAATAATAAAAACATTTCGAGGGGAAATGAAGCTTCAGCCAAAACCGGTTCAAAGTTACAACCTTTCAGTAGATTATCTAATGTTTCTGGTGAAAAGTAATTGAGATGACCGGGGGGGGCTACCCACCAATCATCAAGATTGTGTGTATCTCTTCCTGCAGTTTGGAAATTATTAAACTCATTTGGCACATCAATAACAATAACTCCTCCAGGAACCAAAACCTTTTGTTGTATTTCTTCTATGACTTGTATTGGATCTCCAAGATGCTCCAGTACATTCATGAGCATAACTACATCAAATTTTTTGCCACCAAACACATCCATGTTATCCATGCCGGCATGCTTCACATTCAAGCCTTTACTTAACCCATACTCTATTGCCTCAGGGGCTGGATCAAAACCGTAGCAGTTCATCCCCTTATCTTTAAAGAATAGTAGTGCTTGAGCCCAACCACAACCCACATCTAGCACATCTAGACCTGAAAGTGGCTTGTCAAGGATTTTGCTGATATTGAGGGATATATCATTCCAATTTCCTTCATAAAATTCACGGTCATTCACTTGTACCTCAAGTGAAGAGTCGTTAAAATTTTTATAGTCTGCCGAATAGAACTCTTCTGCATAGAACGCTGTTATTTCTTCTTTCGAGGGCGTTGGACTAACTTGAAAGAACCCATACTCCGGATGTGCAGTTAATCGTGACTCTGATGCTTTATTCACAACATTATACCTCTTGATAAATATATTTTTTTGTCGCGGGCCAGCCAAGATTAGCAAGCACATCGACAATAGATAAATAACTTTCGAATTCATGTTTTTTATGTTGATAATACGGGAGAGATTCAAAATTTTGAATTTCCAATTTTATAACCTTTTGCTCTAAAAAACCATCTTCATCTAGGTACTCTTCTGCACCTTTCGGAGACAAATAGCTACTAGCTTTTAGTTTCTTTAAAATATCTAGGATACGTTCTGTCCGCTTACCGTCAATATTTAGGTCGCTGGATAAAAAGGTAGTAGTTGGTATTTCCAACTTTAACAAAAACCACCTTATCAGTCGGATATTTAATTCTGCAAGATGACTCGAGTCATCTTTTTGTAAAATTTCACATAACTCTAGAATATCTTGTGAGAACGGATGCTTAGAATAAACTTGCTGTAATAGTTTTACATGCTTACTGCGCCATCGCTGGCTATCATCTAACTTAGTTTCTGCAATAGTCTGACCCAATTTTTCGCGCTTGACCGGCACACTTATCCAATGAGCGCTCTGGTTTACTAATATCCGATTTCGATTATGCCATGAGTTTTTCTGTAACTGAGCATCATCGAGAAAAACAAAGATATCCACATTTGAAATCAAGTTAAAAAAACCTGCCCAGGGCAAAAATGTAGGTTGCATAATGGCGCATTTCATAGTGTAAAACTCATCTTTTTAATATCATTACGTTTAGCTAAAGGATGATCGAGAGGGCTTTGATCATCTACAAATCCTGCGGCATCATAAAGACGAATTGCAGCAGCATTCGATCTGGAAACATGCAGATATACTAGACGACTTGCGTATTCATTTTTAGCTTTCATAAGTAGGGTAACAACGGAATTTTTTGCGACACCTTTACCTCGAACATCCTCGTCCGCAAGATATATCCAAAGCTCACTAGAACAATTTTCTATATCAATATTTTTTAGACCGCAATTTCCTACATGTTTATCTAGATAATAAATCGCAAAAGCGCTTTGATCTCGACTGTTTAATACATTTCTCCAATATAAGAAGTGATTCGACCTTAGCGGAGTTTCTGAAACCAAAAAGTCTTCTCTAAGTTTTTTATTTTGGAGCCATCTAAAGGTTCTTGCTACATCGAAACCATTCGGTTTTTTCAAAGATAAGTCCGCACTCATCATATATTTCGCTATTTTCTCATTTCCATTTTCAACACAAATTGGTGGGGACCTATTCTCGCGCAGCAATGCCGTTTCGACCTTTTCCTCTAAATCTTTTTCGCTTGAAAATATTTCAAAAAGTCCTATGGAACTCATGTAAGTAAGGGGCTCTAATTGATTCGAGGAGGTAGCCTTTAAAAGCGCAGGAAGACGCAAATAAAGCCTCTCATACGTAGAAATCCCTCCTGCTCCAATTGCTAAATCTGCATCTGCCATCAAACGAGCCATCTTATTTGTCTGAATATGACAGATAAAATTTTCCTTACGGCACATTGCTTCTATGTTTGCCAGCGCTGGGTGTTCGGAACCTATTACCACATCAACACGAACACTATTTTTCAGCGCTAATTTACTTAAGACTTTAGTGATTACACTAATAGCCTGTTCGGTATTATTTTCTCCATCAACACCTCCGAAAAATACCAATATATTCTTTATTCTGCCAATCCGAGGCTGTACTGAATTACGTAGATCATAAAATTCTGGACGCAAAAAACAATATTTTGAGCCTAAAAAAAGCCTACACCTTGCGGGTACTAAGTTTATATATCGGCTTTCTAAATTTTTGTTTATATTTTGATCAAATAACGCATCACAATCATGGCGTCTGTCGGCGAGGTCGTCGATTACTAGGATTTTCTTCGTTTTATGCCTGACAAGAACTTCCCACCTCCAATCAAGCGCATAATGATCTACTACTATCCATTCGCACCTCACACTTCCCAGCGCCTTCAAGAAATCTGCTGCATCTTGCTTTTGACTAACGTCAAGCCAGTCAGAGTGCTGGAGGTCACCGAACTCGCTTGTACTCTCTTCAGTTTTGAGCTCTAAAAAAATATATCCTCGTTCCCTTACCTTATTTTGCAGATGCAACGATAAAGACCTGGAAACAAAAGTAATCTCCACAAACTGAGAATCAAAAGAATCCGCCAGCGTCAGACAACGCATAAAATGTCCATGACCTGTTTTTTTTGAGCCATCAACCCTGAATACTATTTTCATTGCGGCGGCCTAAGCCAGTCTTTTAAAATGTACATGGCATACTCGACCATCTAACAACCTCATAACATCTCTTCCGTGCTCAGATTTACTAATTGTTAACTTACCGTTTAAAAATATACGGATGCAGGCAATAAATAGTATGTTGCTATGTAACTATTACATAGACAATGCGTCAGAAACATCGCATAACACATCCACTAACAATATCAATAGATGCATCAGCGCGAAAAACAAAGTTCATTAAAAATTTAATTTAACCGCCTAAAGCCTGCATGACAAATGGGGCCCTTTAATAGCGAAATAACATCACGACCCTCTTCACATTCCTTAATCAATCCAAATACAGGAGACAGCGCATCAAAATAGCCGTCCAAGACATCAGGTGTATGCTCAGTGCACACATAAGTACTGTTACTCGCAAGATAACCATTCGCAAGCATTTCTTGCGTAATTAGCGTTTTATAAGCTAAAGCATCTTTACTTTCAAAGGTGTACCCAGTCAATGATGGTAGACCCCACTGCTGAATATTAAGTCCATGCTGTTCTGCCAACAACTGAAAGCGTTTGCGAATCTGCAGACCTGTTTGAGTAATGATATCCCACGATTTAATCCGCTCCATTACATCTAAAGTTTTTAAGGCTGCTACTGGACCAATACGCTCTGTCCAAAAGGTACTGCTAATGAATGTAGATTGGGCCGCTTCCATCACTGCACGCTGGCCAATTATAGCTGTTAGCGCATAACCATTACCTAAAGTTTTACCAAACATCGCCATATCAGGTTCAACACCATATTTTTTGTGCAACCCCCCGAAGGTTTCTCGAAACCCCGAGGTACATTCATCAAATATCAACACTATATTTTTGTCGGTAGCAAGTTTGCGAACCTTATGCAAAAAACCATCCTTAGGTTCTTCGCTCCGCATAACCTCCATTTTAATTACACCAATATCATGGTTTTCAACAAGCATCTCTAATTCAGAAAAATTATTATAACTAAAAGGCAATGTACTCCCACGGAGATTTCTCGGGACGCCTTTAGGCTCGAGTCCAGGTAAAAGATGACCATCAAGATTTTCACCATCACCTAAATTGGCAGAAAGGTACCAGTCATGCCAACCATGATAGCCACAGATAGCCACTTTATCCTTTCCAGTCGCTGCACGTGCAATCCTTACAGCTATTGCATTGGCCTCCCCTCCACTGCGTGAAAATCTTACCATATCGGCCCAAGGGTGGATCTCAACAAGTTTTTCTGCCAAGTAAACTTCTTCAGGGCAGTTCAAAGTCGACATATTGCCAGCTGCAATAACATCTAAAACCGCGTGATCTACTTCAGGGTGACCATACCCAAGGGTATTAGTTCCAATACCCATAATTGACATGTCAATGAACTCGTTACCATCCAGATCCCAGACTTTACAACCTTTAGCTTTACTAAAGTATGCTGGCCATTGATCTGGAAGAAACATTTCTGCTCGTTTAGACAACAGCATGTTGCCACCTGGGATTACCCTCTTAGCGCGCTTCCAGAGTTTTTGTCCAGTACCCATTATTGCCCCCTCATTACGTCTAATTTGTTGATTGGCTGAAAATAAGTGCGGCTGAGCACGTTGTAATTTCAACACTTGCTGCCAAGTAAAGTGAATATCAGGAGAAAAATTTTTAAAAATACTGGTGATTACTTCTAGGTCAGTTCGCTCGTCCACTGTCCAGCGTAGACAAGATAAATTTTCACTATTTTGCATAGAGGAAATATTAAATCTACCACTTTCTAGGATATAGGGAGTTACGTGTTCGCGATCAAACGCCTTGTCAGATTCGCGCATTACTTTTTCCAACGCCAGCAAAGTAACAACTTCTATATCTAAGCCATCAGGGTAAGAATGTGGACTTATATTACTAAAATAATCAACGCGATCTTTACGAAAACGCCTAATACATTCATCAACTAATTTAGGATCAACAAGAGGACAATCACCCGTGATACGAACGACCACATCCGCTTGGTGTATTTTAGCTGCAGTTACATACCTTTCAAGTACATCATCTTCACTTCCCTGTTCGCAGGCATAACCCAGACTCTGGACATGCTCGACTAACGGTTCATT
>Ga0206129_10008056_pt1 | contig 10213 bp, 12 predicted proteins | sample Helgoland_Spring_8_FD_148616 | JGI IMG/M metagenome (GOLD analysis project Ga0206129, IMG submission 148616) | Pelagic subsurface seawater microbial communities from Kabeltonne, Helgoland, North Sea - Helgoland_Spring_Bloom_20160502_2 | ecosystem: Environmental > Aquatic > Marine > Epipelagic ...
TTATTATTATTTAAATCTGATAATTTTGTATTATTATTATTATCAATATTATTTAAATCTGATAATTTTGTATTATTATTATTATCAATATTATTTAAATCTGATAATTTTGTATTATTATTATTATCAATATTATTTAAATCAGGTGGTTTCATATCTATTGATTTATTAGATAAATATGTAATATTAGAATCATTATAATTTTCTAAATTATCAAAATTTAACTCAGGACTATCTATTAAACTTATTTGTTTATTTTCTTGAACACCAGGTTTTTTAAAATATAAATTATCATCTTGTCTTAATTTATTTATTTTATCATACTCACTATCTATTGATAATTTATCATTAAATTTATTATCATTTGATTTTTTTATTTTATCTTGATATAATTTTATAGTTGAAATTATTAATTTATTATTTAATTGATCTAAATTCATTATTTCATTATCAGATTTGTTATATATTTCATGAATATTTTTATTAAATATATTTTTATATTCTTCATCTAATAATATATTAACAGAATGATTTGACATAATTATATCTTTGATTTGACCAAATACAAAATCCCTATTTATCTCTGAAAAAAAATTTTCATTCATTGACATATATAAATCTTTTAAATTATTTAATATAGTTTTACGCAAATTATTATTAAATATTTTTATTTTAATATATAAATGAATAATAATAATATATGGGGACCACCTGCTTGGACTTTCTTACATACTATCACTTTTAATTATCCTGATAACCCTACTAATCAAGATAAACAAAATTATTTTAATTTTTTTAATTCATTAAAACATGTATTACCTTGTAATAAATGTAAAGAACATTATAAAGAAAATTCAATTGAACTTAAAAATAATCTAAATTCTAAAGATGATTTAGTAAAATGGTTAATAGATATACACAATGAAGTTAATAAAAAAAATGGAAAAAAAATATGGTCTTATCCAGAAGTTTATAATAAATATCAAAATTTATATAATAATTCTAATACTATAAATAATATTATTATATTATTTATTATTTTAATAATTATGATATTTATTTTCTTTTTATTCAATATATATTTATAATTTATGTTTATTTAAAGAATTATAAATATTTATAAGATAATATGGATAAAGTAACAGTAATAACATTATTCAATGATTTTTTAAATTTTAAAAATTTAATGTTATATAATTTTAATAATATTAATTATCCTAAAGAATTATTAGAATGGATTATAGTTGATGATTCTAAAGAATATAATGGACACTTATTTCCTATGAATGATAATATTATGTATATCCATTTTAAACCAGAAGAAATTAAAGAACATTTAGAAAAATGTTATAAAAAATTCGATATCCATAAAAATGATTTTACTTTTGAAAATGATCAACAACAAAGTGAATATGAATATCATATGAATTTATCACGTTTACCTTCCGGTTTTAAACGAGATTATGCTGTTGGTTTATCTTCTAATCCATATATTCTTCATTTAAATTTTGATTGTTTATATTTAAAAAATGAAATTCAAAAAAAAATTAATATTATTAAAAAACAAAGAATTGAATGTTTATATTCTGATTATATGATTACATATGATATTAAAAATAGAAAATATGGAAAATTAGATAAATATAAATCAGAAGCATGTTTATTTCATACCAAAGAATTTTGGAAAAGAAAAGGATTTAAATGGAATGAAATGTATAATGAATGTAACGATTTTTATTATGGAAATGGATCCGCAAGAGTTTATTATAAAGAAAGTGTTATCCAATTATTAACTAATCACAATTTTAATAGATATAATATAGAATCCAATTCAGCAACTCATAATAATTATAAACATCTAGAAATCCCTGATATTGTTTTTAATATTAAAAATAAATTATATGATCTACAAACAGAATTAAATGATTTATTATATAATAAACAAATCAATATCGTTTGTATAAATTCTGAAAATATTGTTACTAATAAAATGATTACAAATAATATACATTATTTAGAATATAATAAAAATACTAATAATTTCATTAAAATTATGCAAGATCTAAATAAAATGGGTAATATCGATATGATGATTGTTAATTTAACTAAAGAAGCAATGAAATTTATCCCTAAATATAATTTAGATTATTTTGTTTTATTAAATAGACCTAAAAGAATTATACCTGGATATTTAATTTTTAACAATATATATATCAAAAAAGAATTATTTATAAAAAAAAATAATGAAAATAATGAAAATGAAAATAATGAAATTAATAATTAATTTATAATTATTTTCTAATATATATTATAAAAATGAAATTCCCTAAAGAAAAAGTATTCCAAATTGTAGTTATTGGCGCAATTTATTTCTTATTATTTGCTCACCCTGTTGTATTTAATATCGTTGACAAAGTTTTTGAAATGGTTGGTTTAACTTTAGGTGATACCGTATTAACTATTGTTCATTCCTTAGTATTTGCTATATTTTTCTTTTATACTGTCCAATTTGTTGTCAAAAATATTTAAAAAATAAATGTATATATATATATAAATGGACACACTTGCTTTAAACAATATTAACACACTATTAAATATAAATGAAAAATCAACATTTATATTTGAAGATAGAAAAATTTTAATTAATAATGATAGTTCTACAGAACATGTGAATGAAAATAATATTAATACAGAATATATTTTATATTTTACATTTAATCAATTATTTAATTCTATTAGACAAGTAAATATTGATAAAAATAAATTAATTAATGAATTAGATCAAGCATTAGATAATTTATATGAGAATGAAAGTTTTCAAAAACTTATTGATAATGATAAACAAATCGATGAAATTATGAATGATATTTCATTAAAATTAGATATTATCACTGAAAAATATTATAATCATTATGAATGTAAACATTTATATACTAGATTAAATAATTTTTATAATTATTTAATTGAAGATTTTATTAATAGAATCCCACTACATATTTATACTAATATGAATGATATAGATGATGAATCATTATTAGATATTGATTCTATTAATAAAGTAGATTAAATAATTTATTTAATAAGGTATATATCTAAAATCAGAATATGGATATAAACTTACTGTATAAGAAACTCCATTTACATTAATTTCTTCATTATCCATTATTTCTGAACAACCATATTCATTTATACAATTTTTTGATTCTCTTTCTATAGGTATTTTTACTTGTATATGATTATTTAATAATGTATAATAATTCCATAAATTAGAACCTCTATATACTCTTCTCCCATATAATGGTCTTACATCATTTGTTGATGACGTATTCGTTAATGTTCCTATGTTTTGATATTCATTCGGTTCTCCCCTCGTTCTAATATTTATAGGTAATCCTCTACCCATATTATATTCTCTTTCAGGACCCTTTTTATATTGTTTTACATCATCATTATCTATTATATTATTAGATCCATCTAGTAAAAATATATTATTTTTATCATTTTTATTATCATTTTTATTATTATTTTTATTATTAGGGTATTCACATACACAATCATTATCTTTTATTGTTAATTTATCTATAATTAAATAAACAATTAATAATAATATTATACAACCAAAATAAAATACTGTTTTACTCATACATATTAATTTATTAGATTTCATATATATTATATAGTATATATTTATTTTATCTTGATTGACAGGTCCAACTACAATTATTTGATTGATTACTACAAGAGGTCTCACTTAAATGTGATGAACATGTAATACATTCAGTATTATCCCAATAACAATTATTATTATTAGTTTGACAAGCATCCGAACTCATTATATTTGGACAAACTATATTTGTTTCTTCTTCTTCTTCTGTTATTTCTCTAGTTAAACATTTACCACAAGTATTCATATTCGGATTACAACTACATACATTTGTTGGTTGGCGAACTAATGGTGTAGAAACTACCGGTGCTGGCGATGAAGATGGTACATTAGAATTATTATTATTATTATTATTATTATTATTATGATCATCTGATATATTTATTGTTATATTCTCTACAGGGGGAGTAGGATTAACAACAGGTGTAGGATTAACCACTGGTGTAGGATTAACCACAACTGTATTTGATTGATTAACTTTATTACTATTTACCATTACCTCAAACATAAAAAATAATACAACTACAACTGTAAATACCATTAATATTTTATTTGTTGAATCCATTTATATATATATATATATATAATATATAAGAATATAATAATATTTATAATATAATATAATGAAACTTAATCTAATTTATTGTAAAAATAATCAAAATATTATTGGATTAAATAATGATTTATTATTTAATATCCCTGAAGATATGAAATATTTTAAATCAATTACTACTCAAGAATATATTAAAAATAATAAAAATATTGTAATTATGGGATATAATACATGGATGTCTATTCCTGATAAATTTAAACCTTTATCCGATAGAATAAATATTATTATTACTAATAATCACTATAATGATTTTCAATCGGATACAGGCATATTTTTAACATTTAAATCATTCGATAAATGTTATAATTTCTTAAAAGACCAAGAAAGTAGAGGTTTTATGTTAGGCAATAAATTCATAATTGGTGGTGGATTATTATATAATTATATTTACAGTAATTACTTATCCGTCATTGATAAAGTATATGAAACTTTTATTAATCACGGTATTGATATAAATAATGGAAATATTACTTCATATTCTGAACTAAATTTTCGTATGTGGAGTTATAATAATTTTAAATTATTAAATAAAAAATATATAGACCATCATTCTATTAAAGTAATCCATACAAATGAAGAATTACATGGTGTTTCATATAATATATATCAAAATGAAAAATATATAAATAATGATGAGATACAATATCTAAATTTAATGAAAGATATATTATTCAAAAATAATATTAAAGATTCTAGAAACTCTAGAGTTATTTCATCATTTGGTGAAAAAATGGTATTTGATCTTAGAAATGGATTTCCACTATTAACTACTAAACGAACTCCTTTTAAAACAATTCTTAGAGAATTATTATGGTTTATCAGTGGTTCAACCTCAAATAAAGAATTAAATGATAAAAAAGTTCATATATGGGATCAAAATGCCTCTAAAGATTTTCTTTCTACTAGAGGATTGGATTATGAAGATGGCGAATTAGGTCCTGTATACGGATTCCAATGGAGAAGATTTGGATCTACATATTCTAGCGAAAGAAAACATTATTTAAAAAATGAAGGTGTAGATCAATTACAAAATGTTATCGATTTAATTAATAATGACCCTACTAGTAGAAGAATTATATTATCTGCTTGGAATCCAGTAGATTTACCTAAAATGGCTTTACCCCCTTGTCATGTTATGATTCAATTCTCTATTGATAATAATTTCTTAGATGCTCAACTATATCAAAGATCTGGTGATATGTTCTTAGGTGTCCCCTTTAATATCGCCAGTTATTCTATATTAATGCATATTATCGGTTCCATTACTGGATATACTCCTAGATATTTTCATCATATATTAGGTGATGCCCATATATATATTAATCATATTGATGCCATTGGTGAACAAATCCATAGAATTCCTAACAATTTCCCTAATCTAATATTAAAAAATAAAATTAATAATATAAATAATATACAAGAAGACAATTTTATATTAGAAAATTATAATCATTATCCAACTATTAAAGCAGATATGATTGCTTAAATCTATTTCCTTTTAATTTTTCTCCTAGATTTTGTTTCTATAATTACTTTTTTAGATTTCTTTTTAGATTTATTTTTAGATTTATTTTTAGGTTTATTTTTAGGTTTATTTTTAGATTTACTTTTAGGTTTTCTTTTCTTATATTTCTTCTTACGTTTAGATTTTCTTTTTAATGGTGCTGCAGCATTTGCTACTCGTTCAGAATAGATATTATTAAAAAATGGAAAATTGGTAGGTCCTACATCATTATTATTTTTTAATGTTATATTTGCTCCAGCATCTAATAACAATCTTATAATTTCAGCATTTTCATTACCAGAAGCCCAATATAATGCTGTCTCGCCACCTACTATATCAAACTCTGATTGTTCCTCTGATTGCGCATTTACATTAACACCATTTTCTATTAATAACCTTACAACATCAGAATACTCTTCTAATGTAGCCTTTATTAATGCAATTTCACCATACTGATTTCGAGCATTAATATCAACACCAGCATCAATTAATTCCCTTATTCTTTGTACATCTCCACCCTCAGCAGCATCAACTAATTCATTAACCATTTCACTCATTATATATATATTTACTTAGATTTTTTTTTAGATTTCTTTAATCTTTTTTTAGATTTATATTTTTTAGATTTATATTTTTTAGATCCAAGAGTTTTATCAGTATCTTTAAATTTATAATAATCTTTTCTTAAAGTTGAAAATCCTAACATTTTTCTAATATTTCTTATTAATTCTATATAATAATTAGGATTAATATTATGATTAACTTGAAAATCAATATTATTCTTATTATATAATGATATTTTTATAATATCTAAATGTAATTTAACAAAATATGATCTATTATCACCTACATTATAAGAAATATTTACATAATTATTTTTATCTAAATAAATACTTGTTGGAAAGAAAATTAATTCTTGTTTAGATTCATAATTAGGAAATTGAAAAAATGGGGATAATTCACTTATATCTTTTTTTGTCATATCTAATATAAAGAAAAAACCAGTATAAAGTTTAAAGAAATTTTTAAAATATGTTTTATCCTCTTTAGAATATTTAGATTTATCAAATGTAGGTATTAAATATTTATTAATATTAGTATTATTTTTATAATCTAAAACACCATGACCTAAACCTAAATATTTATTTTTTCCTAAATCAATTAAATTTGTAGAATTTCTTATATGAAAATGTAATCCTGGATAACTATCATTAAATTTATTAAGAATTTTATCATTTATATTACAAATTTGTTTACATTTAAAATCTTCATTTACTTCAAATATTTTCAAAGGATTAATATCATATAACATATGTAATTTTTTATTATAAACGAATGAACCCCAATTTTTTTCAAACTTACCAGATAATGATTCACATAAATTATTTTTATTCATATCATAAGTTAATGTATTTAAATCTATTTTAGATACAAACATATTTCTAATTTTATCCTCATATTTATTACTTTTATATAATTCATTTACTAAAATATATATATCATTATTATAATAAAATAATCTAGGATCTTCTGGACCTGCTAATATTTTTTCACCATGTGGAACAATAATATTTTTAAAATTTTTAAATTTATTATTTTTATTTAAAATATTTTTATCTAGATCTATAATATTTTGTCTTATTTTTTTTAATTTATTTGAAAAAATAGATAATATTACAAAATTTATTCCATCCCAAGATCTTACATCTCCAAACCATCCTCTACTCGCTATTAATAAATTATCAGAATTTTTAATTTCTATAATAGAACTATTAAATATAGTAATATCTTTTTTATTTAATAATTCATCATTTTTTTTTATTTCATCTGATAAATTTATACAAACTAATTTTAATTGTTCATTATTAAAATTATATTTCATTATATATAATATTAAAATAAATAAATTTAAAAATAATTTAATAAGTATATATATATATATATAAAATAATGGATAGAAATAAATTAATTAGAAATAAATTATTAGATCAAAATATTAAAAATAGCAGTTTTTTTAATATGCGTATTAATGAATTAGTATATAAATCAGAAGATTATTTAGGAGATTTTTATAATGAATCACCTAATTTTTTATTTGATAAAGATTTTGTTCAAAAATTAATTTGGTTAACATATTCTAATGAAGAAAAGAAAAATATATTAGATAATGATTTAGAATTATATTTTAAGAATTAATTTAAAAATTAGAATTCATAGAATTAGAGTTCGGTAGAGTAGAATTAGAATTATTAGACATAGTAGGATTATCAGATTGTTGCATTTCATTCATTTCTGCCATATCAATAATTTCTTGATCAGCTGCTGATATTTCTTCATTACTAGTATTACTAGTATTATTATTATTAGTTCTATCATATATATTATCATAATTAGATAAAGCAAAATATTTATCTTCATACATACCTTGTTCGTTCATATCTAAATAAGAATTATTAATTATATCCATAGTAAAAGCACTATAAGGTAATATAGGATTATATTTTAATAATGTTGCGTATTCTGATGGTGAATATTGCATAGGATTACTATTTTTTACATTCTTTTCATTTAATAAATCCTCATATTTCTTTTTATAATTATTATTATTATTATTATTATTATTATTATTATTATTATTATTATTATTTTTATTATTATTATTATTATTATTATTATTATTATTATTATCAGTTGATATATCAGAAATTAAATTTTTATTAATTTCAATATCTAAAGTTTCACTAATTTCATTTAATTTAGTTTCAACATCAATTAATTTTTGTTTCATTTTATAATCATATACTGCTAATATTATAATTATTATTAATAATATAATAGAAAATATAGTTAATATGATTACATATATTTCATTATTATCAAATATATCATATAATTCAAACATATATATATTATATATAAAATAAATATATAATAGATTTTATTTAATAAAATAAAAATCTCTAAATTTATTCATAAATTTATCAGATTTTATATCATTAATATATTCTTCAAAATTAATACCTTCAAGCATAGTTGTTATAAAATGAATACAATATATACCACATTCAGTATTTTTTTTTTGATGTTGAATATCATTATATAAAAAATCCATATCAATATTAGTATATTCTTTAAATTGTTTTTTAATATTTTTTACTAAATTTTTAATTTCTTTAGTTGGTTTATCAGCGATAGAATCAAAATAATATATTGAAGGGGTTTCTCTATTAATTCCTTTTAAATCCATATATACCGATACCCAATGTGTTCCAGGTTCATCATGATCATCTAAATTTAATACAGCTCCTATTTTAAATTCATCATTATCTATATGTTCTTTAATATCAATATTACATAAATCACCAGATACACAATCATTATTTTCTTTTAAATCAAAATCCATAGGTAATGCTCCATAATATTTAAAATTATCTTGTGATAATTCATATTGATTTAAACAATTTTCTATATCTGATGTGCTTAACCATTCTGTTGGATTTTTTTTCCATTCTTTAGGCATTACCGGTTTAAAACTATGCTTAAATTCTGATAATTCATTTGGGGATAAATGTTTAATTAATTCATTAATAGTATACCAACATTTTTCAGATTTACAATTAGAAATTTCGGATATTTTATCAGAAATTTGTTTGTGTAACATTATTTTACAACCATTATCTATTATATTAGCATTATTATATTTATTTAAAATATCTGAAATTTTTAATAATAAATCATCATTTAAACATGATACATTAGATTTAGATCTTGGTGAACAATGTTTTTTTTTAAAATGATTATTTGATTTTGTTTTATTTTTATTTTTAACCATTATATATAAATAAAATATTTAAAATTATAACACAATAATATTATATATATAAATGGATAAAGTTATTTTTCATAAAGAAAAGATAAATGATGCTATTAATGAATTATTAACAGTAGTTATAGATTATAATATTAAAGAAAATATATCAATAAATGATTTAAATAATAAAAATAAATTATTAACTGAAATGAATAGTAAATTAATGAATGAAGTATCAGAAAAAGAAAAAATTATTAGTAATTTTCAAAAAACTATATGTGATTATGAAAAACAAATTAATTCATTCAATGAAATTAAAGAAGAAGAAAATAAGTTTGATATGGTAAAAGCAAAAGATAAAGAAGTTCATGAACAAAATAAAATAATCAATTCTTTAAAAAAAGAAATAGATATTCTACAATCTAAATTAGAATTATCTTCTAATAAAAATATTTCCTGCGAATTTAATGATATCCCAAATAATAAAAATTTAAAAGAAGATTTTAAAAAAAATGAAAATAATAATAAAGAAGTTTTAGAAGATAATAAAGAAGTTTTAGAAGATGATAAAGAAGTTTTAGAAGATGATAAAGAAGTTTTAGAAGATGATAAAGAAGTTTT
>Ga0206129_10008067_pt1 | contig 10203 bp, 9 predicted proteins | sample Helgoland_Spring_8_FD_148616 | JGI IMG/M metagenome (GOLD analysis project Ga0206129, IMG submission 148616) | Pelagic subsurface seawater microbial communities from Kabeltonne, Helgoland, North Sea - Helgoland_Spring_Bloom_20160502_2 | ecosystem: Environmental > Aquatic > Marine > Epipelagic ...
TGACCTTGGGTTAAAAATTATTTTTGAATCTGATTTTGAGCCTTCAAGGCTTCACAGATTTATTAGTCGGCTAAATCCTATAAATTTTGGTTTAAACTATGACATTGGAAATAGTGCCGCACTAGGTTTTGATCCGATCGAGGAGTTTGGAGTGATTGGAGACAGAATTTTAAATGTACATGTGAAAGATAGATCCTTTAAAGGTACAACTGTTCCCCTTGGACAAGGAGATGCAAATTTTTCATTAATTTTTGAGCTATTAAAATCTTATAATTATAAGGGAAATTATATTTTGCAAACTGCAAGATCAGATCAAAATGACCATTCAGGTGTTCTGGTTAGTTATAAAAAAGCTGTTGAAGATTGGTTGGTGATTTAATGGATCTTGAATTAAAAGGCTGTAGAGTACTTGTAACAGGATCATCCCGTGGCATTGGATTTTCAATAGCAAAAGCGTTTTTGAATGAAGGCTGTGCGGTTGTACTAAATAGCAAAAACTCAGTTTCTTTGACAAAATCTGTCAAATTACTTGAAACTTCAGGAAGCTGTTTTGGAGTGACTGCAGATGTAACTAAAGTTACTGATACCCAAAAGTTGATTTCTAAGACAAGTGACTTATTGGGAGGTCTAGATATACTAGTGTGCAATGTCGGCAGTGGTAGATCAGTCAAGGCAGGGACAGAAAGTAAAAAAGATTGGGAAAAAATGTTAGGTATTAATTTTTTCAGTACGACTAATGTAGTTGAGGCAGCTAGAACTGAGCTGAGTGAATCAAAGGGTTCTGTAATTTGTATAACATCAATTTGTGGTTTAGAGGTGATTCCAGGAGCCCCAGTAACTTATTCAGTCGCAAAAGCAGCATTGAATGCATATATTCGTGGAATAGCTCGACCATTGGCTAAAAATGAGATTAGAATTAATGGGATTGCCCCAGGAAATATAATGTTTGAGGACTCGGTATGGAACAAAAAGATGGCTGCTGACCCGGATGCTGTGGAGAAAATGTTAAATGAGAATGTCCCTCTAAAATGTTTTGGTACAACTGGTGATATTGCAAATTTATCTCTGTGGTTGGCTTCACCAGTAAGCAAATTTGTCACTGGTTCAATTTATACTATGGATGGTGGTCAAACAAAATGTTGAATCAGAAAAGGATATATATTTATGGCCTTTGAAAGATACAGCCTCAAAGGAAAAACGGGATTAATAACTGGTGGGGCAGGTCTGCTAGGTATTCAGCACGCTTCTGCACTTTTAGAATCAGGAGCTCGTATTATACTGACTGATCTGCGAATGGAGGCGTTATTAAAAGCAAAGAAAACATTATCGGTGTCTTATGATGAGCATTTGATTATTCTCCATACTTTGGATGTAACAAATAAGGATAGCATTAATAATATTTATGAGGATTTAAGAAATAAAAACATTCGTGTTGATATTTTAATTAATAATGCTGCAATTGATCCAAAAGTAAAAGAAACTAATAGCATTCTTGAATTATCTCGTTTGGAACGATTTAGTCTTGATGAGTGGAATTTACAAATAAATGTGGGGCTTACTGGAGCCTTTTTATGTAGCCAGGTGTTTGGATTGGCTATGGCTCAAGATGGTTTTGGAGGCATTATCCTTAATATATCTTCAGACTTATCAATTATATCCCCTGATCAACGACTTTACCGAAAAGCTGGCATTCAAGAGATTGATCAGCCAGTAAAGCCAATTACCTACTCGGTAATTAAATCTGGTTTAGTTGGCCTCACTAAATATCTGGCAACGTATTGGGCAGATTGTGGTGTTAGGTGCAACGCACTTTCTCCCGGAGGAATTTATAATGGCCAGGGAGAGGAGTTTGTGCATAAATTAGAATCTTTGATACCGTTAGGCCGCATGGCAGAGAGAGATGAATATAGATCAACAATACAATATATGTGTTCAGATGCTTCTTCATACATGAATGGACAAAATATAGTAGTTGATGGTGGAAGATCAATTTGGTGATTAATGAAAAGATGATATTTGAATTGTGACTTTTTATTGATTATGTTTTACTACGATAGACTTGGGTATATGTGATTTGAAGCATTACATTTATTTGCAAATTTGAGCATTTTATGCTCCAGAAAACGTTCTAAATCTTTTGCTAATGTTACAAAGACTATGTATGTCAAATGAAATGTGGATAAAGCGTAATATTTTTAAGCTATTGGCTCATCCATTCATAACGTACTGATATAATAAAGGATGTTTTTAATTATGGATACTCACTGTATTATTCTTGCTCGGGGTGGATCTCAAGGTATCCCCAAAAAAAATATAATTGATTTTTGTGGTAAACCACTTATTGCTTGGACAATTGAGCAATGCCGGTCGTCTAAATATGTAAACAAGGTATGGGTTAGCTCTGATAGTCAAGAGATACTAGATATTGCATCTGAATATGGTGCCCAAAATATATTTCGACCCAATTCGATATCAGGAAACAAAGCTACGTCGGAATCGGGATGGCGGCATGCCATTGAAATAATACAACAAGAGTATGAATTAGATTTAGTAATAGCGCCTCAAGTAACCTCCCCATTACGTGAAGTGAAAGATATTGATAACGCTGTTGAATTATTTAATGTGGGACAATTTGACTCTGTTTTTTCAGCAAGTATGGCTGACGATCTTTTTTTTTGGCAATATCAAGACGCTTTTTTAAATAGTGTAAACTATGACTATAAAAATAGAAAAAGAAGACAAGATATAGAAAAGCAAATAATAGAAAATGGATCATTTTATTTATTTAAGCCAGAGGTGCTACGAGTGCATAATAATCGGTTTGGTGGAAAAATTGGTTTTTCAAAAATGGACTTTTGGAAAATGTTTGAAATTGATAACATGCAAGACTTTCGAATGTGTTCCGCGCTTATGAAGGAATTTTTATTGTAAATAAATTGATTAATTTCCAAAAATTAATGCATTCTGTTTTTACGTGGATAGAATTTTTAAAATTTCAATATGATTTTGATAATTATTAATAACTATAATTTTAATAAAGCACGGATTGGCCTAAGAGCTACACATCGAGGGTTATTAGAATGCATGCATAGAAAATGATGATTGAAAATCACCAAGAGATCGAATTCACTTGATGTCATCACCAAAAAGCTGGGCAGTTCTAACCAGTACCATAATAACTTAAGCTAAAATAAAAGTGGAAAAAATATGATAGCAGATTTAATTAATGTAACTATAAAAAACCAGGTTGACACTTTGTTAACTAAAAGAGCTGAAATAATTGAAAAAACTGATCTGCAAACGCTCTCAGATTTTATTAACGCACTGGTCCTTGTTCACATAAGGTATTGGCAGTTTGAAGATAAAATTGAAGGGATGGATAATCTGTCAACTATTGGAAAGTTAAAGCGAGAAACGAATTCACTTTTTAAAGTTCAAAGACCAGGGCTAATAAAATCAATCGATAGAATTATAATAAATCTTTTGAAAGAAAATTATTCTATTGAAAGTTTACATTGCCAATTGGAGCTTTCGATCATCGATAATGTTAAGTTAATTGGATCGCCTGATGATTTTGATTTATTATATTCGGATACGCTTTCAGAGTTAATAGATAAGCTTGCTATTATTCATATAAGAAGGTGGTATTTGAAAAGTAGTTTTTTAAACAATTCGTCAAGTGAGCTAACTTTAAAATTAGACATTATCGATAATAAAAAAATTCCTATGCTTGTAAGTTGTTTAGATAAATTATTAATATTAATAGCGTCAGAGAAAGTGGATTTTGTGCCAGTTAATGTAAAATTCTATAAAGGAGTTAACTAAGTGAAATACGGCATATGGCGTCATGAAAATGCGCTTGGTAATTCTGCTGAACAAGTAGTCAATTTAAGTGCATTCATCAAAGAAAAAAATGATTCTAATCCAATTATTTTTGTTGAAAAAGAGTTTCAGTTTCATATGGCTTTGTGTATTCCAAATGTAACTTATGACAATGTAAGATATTTTAATGAGAGTGAACTCTCTTTAGATAATTTGAATGTAGATTATTTAGACAATAAAGTATTGCAAGATATATACATGCCAGATGTCTATTTTCCAGATCTGCCCCTTGTGTATCCTTCCACTTGGAAGTCAATTTTAAATTCACAGTTTCAATTGGAATTTCCAAATAATTATTATGAAAATAAATTTCATATTCCTGACAATGCAATTGTATTTCACATAAGAGAAAATGGAACTTACGATAAGAGGGTCGAAGGATCAGGTGAAGATTTAGAAAGATTTGTAAACCCTAATACAATTTTAGATCTTATGGTTATATATGCAGATATGGGATTTAATATCGTCCAAATTGGTGACAAAAACCAAAAAAGGGCGCCTAGACACCCCAATATTTTGGATTTATGTGCCGAAGACACCAATATATTAGATGATTTGTATGCAATTAATAAAGGTATTGTGTATTTATCATGTGATAGTGGTATTTGGCCGATGGTCGGGGGGCTCAAAAAAAACCTCATACTTAGCAACGTTACATCGGTATATAGTAGGAAGAAAAGATTTAGAAAACATGATATTAAGATGGTGAAGCACGAAATAGTAAGTTGGTTGCCATATCAAAGTACAAAAGTAATTTTTAAAGAATTTTCTAAGGGTAAATTTTTTGACAATTCAATAAATGACTTAAAGCAAGCGATTGATTCCTTTATTATACAGAAAACTTCAAGGTAATAAGCTAAATATTTAGTTATATCTTAAAGTTAAAATTAATTATTGATCAGTATAAAATTGCAAAATATTATCTTGAAGTGTCATGTGATATTGATAAATAATTATCATTGATGAAGTTCAAAAGACTATATCTTTGTATTAATAATAAAAAAGTAAGGATATCTTTCAGTTGTTAAAAAATGCAATCAAATAAAATTTTAATAATTAAATTTTATTTTTGTTAATTTTGAATGCTTTGGATTTAGAAACGTTGTGGGGGGAATTGTGAAAATCAAAGATTTTGATTATTTCTATGGCAAACATACAGATAAAAAATGTTTAATACTTGGAGGTGCTCCAAGTATAAAGAGTATAGATTATAAGAATTTTGATGGAATAATTATTTCAATGGGCGACATTCCTATTCGATTGCAAAATGAGTGTTACATTGATTACTGGATAAATGCTAATTCGGAATTTCCAGTTCCTGATACAGATTTTGAGATGATCAATCAAGTTAAGCATAATACTTTATTATTTGCTCATTCTGTTGTTCGACCTCAAAATTATAGCATTATCGGTAAAGAGTTGAAAAATAACTGGTTTGAGTATGATCAGAGACACTTTGGTGGTCAACCATGTAATAAACAAATTGATTCTAGATTTCATTTAAAGGAAAGTTTAGAATGTTGTAATCATATTGGAAAAACTACAATCCAAGAATTTCTGCAAAAGAAATATAAAACTTTAGGCCATTATTCGACTGCTTCTACGGTAGCTATCCATGCTTTGTCTTTAGCTATTATCTTAGGCTGTAAAGAGATTTATGTTGGTGGAGTGGATATACCAACAGATGACAAAGATTATACATATTTTGGAGTAAACTCACTGATTGATAATCTAAAAAATGAAAAAGGAGAGTGGAGAATAAGTAAATATGCAGTCAAACGTTTTTTAACTGCGCTTTTCAATATGCAATCAAAGTCAGCTTTTTATTCCGATATTTCAGATATATTAAAAGACTTTGAGTATTTAAATAACTTGTGCAAAATACACAATATCGCATTATTTAATGTGAGTGAAGTTTCTAACTTAAGAAAGATACAAGGTTTTAAATATATAAGTGCGGACCAAATTAGTGAATTATTATAGTTTGTTTTTTAAAAGCTCCTAATTAAATTAGATTTTAATGCTTTTTTTATGTTATTAATTTAGATTCTTCTCCAAGTTCTTATTTTATATACAAAATGATTGGACTTTAATGCTTTAAAAATATGAAATCTGCAAATAGATTGAAGCTATAAATATATTCATCTTTATTTAAATATTAAGATAATTAAAAATATTATCTAGTATAAGGTTTAATTGCTGTAACAATAAGACTTATATTAAAAAATTATATCATCTCGCCTAAAGGATAATAAGTGTGAAAGATAAAACACTGATAATTGAAGCATCTAATATTCATCTAGGTGGAGGCTATGTATTGCTTCAACAACTTTTGGCACAGCTTGAAGGGATAGATCAAAGGAGTATTGTATTTTTAGACTCGCGGTTGAAAGAAAAAATTTCAAGCTCTTTAAATATTGAGGTTAATTTTATTGAGCCTAGATTGATCAGTAGGCTCAAGCACTATGTTTCATTGCCTAGAATTCTAAAAGTGAATGACACTCTTTTCTGTTTTGGTAATATCCCACCCTTTGGAAAACCACGTTGCTATCGATCATTTGTCTTTTTGCAGAATTGGTTTTTAGTATGTAAATTGAGGGAAATAAAAGCTGATAATTGGGGAGTTTACATAAGGCTTTTATTTGAGCGAGCACTTCTGAGGATATTTTCAAAAAATATTGATTTTTTAATTGTTCAAACAGATTCAATGAAGCGGCAGTTACAAAATAGCTTTACTAATTTAGATATCTTGGTGCAGCCTTTTTTTTCGATGCCTAAGGTTATAAAAAGTGAAAGTGCTGATTTTTACTTTTATCCTGCAAGGGGAGATGACAGTAAAAATCATTGTAACCTAGTAAAAGCTTGGGTTCATTTAAGTAAGCAAGAGTTTCGCCCACAGCTTATCATAACAGTTGATCCACGCGTGAATTCTGAACTGGTTGCGTGGATAGAGAAAATGAAATTAAAGTTCGAGCTAGATATTAAAAACATAGGGTTTGTAAATACTTGTGAAATAGTAAATATGTATTCTAAATCACCGATAATTATTTTTCCATCATATTTTGAATCTTTTGGTTTGCCACTAGTTGAAGCTAATACACTTGATTTAGACATCGTTGCATCGGAACTTGACTATGTAAGGGACGTTTGTCGACCAAAAGAAACATTTGACCCTAACTCACATACCTCTATAGCCAGAGCAGTTTTGCGACATCGAAATCTTGATTCTGAGCTAAAATGTGGTTCAGCAATCGATATTATAAATACTTTAATTAATGAAGGTATACCTAGCAATGAAAAATAAAATAGACACTCGGTTAAGCAAAGCGATTGAGTTAAATAAAAAACAAGCTGAATTCTATAATAATATTAGCCAAAAAGAGGATGAAGAGCTCTTCACAGGCTATGGGCGAAATAAAAGTGCTAATTTAATAACAAAATTATGGGCAAGGCTGCGGTACGCGCATCAGGATGCATTTGAAGATATTGGGGTTGATACTATTAAAGAACAGTTTCTTATTGACTGTTGCTTGGAGAAAAGTGGTGGGCGGTTTTTAGAGATTGGGTGTTTTAGGGGGACCAGGTATTCAAATCCTATTATAGAATGTGCAGGTCACTATACTGGCATAGATTTAAGTGCTAGTGCAATTAAAGCCTTTAAAGACACTGTTGAAAAAGATGGACGATCGGAAAAGATAAAATTAATTGCTGGCGATCTGTTGCAGCACGTACCTGAAGAAAAGTATGATGTTTTATTTGCCCATGGAGTTTTACATCATTTTGAGTCACCAGAGGTTCTATTTGAACGCCTTAATTCATTGATTAAGCCTGGAGGAATCTTACTCTGTGCAGAGCCCTCACAAGTGAATAAATTTTTCAAGTTTGTAAGGTCACTCTATAGGCCTTTTCAAAGTGATAAATACTGGGAATGGCCGTTTACTGAAGAAACAATACTGCATATGGAAAAATATTTTTCTATTGAGAGTGGTTTTGGATGGGGGAAATATTCAATGCCTCTTAGTCTAGCGCATACAGTTCCTTTTATTGGTGGTATACTTAGACCTCTTTATATACGACTATTAAAATCTGAAATTAATGAAAAATTATCTTCAAATGTATGGCGGAATTCTACGGTTGTTCTTTGTAGTAGGTCCAATAAAGATCACGCTAATTGAAGATTAGAATATATATTCATTATATGAAAATTAGTTTTCACGAACGGTTTTTGGCTTAAGTGAATTTATAATAGGGAAGATAGATGAAAAATAAATCATTGCTTATTACTGGTGGTACCGGATCGTTCGGTAATGCTGTATTAAATCGATTTCTAGATACTGAGATCAGAGAAATTCGAATATTTAGTAGAGATGAAAAAAAACAAGACGACATGCGCAAAGCATACCGTAATCAAAAGATTAAATTTTTCTTGGGAGACGTTAGAGATTCAAGCTCCATAAATGATGCAATGAAAGGAGTTGATTATGTTTTTCACGCTGCTGCTCTTAAACAGGTGCCATCATGTGAATTTTTTCCCATGCAGGCAGTAAAGACTAATATTATAGGTGCTGAGAATGTACTTAATTCAGCCATCGACGCAGGTGTAGAGAAAGTGGTGGTTTTAAGTACAGATAAAGCGGTGTACCCTATCAATGCAATGGGAGTAAGTAAGGCTATGATGGAGAAGATCGTGGTCGCAAAGGCCCGGAATGAATGCAATACAATGATTTCCTGTACGCGATATGGAAACGTGATGGCGAGCCGTGGGTCAGTTATCCCTTTATTCTTAGACCAATTACGTAATAATGAGCCAATAACAATTACTGACCCCGAGATGACCAGGTTTATGATGTCATTAGATCAAGCGGTTGATCTTGTATTATTTGCTTTTGAAAATGGGCAATCAGGCGATATTTTTGTTCAAAAATCTCCTGCCTCTACAGTTCATGTTCTAGCAAAGTCGCTTGCGAAAATAATGGGTAAATCAAATCATGAGATAAAAGTAATAGGAACAAGACATGGAGAAAAGCTTTACGAAACTCTTTTAACAAAAGAAGAGATGGTTAAGGCCTATGATTTAGAAAACTATTATCGTATACCTTCGGATAATAGGGATCTTAACTACGATAAATATTTTGATGATGGTACTGAAGTAATCAATCAGGCAGAAGAGTACCACTCTCACAACACGTACCGTTTAAATCAGGATGAATTATCGAAATTGCTGATGACCCTTCCTGAAATTAAAGATGGATTGGAGCAATAATAGAAACATGAGTGCTTTAAGAGTGATGACGATAGTAGGAACTAGGCCAGAAATTATTAAGCTGAGTGAAGTAATAAAAGAGCTTGATCGGCATGTTGATCATATAATTGTCCATACTGGTCAAAACTATGATTATGAGTTAAACGGCGTGTTTTTTGAAAATTTAGATGTCAGAAAACCAGATATTTTCTTAGAGGCGGTTAGAGGGACACCATCTGAAACTATTGGTGATATTATTGCTAAAATTGATCGAGTCTTCGCTGAGACAGAACCTGATGCAATATTGGTATACGGTGATACGAATAGTTGTCTAAGTGTTATCCCAGCAAAAAAGAGAAAAATTCCTATTTTCCACATGGAGGCCGGTAATCGTTGCTTCGACCAAAGGGTTCCAGAGGAAGTTAATCGGAAAATTGTAGATCATTTAAGTGATATTAATCTACCACTTTCTGAACATGCAAGAGATTACCTAGTCGCTGAGGGAATTAAGCCAGAAACAATTATTAAAACCGGTTCTCCTATGGCAGAAGTGTTGTTTGCAAATATGGCGCAGATAGAGGCAAGCAAAATCTTGGAGATAGAAGATTTAGAACCTAACAAGTATATTATAATGAGTATTCATCGAGAGGAAAATGTTGATTCATCAAATAATTTTGCTGACTTACTCGATTCTATAAATGCGTTGGCTGATAAATATAAGTTTCCAATCATTATTTCCACTCATCCTAGGACCCAAAAGAAATTAAAAGAGATAGGATTTAATAATACTAATTCAATAATAAGGTTTTCTAAACCATATGGATTTCATGATTACAACAAATTACAAATAAATGCTTTCTGTGTTATTTCAGATAGTGGTACGATAGCGGAAGAAGGTTCTATCCTTAACTTACCAGCAGTCACTATTCGTCAGGCTCATGAGAGACCAGAAGGTATGGATGAAACTACTGTCATAATGTCGGGGTTGACTAGAAATAGAGTTCTTCAATCTGTTGATATTGCTAGTCGACATAACTCAATGCCTGATCGAGTTATTAAACCAGTAAGTGATTATCAGG
>Ga0206129_10008068_pt1 | contig 10202 bp, 13 predicted proteins | sample Helgoland_Spring_8_FD_148616 | JGI IMG/M metagenome (GOLD analysis project Ga0206129, IMG submission 148616) | Pelagic subsurface seawater microbial communities from Kabeltonne, Helgoland, North Sea - Helgoland_Spring_Bloom_20160502_2 | ecosystem: Environmental > Aquatic > Marine > Epipelagic ...
ACATTTATATATATAGTCTCCTTTTTAAGTAGTTATTACTATCACTACTTATATATAATATATTAATTATTCCATATTAATTACTATTCACATTTATATATATAGTCTCCTTTTTAAGTAGTTATTACTATCACTACTTATATATAATATATTAATTATTCCATATTAATTACTATTCACATTTATATATCTTGTCTCCTTTTTAAATAAGTTTATAATATTCTTATCATTCACAAAATAAATTTGAAATTTGATTTATAAATATTCACTTAATCAAAATTGTTCAACTTATCAAACGAAAAGAACAAACAAATAGAACAAAACTTTCCCCAAACAATAATAATCTACTCGATTATGGACCCTTCAGAGGAACCCACTGTTTGGCAACACGCAACTCCGCTGACTGCTACTACCACTCTCCCAATTTCAAAGGGAGATATTGGTAAGTTTATTGGAGCAAAGGGTATTCTCGTCCGCAAGCACGTAATCAATCGTGCCAGGGCAAACATCGCCAAGTCTCTGGGCGTAGACTTTTCAGAAGTTCCTTCGCCTCACATCACGGTCAAGGAGATGCCTGCTGACGATGAACTACCTGAACGTGTCGTCGCTGAATACTCTGCCACAACTTCGGAACTTCTCGCTGAAATTTCAAATTGTATTACCACTCATATCGAGCATATTAATGCTGTTGACCGTCCTATCAGAGCAGAACACCCTAAACCGAAAAACTCAAAAAAGAAACCCACAAAAGTATCTGCCAATACAAAAAAACCTACAAATTCAGGTGTTCCACGCATCTACCACCTGAATTTTAAGACTCAAATGGATGACCACCTTGTTGGCAAGTACATTGGTTCGAAAGGCAAGAACTGTAAGATTCTTTCAGGAGATCTTGAGAGAATTACCAAGGATATGGGTGCTTCTTCATTCCGCGTCCGCATTGTCCAGCAGGATATCTACGAGGAAGAGAAACGCACCCCTCCAAAGTTCTTTCTTATCAAGAACGACGGCAGTCAAGAAGTATTCATACATGTCTCCGCGAAATTCAGTGGCAAACCGCGTGATCTATTCCTTGCTATCAAGGAACGTATGATAGAAAGTGTCGTTTCTCTCAATGACTTCTCTCATGATAACAGTCATGATTTGTTCATTCATGAAACAGAATATCCGACATCTTCCAAACAAGAACTAGAAATGCCAGTAGATGATTCGGGTTGCTATATGCCCGAATCTCCTACACCATCAAGCACTCATTCATCTCCCAGATACTCTCCCTCATCTCCCACAACTACAAAATCCACCTAGTCACTAGATGACGATCGACTGGACCAACTTTACTAATCTCACCAAAAAAAATAAACAAAAAAACAATTTAAAATAAATAAACAAAAAACAATTTAAAATAAATAGACAAAAACAATTAAACTTTTTTTCTATAAATTCAAATCACCAATATTTCTAGTTTTATTATAATTTAAATATAAACTGTCATATATTCTATCACCTTCACCCATGTATTTATAATATGGATAATTATATTCAAAATGCATTTCAACTGGTTCTTCATCATCATCAAATTCTGTATCCCTCATTCTTTTATTAACATTTCCAGATTCTAATTCTCCTAATATCGGTACATTCTGTAAATTTAACGTGCTATAATCACAACAAAATTCCATATTCTTTATAAATATTCCTGTATCCTTATCATCCTTATCATCCTTATCAACTATATTATTAAGTATTTTCCCGCCACTTTTGCTTATAAATCCTGGAAAATTCACACCCTCTTTGACAAATTTTCCACTATTTATTTCTTCATTTACTTTTTTAATTTTTTTATTCACTTCGTTAATATCCATATAATCATATTCATTAGAATAAAGGACCGCTTTTTTATATTTTTTCTTGAATAAATCTAATTGTTCATTTGAATACGGAACTTTATTCAATATGCCAGTATTTTTATTAAAATCTATATAATTATTTAAATACTTGGCATAAGTATCCTCATCATAATCTCTGTCATTCAATTGACCCAACATATCTCTTACATTTATATCATATAATATATTACCAGCCCCCGATCCTTTTTTCTTTTCTTCATCAATAAAGTCACTATCTATATTTTTTTCTTTTATTGTATTTTTTAAGATTGAATCTATATCTTTTGAATATTTATTTATGTGATTTTTTAATTGTTCATCTATAATATCATCGTTTATAATACTCTGAAACTCTTGATAATCATAACTTTCTAATGTTTGGCCCTCTATATATTTTTTTCTTATATCCGCCCCAAATATGTAAAATAGAAAAGCAATAATTATATATAATAATATAGAATACATATATTATATATAATATTTATTTATGTATTATTCGGACATACTTTTTATAATCAAACTTCTATACGTTTTTAAATTTGAATTTTGATAATCTAAATTTTATAGATTATTTTATTTAATAAATAAATGGAAGATATAACATTTGAGTCCCCTGAAATTTATAATAAAGACCAAAAACAAATTACCAAAATACTTGATGAAGTTTATCAATATTTATACGATTTAATTAAAAAAGATATTAAAAATATATTAGATAAATAATATAATGGACCAAAATCTCATTAATTTTTTTAATTTAGTTAATAACTTGAATAGGCAAACCAACCTCAATAATATATTAGAAAGATCTTTTATAGATCAAGGCGATTGTTGTAAACCATGTTCTGGAAAGTTCGTTGATAAATTAGAAAAAGTCATTATTACAAATGAAGATATAGATAGTGATTTGCATTGCGCAATTTGTCAGTCGAGTTTCAAATTAGGTGAAAACATTATTAAATTACCTTGTAAGGATCCTCATTATTTTCATTATGAATCCTCAAAAGAAGAATGCGGTGGAATATTACCATGGTTTAAAGAAAATAATTCTTGCCCTATATGCAGAGAAGAATTTCCTCAAGAAAATGATGATGATACACCCATTCCTGAAGAGAATTTTGATGGTAATATAAACAACATAGAAGAAGAACAAGAAGAAGAAGAAAGAGTAGAACAAGAAGAAACACAATTAAATGATAGAGAAGAAGATAATGAAGATATTCTTATAGAAAATATAATAGATAGAATATTTAATAATCATGCGAACAATATTTTTCAAAATATAGAAAATCTAACTGGCGGACTTGAAGTCCCCCCAAATCCAATGGAATTAAACCCTATAAGATTAAATATTATGCAACCCATGCATTTTAATACAATCAATTTAAGACCGTTAGAATACTCGCCTGATAATTACGACCCTGATCTACAAGAAGCTATTAGACAATCTCTTTTATAATTATTATTATTTAAAGAATTATAATTTATATAAATAATAAAATGAATGTTCAAAATATATCATCACTCCCTTCATATCTGAGTACCTTCATAAATACTAATCACGACAAACTAAATGATATCTATATGGAATCACTAGAGCAGGTCGGTCCAGGTATTTTATCTTTCAAAGTATCCGGCTCAGATAATCGGGTTGATGTCAAATATATGGCAGATGAAGAAATAATACAATCCATGGACCGCGAAGCACTCGAGGGTCTAAAGAGACAAGCTCAACAAAATGGTGATAAAAAAGTATATTTAATTGAAGATAAAGAAAAATCATCCATGTTTATTGTCTATATATAATGTATATGTATCTTAAATTATTATTTATATTATTCCCTATATCTTTTTTGTTATTTTTATTATATATATCATTTAATGAAAAAAAATATACATCATGTCTATACGACCCATTAACTAATTTTTCATATATTCACGTGGACAATAAAAATACTATCAAAAATATTCAAGATTCATTAAATAAACAAGATAATGTTTATTATATTAAAAATGGAGGATTATATTATAATAATAAATTAATGAAAAAATTATTAGATTGTAGTAAAACTAATATAGAATTTATGAATAAGAAATATGGTGTGGGATTATTGAGTTAATTCTATCTCTTTAGATTTTTCTTTAAATTTAGTAATACCAGAAATTAATTCATTAATTGTACCTTTGTTAGGTGTTTTAATATTTAATTGTGAAGAAATTATATGGGTTGTATCAAAGTCAGTTTTTGTTTGTTTAGATACATTTTTTAACATAATATACATTTCATTATTATATTTTTCATAAATTATTTTTTTTAATTTATTTATTTCTACTTTTTGATTTTCTACTAAAATTTTAGTATTTTTATAATTATTATCTAATTCGGAGATTTTTTGAATATTTTCATTATTTTCATTAGAAATCTTATCATAATTATTTAATTTTAAATAAAGACTAGAAATTTTATTATTTAATTGTAAAATCTCATCATTCAGATCAGAAATTACTTTGTTCGACGTGTCAAAATTATGTCTTTTATTGTTTATATTAATCATATCATCATTAATAAGTAATTCATTAGGTTTGATTTGTTGTGATTGGGTAAATGAGTTTTGTATGCCTGATCTAGTAATATCAGTATTAGTCAAATTATTATAATGGTTATTATTCATTATAAGATTATTAAATTAATATAAAAAAATATAATTATAAAAACTTATTTCAATGATTTCCTAGTTTTTTTTGACTTTTTCTTTAAAAACTTTTTGGATAGTGATTTTTTTTTGGACGACCTTTTTTTGGGTTTGGATTTAGAATTAGATCTTGATTTCTTCGAACGTGAAATTAACATAGAACGGTTGCTTTTTTTAAGTTTTCTTGATTTTTTCTTTTTCTTAGGTTTTTTACCGCCTCCGGTCATTACCGGGGAAGAACCTAAACTGCTTGGATCCGTAACACCTAATAAAACAGCAGGCATCCCTACACCTCCAATACCTCCCGCCGCCAAGTCAAAATTATAACCACCGCCGGCATAATCCTCAGCACAGTATTCAATCATATATATATAATATATTAGATATTATTTCTTATTTATTAGATTTAATGGATTATTCTGAGTCCCATCCTGGAATTTTCCCCCAGCCCCTGGAATTATCTGAGGTCTGCCGCCAGTAATTATAAACCCTCCAGGATCCACGTCAAATCCATACTTAGTATTTTCTTGGCGCTGATTACACGCATCCCATTTATTATTCTCATAATTCACATCATTTTTAATAGGTTGGTATATTCTATCATTATTATAATCGGTATTACTTGGCATATTTATACTTATATATTAGATTTTATTTTTAAGATTTTATAGTTTATTTATATTTTTCAAAATTGTATGCGAATATTTTTCTCTTCCATTTTCACCAATAAACTCCACATTAATTTTACTAGGGTAAGCAAATAAATTCATAAATCCTAATTTTTCATCATGATAAATTAATTCAGTATCTTTGGCCAATAATACATTATCTAAATTTATAGTATGATCATGGTACCTTTTCCCGCCAGTCCCCGATTGCAAAATTGTAATATTTTTTCCGTTCAAATTTCTCGTCACAACTTGGGAATTATGGTCGTGTCCATTACAATATATATCAATCCCTAATTTTAAAAAGTTATTTAAATATCTTTCTAGTTCCGGTGAGGCGTTTCCGTGCCCGGCAATACTTCTATAAGTATGGTGTCCGCACAATATTTTCCAATCAGCATTTGAAGATTTTATCATTTTAGATATTGCACGAGATTGTTCTTGCTTTATTTTTTTATCCATCATATCTATATTTGTATCAATACAAAAAAAATCAATATGACATCCATTCTTCGCTTTGGAAAACATATAATAATTATTAGGCATTACCCATTTGCCACCTTTTTTTTCAGATAAAATGCTATAACCTATTTGATATTGCCACCGTGGTTTAAAAAATCTGTCCCAGTATCTTCCGTAATCATGATTTCCTATCAACATATAAAATTTAATTTTATCAGGTATCATTTCATATGGTTTCTCAAATTTCATTATAAATTGTTTATCATTTACTGAACTGACCCCGGCATCATATATATTATCACCCAGACCTAAGACGAACTCTGCATTGTTTTTCTTTATATTATTACCTAATATTTTTCCTATTTTATATTGATCATTATTTCCAGATCCCATATCACCTATTACGCAAAATACTACCGGCATATTTATATTATAATATAAAATATAAATTTGAATTTGATTTAAAATTAAATAAATTAAAAAGAATAATAGATAATCAATATAATATTAATATTAATATGACCGAACCTGAAGTTACTAATGAATCAGAACCTGAAAGTATTGCTAATGAACCCAAACCGGAACAAAATAACATTATTCTCTTACAAAGTCACGTGAGAGGTCGTAATATTAGAAAAAAAATGCCACCTTTATTCTTACAACGTATTAGACAATATCTTATAGGTGCTAACATTACATTATCTCCAGAAACTACTGATGGAAGAAACGATAGTGTTAATGATGAAAAAATAGTTATTGATAAATTAATTGAAAATTTTGGCACAGAACGCTTCCGTCTCCCCCCCCCTAGATTTTGGTATGATATTTTAATTAAAGATCTACATTTTGGTTGGATACCAGTGAATATTAAAAGTTCCAAATGCCAATCTGCTGATAACTGTGGTAATCTATCTATATGTGTTTATAGTTATACGGATGAACAAATGGATTTAGATGCGCAATATAACAATGGTATTATGTGTACAGTACTATTAAATAAAATTCAAACTAATGGATATAATTATAATATTAAAAGAGACTATTATTTCTTAGTTATAAATAAGCAGGATACAAGTGATATCATTATTAATAGTTGTAAAGGTTTATCAAGTCTGACATCTAATAATAATAATTTACCATTTCAAATTAATTGGGGTAATAATAGAGAATATATTTATAAACCTATTAAAAAATGTATTCAACAACTTGTAACATGCATTCAAAAACCAACTATTGGTTACAGAGAAAATTTCCTAACAAATATCCGCCAAATTATTATTTAAAGATATATTACTAATAATAATGTTATTAATATGAATAAAAATATCACACTAAATATATTAGGTTCATTCATTAATAAACTTAAAACTCTAAATAATATAGATAATATTAATCATTGTATATCTAATATATAACTATTACATAGTTGTCTTTGACCTATTTTAAATCTACCTGAATACATATAATTAAACTTAAATTCTTCATCATTTAAATAATCTATAACTTTTTGTAGATTACATTTTTTTGTAGGTCTCAACATCAATAATCCGGCAAAATAATCAACTTTACCTATGAATGCTACTATTTTATTTCTAGTACAAGACCTTATATAGATACACTCAACACCGTGATATATTTCCATTTTTTTTATATTCCGTGGTGCTCCCCATTCCCACCAATTATTTTCATTAAATTTTTTAATCTGTCTTTCTATTAATACTTTTTTGTTTTTTAATAAATGAGTATCTACCATCGCATCACCTGAAGGGTAATCATTAATATATATATATTTTGTATAAATATTCTCTTCTGTTAACATATTAAAATTTCCTAGTTCTTCATTTTTATAAACTTCTTCTTTTCCATTTACCAATCCCACACTTACTTCAAAATAATCTGATAATATAGGAGTATTATTATTTATATTTATTTTACTAAATGTAATTATTCCATTTTTTTCATTTAAATATAATTCTTTATTATTAAATAATGTTATATTATTTACATTTTTTTTTAAATATCTAAAAACTATTACATCAACAGAAGCTTCTTTGAACAAACTTTCATCATTTGGATGATAAATATGTGTAAAATGTCCTTTATTTATCATTTCACTTATTAATTTTGATGCATGAGTTAATTTAAAGAAATCTGATGGAACTATAAATATTAATTCACCATTTTCATCTAATAAATTATAACATTTCCTTATAAAACTTATATAAATATTTTCTTTAGAATTTTTTATAAATGGTGGATTGCCTATTATAGTTTTATATTTATTTTTTATATCTAATAATAGAAAATTACCATATGTTAGATCACTTTTATTAATTGTATCTAATAATTTAATATTTTTGTCGATTTCATACATATCAAATTTTATATTAATTTTACTTAAAACGTGATCTACTAAATCACCTTGTCCAATACTTGGTTCTAATATACATTCTGGTGAATTTAAAATCAACTCATATACTTTGTTTTTTAATGATAGATCTTCTGTAAAATATTGACCCAATGAACGTTTATATTCTTTTGTAGGTGCTTTTACCGTATTATCAATAATGATTGAATTGTCATCTGCAGTATCCGCTTCATCAGGAGTATCCGCTTCATCCGCTTCATCCGCTTCATCCGCTTCATCCGCTTCATCCGCTTCATCCGCTTCACCCGCTTCATCCGCTTTATCCGCTTCATCCGCTTCACTCGCATCACCCGTTTCTAATTTATATTCTTCTAATATTCCCTTCACATCCAATTCTTCTCCTAATATTTTGTCTATAATTTTAGATAATTCGCCTGTTGTACATTTTCTAATTGTTTTTAGTTTCTCTTTATCGAACCATGTAACAAAAACAGTCATTTCCATTATTTCTTCTTCGGATAATGTAGTTTCTTTGATAACATCATTTAATAAATCATCTAAACATTCTTTAATTATTTCTTTATCATTTTCTACAACATCATCTTCCATTTTTAAAGTCATTGATCTATCTGAATTACTATCAGATAATTCTGATATTAGTTCATCAATCCCATCATCATTATTATCAATCCCGACTGTATCATCCAATATAATAAACCCTTTTTGATAATCATTTTTAAAATCATTTTTATTCCCGCCTAATTCTTTAAATTCTTCATAATTTTTAGAAGATTTATATTTTTCATATCTATCATGAGCGCCTTGTCTCTTCTTATTTATTTGATTAAATTTAAAGGACTTTTTATTATTAATTATATCATTTAATTCTTCTACAGATAGAACCATATATTATATATTATATATAATGAGATTATATTTAAATCAAATTTTAAATTATTTAAAAGTAATTCAATATTCATTAAATATAATATTATGGTAGCAATTGGAATTGATCTTGGAACTACGTATTCGTGTTGTGCTGTGTGGAAAGATAATCGGTGTGAAATTATAGCAAATGATCAAGGTAATAGAACTACTCCTAGTTATGTTGCATTTAATGATACTGAACGAATGATTGGCGATTCTGCTAAAAACCAAGGCAGTATGAACCCAGAAAATACAGTATATGATGCCAAAAGACTTATTGGTCGGGATTATAATGATCCAGTAGTCCAGCAAGAACTTAAACTATTTCCCTTCAAATTATCCGAGAAAGATAATAGAGTCAATATCAATGTAAAATATAAAAAAGAGGATAAATCTTACAAACCAGAAGAAATTTCGTCAATGGTGTTAGTATATATGAAGGAAATTGCTGAAGCATATTTAGGAGAGAAAGTCACAGATGCTGTAATAACTGTTCCTGCTTATTTTAATGATTCACAAAGGAATTCTACTAAGGACGCCGGCGCCATAGCAGGTCTTAATGTATTACGCATTATTAATGAACCAACAGCCGCGGCCATTGCATATGGATTGGACAATAAAGGTTCACAAGAACAAAATGTACTGATTTTTGATATGGGTGGTGGTACATTTGACGTAAGTATTTTATCTATAGATGATGGAATTTTTGAAGTTAAGGCAACTGCAGGAGATACTCATCTGGGCGGCGAGGACTTTGATAATCTGCTAGTACAACACTTCGTCACCGAATTTAAAAGGAAAAATAAATTAGACTTAATGGAATCTAAAAAATCAGTGAGACGACTTAAAACAGCATGCGAACGCGCCAAAAGAACATTATCTTCAGCAGCGACTGCTTCTATTGAATTAGATTCTCTTTATGAAGGAATTGATTTTTTTAGTAGTATTACTCGCGCAAAATTCGAATCACTTTGTATGCATCTATTTAATAAATCAATGGATCCTGTTCAAAAATGTTTAAGAGATTCTAAAATATCCAAAGCAGATATTCATGAAATTGTATTAGTTGGCGGATCCACGCGCATTCCCAAAGTACAACAATTGCTATCTGAATTCTTCAATAATAAAGAATTATGTAAATCTATTAATCCTGACGAGGCAGTCGCTTATGGTGCTTCGGTACAAGCACATATTTTAA
>Ga0206129_10008073_pt1 | contig 10199 bp, 8 predicted proteins | sample Helgoland_Spring_8_FD_148616 | JGI IMG/M metagenome (GOLD analysis project Ga0206129, IMG submission 148616) | Pelagic subsurface seawater microbial communities from Kabeltonne, Helgoland, North Sea - Helgoland_Spring_Bloom_20160502_2 | ecosystem: Environmental > Aquatic > Marine > Epipelagic ...
CGCACAAAATCGAACAGCTATGTGACTTTCAGCTTAGCCACGCCAATGCTGTCAGTGTGGGCCTAGCACTTGATACCGTATACTCATGGAAAACAGGTCGCCTCGAGCAGGCATCGGCAATGCGAGCATTGAGAACGCTCAAGAAATTAGGTCTCCCTACCTGGCATTCTTCACTCGACCTCAAGGCAGAAAATGGCTCCAGGGCCGTATTCCTAGGATTAGAGGAATTTCGCGAGCATCTCGGCGGTGAGCTTACCGTGCTACTCCTTCGCGATCTAGGCAAAGGCGAAGATGTCCACAGCATGGATGTCAACCTGCTAGAGGAATGCATCGATTGGCTGGCAGCTCAGACTACACTTCCTTCGCCGTTTTAAAGTGCATCTTAGCCACTTTGGGGAGAATCTCCTGGCCATGCTTGGCAATCAGCTCACGTGCAGCCTCAAGAACATGCGGTCCAGCCCCCAGCGGAATTCGCACACCGGACTTCTCACTTGAGGACTCTATCCATGAGACGAATCGCTCACGCGCTAGGATCGATGCGGCCGCAACGGCAACATCACTTTCGCCTTTAGTGCGCTGTTGGAGCTTCAAATCAACATGATGGCGCGCCAGCTCTTTTTCGAGAACCTCCTTGCGTGCAAACTGATCACTCAGTGCCCTTGGACAATCCGGAACTTTTTCTACCAAACTACGAATCACTCGTGCATGCCCCCATGCCAACAAGCGGTTCAAATTGCGGAATGAACCATACATATCGTTATAGCGCTCTGGCCCAATACTAACCACCTCATAAGCAATTCCAGGGGTAGCCCTTATGGTGGCTGCCAACTTGGCAATCTTAGCTGCACTGGTGATTCTCTTACTGTCCATCACTCCAGCATCCATCAGAGCCCGTGTTGAAACAGCATCGGTATAAGCACCGGCGATGACCAGAGGGCCAAAAAAGTCTCCCTTACCGCTCTCATCGATTCCGAAATGTGGCTCGAACATCTCAGGCTCGTTCACCTCTTCATAGCCCAGTCTGGCTTCGCCAAAAACCATTGGCTCTAGAGTGAATTTGACAAAGTCCTCGGTATCTCCACCCTGCACTAAAATTTTAGGCCCTTTCTCGTAGACTGTGACATTGAGCTTTCCCTTTTTACCGGAAAAATGTGCATAGGGCTTATCTTTCATGTCAAAGCCGCCCTCCACCATGAGCTGACGAATCAACTCGATATGCTCAGCCTTAATAGGCATGGTGTAGCTTGATAATGCCATTAGCTTAACTCCTCCCTGACGCGAGCAGTATAAGCATCAGCGATTCGCGAAGTGAACGATCTGATGCCACTATACTCCATCCCCAGCAATCCAGCCGCCTGCACTTCACGCAGTGAATTGGTTAAAAATATTTCATCCGCTTGCTCAACATCATCAACCACAAGATCACGCTCCAAAACAGAGATGCCCAGCTCGGAACAAAGCGTGATCACCAACTGCCTGGTCACACCAGGCAAACAACCACTCGCCAAAGATGGCGTGCTAACCACGCCATCTTTGACCAGAAAAACATTCGACATGGATCCCTCTGCCAATTGACCCCGAGAATTGAGCATCAAACCCTCGTCTGCCCCAGATCGCAACGCATGGCGATACGCCAACAAATGTTCAGCATAGGATATTGTTTTAAGACCAGCTGTAGCCCCTCGCTCGTTGAGCACAAAAGGCACCCATGCCAGTTTTGCTTGATCTTGATCGTATACCATGGGGGCAGCAGATGCCGTTACCATTACCCCAGCAGCCTCATCCCCACCTGCTAGCGGATTAGCACCACCCATCAATGTCACCCTAACGCGAAAGCGCCCTGTATGCGCATCATTCGCCTCGATAAGCTCACCTATTGCAGTCTTGATAATCATGGCATCTGGCGCATCCAAGCCCAGCCTTTCCGCCGCACTAACCATGCGCTCATGGTGTAAGTCATAAGCAAAAACCTTACCATCGTAGGCAGCGATGGTTTCAAATACACCAAGGCCAACAGTCAGCCCCAAATCAAACGGCGACACTCGCATATCACCTGCGACCATCATATCGCCATTGTACCAAATCATCGGGCTCATGCTCATCTTCGCTTCAGTATTGTCTGATCAGCCTAGCGGTCAAGAGCACTCTCCAAGCACGCTACGGCAAATTCAATTTCCTCATCATTGATGACAAAGGGCGGCGTAAACGCCAACACATTCCCCTCACTACCATCCGCCAGCATAAATACTCCCTGTTGCATCATATCACTGAGCACTTGCCCAGCGACATCTCCCGCACAGGACCCATCTGCATGCTTAAGCTCCATACCCAGCATGAGCCCCCTACCCCGCACCTCATGAATCAATGGACTTTTGAGCCCACTGAGCAACTCCCGAAACTTAGACGACGCCTTTGCAACCTGTATGGCCGCACGATCATTGCAATGTTCTTTCAAAGAGGCGACCGCCATGGCACAGCCCACAGGATTACCCAAGAAAGTGCTCGTATGCAGGGCTTCGCCCTCCGACTCAGGCCACGCATCCATGATCTTTGCCTTACCTACACAGGCAGAAATTGGATACCCTCCACTCATCGACTTACCCAGACAAATGATATCAGCTACAACACCTTCCCAGTCGCAGGCAAACAACTTACCCGTTCTGTTGAAGCCGCTATAAACTTCATCATAAATTAGCACTACATTATGAGCGTCACACCAAGCTCGCAGCTTCGCTAAAAAACCGTTCGGGGGAACCACCTTACCACCTCGCCCTTGAATAGGCTCTACCAGAAGAGCACCCACATCAGATGCATCGATTGCTCCTAACTGCTGCTCCAATCGTAGCATATCATGCTCTGTCGATGGAAAATCAAGTTGACTGCACAAGGGTGCTAGTTGCCCTTCAAAGGGAGTGCGGAATTTTTCGATCCCCGTTCCCAGAAGCGCGCCATAACCCAGACCATGGTAGCCGTTTTTAAAACTCACTAGGCCAGATTTACCAGTCGCCATCACCGCCGTCTTCAATGCTGATTCTACAGCCTCAAAACCTGAGTTACTGAGTGTCGTCTTACCCAGACCTTCACCCCACCGCTCAAAAGTCATTTCTGACAACAGCTTACACACCTCAACTTTTAATGCCGTAGGGTGCACATCTCCCATACCATGAATCAGCCGCTCGGACTGCTCGCGCATGACACCTGCAGGCCAGCCGTGCCCAAGACCTGCAACCCCGAAGGCTGCAGTAAGGTCAAGGTAGCGATTCCCATCTTCATCCCAGACATTGACGCCATCTGCACGCTGCCAGAAAACAGGCCAGTCCTCAGCCGTGAATGTCACATTTCGACACTCATAGCGCTTGAGCTCTTCGGCCAAGGCAAGCGATCGAGGGCCGGGAATCTCAGTTGTCAGCTCGGGAAGCATGGCTGGATTCTAGCGCGGAAACACCCGCTGTCCAGCAACCGCTTGCATGTCATGATGATGCCTCAATTTGGAATTGCCTCAGCAAGCTTAAAAAGCTACCAGTATAGCCGTAATGACTATTAATTTCGAACAAATCATCGAGCAGATTACGCAACTATCCACCCAATATGGCCTTAAATTAATTGGTGCCGTTATATGTCTATGGGTCGGCTGGAAAATCGTCAATATTCTCTGCAAGGCTCTGGAAAAGTGGTTTGAAAAAACTGACTACGATGAAGCCCTCGAGACCTTCATTCACAGCTTGGTGTCAATGTCACTCAGAGTTATCCTTGTGATCACCTGTGCAAGCATCGCTGGATTTCCCATGACGTCCTTTGTGGCTATTCTGGGTGCTGCGGGACTGGCCATCGGCATGGCGCTCTCTGGCACCTTGCAGAATTTTGCTGGCGGGGTCCTGATCCTTATTCTCAAACCATTCAAAGTAGGTGACTTCATTGAAGCACAAGGACACAGTGGAAAGGTGCGCAGTATTCAAATTTTCAACACCATTATCAATACGGGTGACAACAAGCGCATCATCCTGCCCAATGGTCCCTTGGCAACCGGTTCAGTTATTAATTACTCAGCGGAGGACAAACGCCGAGTCGATTTCACCTTCGGCATCAGTTACGATGACGATATCGACCAAGCAAAAGAGCTACTTAGCTCTATTATCAATGCAGATGAGAGAGTCCACGAAGACCCTGAACCACTCATCGCCGTTCATGCTTTGGCTGACAACTCGGTGAACATTATCGTCCGTGGCTGGGCGGACGCATCTGATTATTGGGGTATCTATTTCGATGTCACCGAAAAGGTTAAAAAATCTTTCGACAAAGAAGGCCTCTCGTTCCCCTTCCCCCAGACAGATATTCACCTTCACAAGATCGAAGATTAATACTGGGTAGATTTAATATCAGGCAACCCGCCAGCTGATCACGGTTCCTTTTTATTGGCTCTGCTCTTGAACTCTTGAGCAATGCCCATGATGCTTACACACGTGATACGAGCCGTTATTTTTGATTTAGATGGGACATTAGTTCACTCTTTATCTGGTATTGCCCATGCACTCAATACCACCCTAGAGCGTCACCAGCTACCCACACATCCAGAGGCTAAAGTGAGAACCTTCATCGGTGACGGCATCACTAAGCTTGTCGAGCGCGCGTGCCCAAGCTCATATCAAATAGAGCAAGTCACGGCGCTCACGGAGGAGGTAAGCGCCGAATACTCAAACGCCTGGCAGCATGGAACTGTGCCTTATCCTGAGGTAAGTAAAACGCTACATACGCTTCTTGAAAGCGGGATCAAGATCGCCGTGCTATCCAACAAGCCACACACCTTTTGCAAGAAAATGACCGATTTCATTTTCCCAGATATCCCTTTCACAGCTGTCCTTGGTCAACACCAAGACATGCCAACTAAGCCAGACCCCAGTAGCGCAATCCATCTGGCAAAAATTTTAGCGCTCAGCCCAGAGCAGATTGCCTTTGTCGGCGACTCTACCATCGACATCATTACTGCGCGGCGAGCCAGCATGCTATCTATTGCCGCCACATGGGGATATCACGACCTTACCAAGCTGATGGCCGAATGCCCAGATCATCGAATCGATTCCATCAATGAGCTCGTCCACATTCTAAATAGCGAAACCATCTAGCATGCCGTATCTCGACAAGCCATCAGACACCAGCGGTATGCCCAATGGCATACCCTATATTATTTCCAACGAGGCTGCTGAAAGGTTTTCATTCTACGGCATGAAAGCTGCTCTCGCGGTCTTCTTAGCCAACTACCTCGGTGTGCTGGGTGGCGAATCAATGAGCGAAGCCAAAGCCACTGTGTATGTATCTTTTTTCAATTCAGCCGTTTACCTAACCCCACTTTTTGGAGCCTTAGTGGCAGATATATTTTTCGGAAAATACCGAACCATCATCACTTTATCCATTGTCTACTGCCTAGGCCATTTGGCACTGGCGATGATGGGCATCGGTGGCATTGTGCAGCTCTGGCTACTTGCGGGCCTGGGCCTCATTGCAGTGGGTGCTGGAGGCATCAAGCCCTGCGTCTCTGCACACGTCGGAGATCAGTTTGGGAAAAACAATCAGCACCTAATCCCCAGAATTTTCAACATCTTCTACCTTTCCATCAACTTTGGAGCTGTTGTATCCAACCTCGCCATTCCCTACATTCTCAAATGGCATGGCCCACACTGGGCATTCGGTATTCCTGGCATTCTTATGGCTTTGGCTACCGTGGCTTTCTGGATGGGTCGGCACAAGTTTGTTCATATACCAGCGCATGGCGAAGCCTTTGGCCGAGAACTCTTCAGCCGTGATGGGCTCACTGCTATCGCCAAACTGGTTCCTTTGTTTCTATTTGTTGCCGTATTCTGGTGCTTATTTGACCAGACGGCCAACACACTCGTTTTTCAGGCACAGAAAATGAACCTAAGACTCTTTGATTTTGCATTCATACCGATGGCATTGCGTGAGCTTGAAGTCCTGCCCTCACAGATACAGGCTGCTAATCCATTCCTCATACTAATTCTAATCCCCCTTTTCTCATGGTGGATTTACCCCAATGTCGACAAAGTAATGCCTCTAAGTCCATTGAGGAAAATAGGCGCAGGCTTGTTCCTCATGGTTCTATCGTTCGCCGTCATCTCTATTGCACAAGAGGCTATCGACATGGGTCAGACACCAAGTGTGTGGTGGCAATTACTCGCCTACCTGATCTTCACTACGGCTGAAATACTCATCTCCATCGTTTGCCTGGAATTTGCCTACACCCAAGCACCACGAAAGATGAAATCCTTCGTGATGAGCCTATTTCTGCTTTCCGTATTCGCCGGCAACGCACTCACAGGCATCATTAACACCTACATACAGATACCAGAGCTCAATCTGAGTATCGACAATACACACTCAGGATATGATACGATTACCAAAACCAAAGACGACCTCACCTTAACGACTGACGGCGAGATCATCTCTCCTGTATTTGATCAGCTCAAACAAAGTGCCTCTGCCATCCAAACGATTTACCTCATCAAGAATTCCCTCCCCACTAGTACGAAAGGTTCAGAAGCACTTGCTTCGATCAAAGATCCGTGGGGCAATCCGCTTCGCTACACCCTTCTGAGCTCCCGCTCAGCACGTATCTCATCCGACGGCCCAGATAAAACCCACAAAACGAAATGGGATCTCGGAGTCATCCTGAGCGCCTCAACAAACAACGCTACAGAGGAAGGCACATGGCTTCACAAAGAAAAACAGCGCCTCGGCATGCTAGAGCATTACCAGCTTGCGAGCACTCAGCCAACTCAGCGAACTCAACTCTTGCAAACTGACTATTACGCTGGCGGCCAAACCAAGCTCGAGGGCGCTGCCTACTTTTGGTTCTTCACCAAGCTGATGCTGGTAACTGCCATCGTCTTTGTCCCCTTTTCACTCTGCTACAAGCCCAAGACATACCTGCAGCACTAGTTGAGGCGACCAATGCTTAGAACTTATCTGTCACCGCACCCGTCGAGGCAGAGGTCACATTAGCAGCATACTTTGCGAGCACCCCTCTTTTGTAACGTGGTTCATACGGCTGCCACTGAGCGCGACGAGCATCTAACTCCTCGTCGCTCACATTGACTTGTAGCACATTGTTCACAGAATCGATCGTAATTTCGTCACCTTCTTTGAGCAAACCAATTGGACCTCCAACATGCGCCTCTGGGGTAATGTGACCAACCACAAAGCCATGGCTGCCTCCTGAGAATCGACCATCTGTGATCAAGGCCACCTTGTCACCCAGACCACGCCCCATGACCGCACTTGTTGGCCCAAGCATCTCTCTCATACCCGGACCACCTTTTGGCCCCTCACGGCGAATAACAATGACATTACCATCCACAATCTTACCATCGAGGATCGCTGTCATCGCATCTTCTTCGCAGTCAAAGACACGAGCAAGACCTGTAAAGCTATCTCCCTCTTTACCAGTAATTTTAGCAACCGCACCTTCTGGTGCCAAGTTGCCATAGAGAATACGCAAGTGACTGTCTTTTTTGATTGGCTTATCGAGTGGGCAAATAATGTCCTGACCTTCGGGATACTCTAGTGGTGAGTTAGCTAGGTTTTCAGCAAGCGACTTACCTGTAACGGTCATGCAATCACCATGCAACAGCCCAGCCTCGAGTAGGATTTTCATCAAAGGAACCGTGCCTCCGATTTTAACAAGGTCAGCCATCACATACTTACCACTCGGCTTCAGGTTAGCAACCATCGGCACACGCTTACCTATTTCGGTGAAGTCATCGATATTGAGTTCAACGCCACATGCATGCGCCATTGCCAATAAGTGAAGGACCGCATTCGTCGATCCTCCAAGCGCAATCACCACCGTAATCGCATTTTCAAAGGCCTCACGAGTCATGATGTCTAGGGGGCGAATTCCTTTATCCATCATGTTGAGCACCGCAGCACCTGCATCGAAACAATCCTTCATTTTATCATCACCGATCGCATCCTGAGAGGAGCTGTTAGGCAGTGACATACCAAGAGCCTCGATCGCTGTCGCCATCGTGTTCGCTGTATACATACCACCGCATGAGCCGGCACCTGGAATAGCATTTTCTTCGACAATGCGTAAGTCCTCGTCACTAAATTCACCTGCAGCGTGTTTACCAACAGCCTCAAAAACCGATACCACATCCAGATCTTTTTTCTCGCCCTGCACAGTTGCACAGCCGGGCAAAATAGTTCCACCGTAAACAAATACACCTGGCCGGTTCAAGCGCGCTAATGCAATCACACATGCCGGCATATTTTTATCACAACCACCAATAGCTACGACACCATCCATCCCCTCACATCCAGCCACCGTCTCAATCGAGTCAGCAATCACTTCACGAGACACCAGAGAATACTTCATTCCCTCCGTGCCCATTGAAATACCATCTGAAATCGTAATCGTATTAAAAATAACCGACTTACCACCCGCGGCATCGACACCTTTAGCCGATTCCCGTGCCAGTCGATCAATATGCATATTACACGGAGTTACCTGGCTCCATGTCGAAGCAACACCAACCTGAGGCTTATCAAAATCCTCATTATTAAAACCAACGGCATGCATCATCGCACGGCTTGGAGCGCGATCTGGACCATCAAAAACTTGTGACGAGTAGGGACGACGTGAATCAGACATGACCACGTGCTAATAGATCACTGCAATCTTGTAAACAGGCAAGTTTGCATGGCACTTCGGAAGATAAGATAAAGAGGTCCCAAAAAGGCCAATTCGCAGATTACCTTACTTTTATTAAATATAAGGAGTGTTTTTTGATATGTTTTTCTTAAATAATTGAAGATCTGAAAATCGCTCATCAAAAAAGCCCTACATGAAGCATTTACCTACGAAAAAAACGACAAGTCGTTCTTTTTTGAGTATTTTAAACAGTTTAAAGCAATCCTTCTTAGTTGTTTGGTTGTGAAAAATCCAGCTAAGTATTCAACTTATATTTAAAGTTAATTTATACTTATATTGAGTTTTGCGTTATTTATTTAAAAAAACGTGGCTTTTTATGTGCAACAGGGGTATAAGCATTGCAGACATAGTTCATTTTTTTGAAAAAAGATGTCATTCCTTTCATTACTCCTCATACCCGCCTGTTCCATGAATCTTCGCACCTTATTTTGGCTCTCTGTGATTACAGGCTGCTTGATGGCACCTTTAGCACAGGGGCAGAGCTTTACACTGGACGGATACAACACCACTGCTGACAGCTATGGTGACATCAACAAGAAAGCAGTCAGCTTTTTCAATGGTCACAAAAATGATGAGTCTACCTATGGCTCCCCCGACAATGCACAATACGAAACTTATTTGCGGTGGGGAACCGGAACAGATAGCTCTGAGTCCACAGGGGATGAATATTTTTTCATCTATGTTGAAACTCCGATCGAGGTGAAAAACATGCTATGGGGCAGCGCCTTCACGTCAGCTGACACAGCTGAATACGGCAAAGAACTGGATTACAAAGGCGCAACAGGTAGCGAACACATCAAATTTGTTGAATCATACACCATAGAAGTAGACGAAAAAAAGGGTAAAACCAAGATCAACACCGTCAACATTGTATACACCGGACTTGGTAAAGACGATAAGAACGAAACTGCAGCTGGCCAGCTGGATGTCAAATCATCGTTAGACTACTTATTAGCGAATGGTGCCACTGAGGCAGATAGTGATGCAGGCACTATCTCGTCCCGCAACATAGGCATGGCGTTTGAATACAAATTTGAATTGGACGCGACCGCGAACCAAGCATTGTTGGACAGCATTGTTCTGATTGAGTATCACCTTTCCCCTGAACGCGGCTTAGTTCCCACCCAAGTTCCTGAACCTACTGCTCCACTGCTAGTGGGTATCGCAGCCGCCATTGGCATCCTTCGCCGCAAACGCTAAACTAACAATTTTAAGTATCATTCGAAACAATTAGTATTGTTTTTTGTTCATAGTAAAAACCGGAATTCGCCTCGTGCGGGTTCCGGTTTTATGTTTGGGGCTGCTACAGAATAGCGGGATAGCATACCATCCTGACACGCTGTGCCTCTCAGCAGAAATCCTCCTCCGGATTTCTTAGCTCTTGATTGCCGTGACACACGGCACTTCGTCGTGCGCTCGAACTTCGTTCTCATCCCGCCCCCCTTAAACGCCATCACCCCAGCCCTCGTTGAGGGCT
>Ga0206129_10008085_pt1 | contig 10187 bp, 11 predicted proteins | sample Helgoland_Spring_8_FD_148616 | JGI IMG/M metagenome (GOLD analysis project Ga0206129, IMG submission 148616) | Pelagic subsurface seawater microbial communities from Kabeltonne, Helgoland, North Sea - Helgoland_Spring_Bloom_20160502_2 | ecosystem: Environmental > Aquatic > Marine > Epipelagic ...
GTGATAATTGTAATAATTCTATGTATATTTATTTGGATAAAGATACATCTAAATTATATTTATATTGTAAAGCATGTGCGAATAAAGTAGATTATAAGGAAAATCTAATTTATGATAATGATTTTAATATAGATTTGAGCGAGAGTATAAATAATAATAAATTTATTAATTATGATTTGACTTTGCCTCATATTCATAATAAGAATATTAAATGTCCTAATTCTGAATGTAGTTCTATTACAGAAGGGAAAATATCAGATATAATTTATATAAAATATGATAAAGAAAATATGAAATATATTTATAGTTGTAATTACTGTGGACAAAAATGGACTAATAAATAATTGTCACCAATAAATAAATTTGAATTTATTTAAATATATTTTTTATATTATAATAAATGGACGAAGATGATGATATTATAGATCCTCTAAATTTTATTGAATCTGTAGATATTGAATTAGAATCGGGAGAATCTGATGATGATATTGATATGGGCGTCGAAGAACATATTGTAGAAAATATGGAAGATATAAATGTTTTCAAAAAAAATTATATTAATTTTAAAAAAAATAATAAATCTTCAAAAGTATTAAGTAAATATGAGAAAACTAAAATATTGTCAAAAAGGTGTGAGCAATTAGAATCAGGATGTTTACCATTAATTAAGGATTATAGTAAATATGATAATATTTATGATATTGCACTCGAAGAATTAAATGATAAAAAAATTCCATTCATTTTAAAAAGATTCATTAATGGTAAATATGAATATTGGAAATTAGAAGATATGATTTATTAAATTTAATAATTAAGATAAAAAAAATATATATATTATATTATAAAATGGTTAATATTTTGAAGAGTATCGAGAATATTGGTAAAAATCGTAATTTTATGTTGATTTTTTTATTAGTATTAGTTGGGTTTGTTATTGTTGATTGTAATACTAAAATGTTCAGTAAATTAATCGAGGGCCAAGGTTGTGATGCCGCGTCGGGTAATAATAATTCTGTAAACAGTCTTGGTGATACGTGTGGTCGCGGTACAGGTCAGCCGGCAAGTAATCCTAATGATAGTGCTAGTAGAGATTGTAATTTATCTGGGGTGAATTCAATGGGTGGTGGTTCAGAGAAGACTGTATTAAAAGGAAATATAGAAGGTGAAAAGCTATATGTAAGTGCTCAAGGTCCATATGGCAGAGAAATACCTAAAACATTACAAGGTGATTATTCAACTCTTAAAAGTTTTGGTTTGACTAATCTTAAAGATGTTGTTAATTATCTCCCAGGAGATGGTCCATCCCAATTTACTAAAGGTAATATGGATAATAATGTTGCAGCCGGTGCTAATATAGTTAATAAGGATTTAGCCAAGGTCGATAATAGCGATAATAGTTGTAAACCTATTGTATATGGTGCTGATTGGTGTGGATGGACCAAAAAGCAAAAGAAATATTTAGAGGACAAAGGTATTGATCATACTTATATAGATTGTGCTAAAGATAAAGGTGCTTGCCCTTCCGAAGTGAAAGGGTTCCCAGCTATTAAACATTGTGATGGTAATTTAACACCGGGATATCAAGAAATTTAATATAAATCTTTTTTGACTAATATTTTATTTTTATATCCGGAACTTATTTGATTATTTTCACCTTCTTTTAATATATTTTTTTCTGAATATTCCCAGAAAGATGGCGCACCTATTTTAAAATCGTCGTGCGGAACTGCTTTATACCAAAATACTTGATCAGTTAATTTATTTGATTTGGCATTATTATTTATTACTAAACATTCATAATTTTCAGTACATTGATCCATTATTTGACAAAACATTTCAAATGATGGGAACATGCCAGCATAATGTTCATACAGTCTTTTTCTATTACTAACATAATTTTCTCTTAGAATAAATACATAATCAATATTTGTTCTTAGATTTGGAGGAATACCCAAAGCATACTGCATAGTTAATAAAAATAACATCTTGAAATGACGTCCATTCATAAATACTGACCTCATATACTTGTCTTTGGCCCATGTATTATCATATAAACAATCATCCAATATTAGAAATGAACGCGGATCTATAGTAGTGTCGCCTGCATTGATTTTATCAATCATAATTTTTTGTCTTTTAATCATATTTTGAACTATTTGAGTATCGAACTCTCCATGAATAAATAATTTAGGGACTATTTTACTATAAAATTGATTTGCACCCTCTGTACCTGAAATGACTTGACCTACAGGTATATTTTGATGCTGATATAATATATCTTTACATAAAAATGATTTTCCTGTGTCTCTTTTACCAATTAATACTACAACTTTATCATCTTTAATGTCAGACATATCAAACTTCTTTAATTGTATTTCACTCATTATATTATTTAATATAAATTATTTAATATTTAAAAACATATATTTTTTAATATATATATATAATTATGTTTGAAAATCTACCCCAAGAACAATTTGAACATATCTTAGATATCTTAATTTTATATAAACAGGTAAATCCAACTAAAAATGTATATTTAAATGAAAAATGTACTAAAGATGCTATACAATTCATGAATACAACTGGAACAGAATTTGCTTCTAAATTAGGTATGAATAAAGATGAAGATGATAATGATAATTAGTTTAAATAACAAAATAATTCTAAATAATTTTTATAACTATGTCAGATTTATATGTAAATAAATATATTTGGGAAAAAAAATTAATAAATAATTTATATAAATCATGTTCTGAACTATTTAATATGAGTAATTTACAATTATATAATCCTTTATATTCGTTATATTTTCACATCTATAATACAAAAAATTCACATAGATATATTGATTTAAAAAGAAGATATTATATTCATAAATTATTAGATTTTACTAAATTTAAATATTATCATTCTAATTGTTTATTGAGCGGCACTGTTTATGATTCTAAAGAACATAAACTACTAAATTTAGATATATTTTGTAAAATAATTCCAATACTAGAACCATTATATTTCATTAAAAACAACTATAATAATTTAGTTCATAGAAATCCATTATTACCATCAAATTATAATGCTAATACATCAGAAAAAGTAAATAGTATGAATAATACAGCATATATAGATACTTTCTTTTCATTTATATGTTCAGAATTAAGTGAAAATGATATTTTACCTAATTTTCCTATATACTATGGTTCTATAAATGGTATAATGAAAAAATATAATTTTGATATTTCAGAAGATTACCACGAATTCAAAGAGGAGGCATGGTTTCATAAAAATCTAGGAGATCAATTTAAAATGGATATTTATATGGATTCAGATTCAGAAGATGATAATGATTATATTTCAGCAGTCAAAAATATTCCATGCCAACTATTTTTTATAGAAAAATTAGATGGATTATTATCTGAAATATTATCAGATAATTTTAATGATAAATTAATTTTATCTTGTTTGTTCCAAGTTTCATATGGATTAGCATATCTACAAAAACACTTTCTATTTACTCATAATGATTTGCATATTGATAATATTATGTATCAGCGTACAGATAAAACATATCTTTATTATAAATTTAATAATATATATTTTAAAGTACCTACATTTGGATATATATTCAAAATTATAGATTTCGGAAGAGCAATATTTACATTCAAAAATAAATTATTTTTTAGTGACTGTTTTAGTAAATATGGTGAGGCAGATGGACAATATAAATATCCTATAGATACTTTTTTATATAAAAAAAATAATGACGAATATGATATAAAACCAAATTATAATTTTGATTTATCCAGATTAGCTATTACTATATTAGATGAACTAAATTACGATAAAGATATAGATTATAAAGATAAACAATATATTATGGACTTTATTTATTCATTTACATTAGGTAAAAATAATTTAGAACTATATTATTTAGAAGATAATTTTGATATGTATGTATCTATTGCTAAATATTCAAATAATGCTTTACCTATAAATATTATTCAAAATGATATATTTAAAGAATTTAGAATTAAAAAGAAAAACTTTCCTAAGAAATTTTATTATCATTTATGAAAAAAAAAAATCTATGATATATTATAAAACAATGGGTACGGAACAAATAATGTATTGTATAGTTGCTTTAATTTTAGGAATGCTAATGGCAAATATGCTTAAGAATGTATGTGGGTGTAAGACTGATGTGGAAGGCATGAGCCTGGATGATATTTACTGTACGTTTGCTACAAACGCGCAGTGCTAGCGTTCTCGGCAGTAGATGAATTAAATTATAGTAAATATATTGAATCTACCATCGTCTGATGTCTCCATTCCTCACCGAGTGAAGTGATGTATAGGCGTTTCTTCTTCTTAAAAAGGTGGTTTATCATGAAATGGTATAGAACATGTATCAACTGATGAAACATTACATGAAAATAATAATTTAATTATATTTAATATAACCATATTAATTATAAATAAAGCTATCATTTGTCTAGTATTAATTAATTTGACTTCTTTATCGATTTTGGTATATATATAATATATAAATATTAATGATAAACTTAATATAATATCCATAACAATGCTATTATTCATTTTTTTATAACATATTAATATATAAAAAATATAAAAATAAATTATATACAATTATAAATAATCAAATAATGTGATCATTCATTTATAAATCATCAAATAACGTGTATTTATCCTCATCCACGGCTTCCATTGTCAAACCTTTTTTATCAGATATTTCTTTTAAATCATTATAAAATAAATCAATAGTTTCTGTATCATCATCTCTTCTATCAACTGAAACTATTTCTTTTTGTTCTTTTTTCTGGTTATCGTTATCTATAATATCTTCAATATAAGTTAAGTCTTTTTTATTATGTTTACCTTCTTTTTTTGGATCAACTACAATTTGTTCAACAGTATCTTTACTTGATTTAATTTCTTCTTTAGTAATATCTTGAATTTTATCATATCCTCTTACATTTTGTTGTTTTTTTAGTTCATCTTCAATTGATATTGGATCTGATAGTATATCTGGTTCTTTTAATATGTCTTCATTTTTATCTTTTATTATTTCTTTATTAATTGGATTTTGGACCTTTTCAACTCTGATAGGGTTATCTGAATCAGGTAAATTCATATTATTTTCGTTTATTTTTATTAATTTCTGGTATAATTCATCATTTTCTTTTTGAGGGTTGTCTATAATGTTTGGGTTATCATATACGACCGGTTCAACGACATTTTCTGTATTAGAGATATCGGGGATATCATTTATTTCTATGTTTTCCACTTTTTCATTGATAGCCTCTTCATCAGGTGATTCATAATCACTATCATTTATAAAAACATTTTTCGGTTCCAAATTAATTTTAGGAGTTGTATCTCCTTTTGTATTAGCTGTTTTTTCATCTGTATCTTTACCGCCCGCCTCCACTTCGACTTCCCCTATATCTCGGTCCTCAGCATCTATTTTTGTATCATCTGTATCTTTATCATCAGTATCTTTATCATCAGTATCTTTATCATCAGTATCTTTGTCATCAGTATCTTTATCATCAGTATCTTTATCATCTGTATTATTTTCAATTAAATCCTGTTTTTTACTATTTAATAATAGTTCTTTTAATTCATTTAATAATTTGCTTTCATTAGATGCTCCATTTGATTTATTGTCATTAATATCTAAATGTTCTTTAAGAATTTCTTTAACAGGTAATGATATTCTAATTGTATTTTCTATACAATTACAAATAATACTTTCAATAACATTCATATTTTTTTGATATTCATATCCAGATATATCTTCTGAAAATAATAATGGGTTTTTCCATATTTCTCTAGCTATATTTATATAGCATTTGTGTACAAAATTTATTAATTTAGGTATTGTTAAGTTTATTTTATTAGAATTACTGTTGCCAATAGACATTAAAATTTTAGTATGACTAATATAAACTGCAGTTACTAATTCATCCAGCCAATCACATTTAGAACATTCAATAATTCTATCCGTTTCATTTACAATTAATTCATTATTCCATTCTGGTATTTTTTCTAATAATGTTCTAAAAATAAATAATAATGATGTCGAAGAATTCGATTTATATAAATCTTTTGCATCATCATAAATAGATTTTATACCATCGTATAAACTTGGTTTTAGTGTATCTACTAGTTGATGTGTATATTCGATTTTTGCTTGAACGAAAATAGAATTGTTATTATCCATAATATTCCAATATAATATTTTATTTTATTTGTATAAACAAATAAAATATTACATATAATATATGTATGGCGGCAAATTAATTAATAAGGATATAGAAACATCTATAAGTGATAATAGAGGGAAAGGCGCGAAGATATTAGCAACCGGGTCAAGTTCTTGTATATTTCAACCAAATATTCCATGTGCAAACTCAAAAGATAGTGCTGACAATACTAAAATATCTAAAATAGTTTATGGATCAAAATCAGATAAATATCTTGAGCAAGAAAGGAAAATAAATGGATTAGTAAAAAAAATCAAAGGTTATAATGATTGGGCCTTGATATATGATAAATTTTGCAAAGCACCACTCTATGGTAATATTCTTAAAAATTATGATAAAGATATTGTGAAATGTATGGAAAAATATTATGAAGACAAATTTAATGAAACTAATAATATGATGGTCGGACTGTATGGTGGGGATACATTTGAAGATCATTTTGTACAGAAGGTTTTAAATAATAAGAAAAATATCGACAAATCTATGTATATCTTATTATTAAAAATGGAACCATTATTTATTGGCTTGAATGAATTATATAAGAATAATATAAGTCATTTAGATATTAAAGTAAATAATATTGTATTACATAAAAATGTATTTAAATATATAGATTTTGGTTTATCATCTGAATTAAATGATTATACGCATTTTAAGAATAGGTCTTTATCTGAATTAAATAACCGGAGATATTATTTATGGTATCCGGTTGAATATATTTACTCACACTCTCCTAAACATGAATCACCTGAAGAATTATTAAAAATAACAAAAAGAAAACATTACGATAAAGGCGTCAAAATATATAAAATATTAGGTTATGATTTCAAAGGCGTCGCTGAACATTCTTTAAAAAATGATTTAAAAAGAAATTATAAACAACTATACTCTATGATTGATGTATTTAGTTTAGGTATTATGATACCATACTTATTTATTGATTATAATCAAACAAAATTTATTAAAAATAGTCCATTTTTAACAGAATTATTTAATCTATTCTCAAGAATGTGTGACCCTGATCATAATAAACGAATAAAACCGGAAGAATGTTTAGAATTATATTATTCTTTAATTACTAAATATACATCCTTAAAAAGTTATAATAAATCCAAAACCAAATCTAAAAAGAAATCTTCTAAAAAGAAATCTTCTAAAAAGAAATCTCCATCAAAAAAAATTTGAAAAATTTATTTAAATTTATTTAAATATATGAATATATTCATATAATGGATAAAGTTATATTTTATAAACCATCGTCCCGTACACACTATAAATCTTTATTGAATGACAAAATATATGATCCATATAATCTTTATCAATCTGTAAATACTCAAGGGTTTTGTCAAATGTTTGCATATTTTATTACTCTTAATAATACCGTTGATTTTAAAGAAGTCGGACCTCAAAATATTAAATCTCCAGTTGATATTGATAAATTTAATGTATTGGCATATAACACACAAGTATGTGCCCAAAAAACATTAGATTTAATTGAATCCGATCCAGAAATTTTAGAACTATTTATTTATTATTTCAAAGAAGAACAAAAAGATATTAAAAAAGGTATTAATGAATACGCTTCATGTAATGATTATTTAAATGATTTTAGATTAATTAATAAAAATATTGATATGATTAAAGATTATGTCATTGATAATCCATTAGTCACAGGTTCTAAGAAAAACAGAGATATGATATATTTTAGTTATAATAATGATAGCAGTATTGAATATAATGAACCTATTACTAAATTATGTGTCCAACCTACTGAAGGTGAAACGCAATATGAATCATTTCAATCCATTATGGCTTCTATTATGAGTGCCACGCACGGTAAAAAATTCATTAATTATATACCTACTCCATATGATTTATTATGTACAAAAAAAAACATTATATTAATGGATTGGGATAAAAGTAACAAACCTAGCAAGAGTCACATAAATAAGTGGTTAGAAATAAATAGTTGAATTTATTATCCTCATCTAATAAAAAAAAATCCACCTAATATTAATACTATACCCATAAATTGTTTAAAATCTATTTTTTTATTTAAAAATACTATTGTTATCAAAAATAAAACTACTATGTTTAAATTAATTACAGTAGAGGCTTTTGAAGGATTATTTGTATTTTTAAATGAGTTATATATACAAGGTTCGACTATTAAATATACTATAAATAATCTAAGAATTATTGTAAATAAATCACTATAATTATCTATTATTTTTATTTTCTTTTTTGTAAATATTACATACACCATAGTTCCTAAAAATACTAAAATATTTGCATGAATTATATAATCAATATAGTTATATTTTCTTGCTATTTTACTTGAAAATACATCTCTAATGGCAATAAATACAGCTGCGACTAATGCGTATTTCATCCATAATTCCATATATATATTAGTTTATATTTTAAGATAAAGTTAATTTAATATTATATGATATTTAATGGTATTGATTTTGATAAATTAACAAATAATGAAATAATTAATCTTTGTTTAAAATATAAATTAATTGATAAAACAAAACAATATAATAGACAAGATTTATTGATATTATTAAAGTCGTTTATTATAGATAGATTAAATAAAAAACAACAGCCGACAGATACTAAGTCGTTTTCAATAGATAATGATAAAGATTATAAAAGGAGAAATTCAGTATCTGGTAATTTGCAATCAAATCAATCCAAATCAGGTCCTCCCAAAGTTAATGTTCATAAAAGAAGATTATCACAACCAACTACTATGTCAGAAAAAACTAATGCCGTCAAAACACATGAAATGAATACCATCCAACAAAATTCTGTCAATCAAGTTAAAAAAGAAATAAAATCATTAGACCCGCGTTATGATATGATTGGTATATATCCGGCCGTTAATAGATTAGTATGTATAGGTGATTTACACGGTGATTTGACAGTCACTTTGAAAGTATTAAAATTAGGCGAATTAATACCTCAAAATAGTTCTATAAATGATATTAATAATGTTCATTGGTGTGGTAATGATTCATGGGTTATTCAATTGGGTGATCAAATTGATAGATGCAGACCAGATACATGGGCAGATAATAATTGTATTAATCCGGACGAAAAAGTTATAGAAGATGAGGGTAGTAATATGGAAATTATAAAGTTATTTTTAAGATTAGATGAAGAAGCTAAATTAGTTGGTGGCAGAGTATTAGGATTATTAGGTAACCATGAATTAATGAATGTTGATAAGGATTTTAGATATGTATCACCAAAGGAATTTTTAGAATTCGTTCCTCAAAATCAAAGAACTTCTAAATTAACTAATGATGGATATCCCTTAGGTTATTGGCATAGAACTAAAGCGTTTGAAAGAGGTAGTAATATTTCCAAATTATATGCTGAAAAGAAAAAAAGTATAATTATTATTGGGTCATACATATTTGTTCATGGAGGATTAAGTTTACAATTAATAGATAAATATACTATTGCTGAAATTAATGAAATAGTTAGAAAATGGCTATTGAAAACAGAAACCACCGTTGAATCTGAATTATTTGATGAAATATTTAGAAAGGATGATGATATGTCTCCATTTTGGTGTAGAATTTATGGTGAAGATTATGATGAAGATGATAATCCAGATAATAATTTAAATATGTTTAATAATTTAATAGAATTAATTAATAAAAAAAATAAAAAATTAATTCCCATCAAAGGTATGGTCATCTCACATACTCCACAATTTATGGAAGATAAATATTTAAATTCAATGTATAATGATAGATTATGGAGAATTGATGTTGGTATGAGTAGAGCTTTTGGTAAACAAGATGATTGTGGATATAATAAATATAGAAAACCACAAATATTAATTATTCATAATGATAATAAGTTTGAAAAAAGAATTATCTC
>Ga0206129_10008088_pt1 | contig 10184 bp, 8 predicted proteins | sample Helgoland_Spring_8_FD_148616 | JGI IMG/M metagenome (GOLD analysis project Ga0206129, IMG submission 148616) | Pelagic subsurface seawater microbial communities from Kabeltonne, Helgoland, North Sea - Helgoland_Spring_Bloom_20160502_2 | ecosystem: Environmental > Aquatic > Marine > Epipelagic ...
GCGGGGGGGGGGGGCGAGGGGGGCGGTGGGGGCGGCGGTGGCGGCGGGGGTGGCGGTGGCGGGGGGGGTGGCGGTGGCGGCGGTGGCGGCGGTGGAGGACTCGGTGGTCTGGGCGGTTGCGTTACCCCTACCAATTTCTGGTCGATCGTTTCCGGCACCGATTTGGAAAAGTCGCCCGTGCGCTGGGTTTGGAGTGTGCCGCGGTAAACGCGCACGTGATCGCGTCCCGATACGGTCACGACGTCAGCGTAGTCGTCGCCGTCTAGGAATGCGACCTTGATGTCGGCATTGTCCGTGGCATCGCCAAACGCAACCGATGGGTTCAGGTCAAAGTTGTCGAGCATGTTTGCAAACGCGCCATAGTCGGCCGAAGGGCACGCACGCCGCTGGAAGACGACGTTGCTGGCCCAAAGGTAGCCAGTGTCAATACCCAGCGCGGTCTCGATGAGCTTGCTGTCTCCCAAACTGTTGCCAAGGAATGGCAGCGCATACATGTAGCACCCCGGCTTCTGATTCGTTGGCACATCGGCGGACACAAAGGCGATGAACCAACAATCGATGGTGCGGTCGCAGAGCACGCGACACGCGCTGAGCGTGGTGTCGATTCTGAAATTGTTGCCATACCCAGGAACGGGCGTGACCAACGAGTCGGCGGCCCAGGGCAGGCGGTCTTGGTGAGCCACAGGAACAGCCATTTCGTAATAGGTAAACGGCTTGGAGCTTTCCAGTGTTTGCCAACACTCTTGCCCCGCCGCCGATACGGGATCGATCACGTCTTCGGTGAGAGATTGTAAGCGGCGGCGACCCGTTTGCAGTCCATCATTTACGTCTGTATCTACGGGCGGCGTGGGCGGCGGCGGCGTGGGGGGCGGCGGCGCGGGCGGTGGCGAGGGCGGCGGCGAGGGCGGCGGTAATGAGGGCAGCGGCGGGGACGAGGGCGGTGAGGGCGGCGGCGACGGTGGAGGCGGGGGTGGAGGACTCGGAGAAGTGGGCACGGCGTGGTAGTCCATGCGGATGTACCGGTTTTGCCTCACCCATTCCCAGTCGATTTGTAAGCGGTGGCATCGGTTTTGTGTGCCGCGATTGGCAAAGCAGATCATGTTGATGTTCGGCGCAATGCGCGCTGTTGCGACGGCCACTGACTCGTCATGGTGATCCTGCTGGTCCTGGACCACTCGCTCCTCAAACCCAGGTGTACCCAGGTAGGCAATCGAATTGGGCGACTCGGCTCCGGTTCCAATGGCCAGTGCCTGGTGCTGAAGGTCATTGCTCGGGTAGAAGCGCGCCGAACTGAGCGTGCGGTGTTTGGTGTTGGCAAGCGGCGCGAAGACAATGGAAAAGTCCATGTCCATGGCACCTTGGCCGGCACCCAATGGGTTTTCGGAGAGTCGACGCGAAGAGGAAGACGGGGGAGGTGGTGGCGGAAACGTGGCAACCTTGGGCGACACCCACACGTAATCGTCGGTATCTTCCGTGCCCACGAACACGGCGCGCTGTGCGCTCGAAGTGCAGCCCCAGTCAACGCCGCGACAATTGGTACCGTAGCCAAAGAGTGTGCCGATGAAGTTGACCGTTGTAATCTTGTGTCCCACAAGCAGCGTTTGCACACCCATGGAATGAAACCCCACGCCACCCGAGGCCACAAGTGCCTCATTGGACAGGTCGAAGACCGTCAAGAAAATTTCAAACGAGCCGTCATCGTACACCGCCACCACGTCGTCGTAGTCGTCGCCATTGACGTCGCCGGCATAGACTTGCTCAAAGTCCTTTGGTCCAACCATGACACCAGGATAGAAGGAGAAGTCAGCGCTCACGCTTCCGAGTATGTAAGCACTTGTCGAATAGTCAACTGTGAGATTGGATGTCGCATCAAAGGTGTCTGGGTACCAGATCTTGTAAAGTCCAATGCAGCCCTGCCCCGAGTCGCTGTATACGAACAGGTTGCAAGTCAGCATCGACTTCTGGCAGATCGTCTTGCACTCATCCTCAGTGATCTGATTCGGGGTGTAGTAGTCGCCGACCTTTGTGATCACATTAGGAATTACTGTGACGCGGTAACCGGGCAATTTTCTAAATCGACGCGTCGTGAACAATCGATTGCCGATGATAATGTCGGGGTAGGTATCATTGTCAAAATTGCCAACTGTGGCCACCTTGGACTGGTGGACGGCCGTGCCGACAACTGCGTTCTCGGTAAACGCTGTTGCCACGGATCGTTCTTCCATACGGTCGCGTTGCAACCACACGGTGCTCATCATGGTTTTTTTACCACGGCTTGTCATGCAGCAGTCATCCAGCGTCGCCCACGGACTCTCGCACTCTGAGTGATTCCCCGATCCAGAATGACCGGTCCATGAAGTGATAGGTGTCCCGTCCGCATAGGAAGGCGTCGTCATATCAAAGTAGTAGGCACATGTGGCATTCTCCGGTAAAAGGTCGGTGCGAAAGGCCATGATAGTTTTGTAGAGCGGATCCGAAACGTCAAAGTGCGCACCATGAAAGGGTCGAATTGTCTGTGCGAGCGGCTCAGGCCAGCGCCAGGAGCCATCAGTGGCATCTTGCATGCGACGACCGGCGGTGTTGCCCACCGCGGCCCAGCCCTCGGTACCGCGCTGGGTATAGGTACCCGCTGGAATGAGCGACTCGAGCTTGGGTCCGCATATGCACTGCGTGGTCACGAGGACTGGTTCGCCGCGGGGCCACTGCTCGGGCGCAACCCAGTTGTTGCACTCGGGCACATCCGGCATGCACGTGTCGTCGTCGCCCTCGCGCTGGAATGCGGCGCCGCAGTAGGCTTCGCAACCCGTGGACGTACGAAAGTGTGCCGTTTGCTGCGGATCACACGACGTATCGCCCGAATCTGGCACGGTTTCAGGATAGTTGCAATAGTCCGGGTCACTCGCGCTTGCAACACCAATCTCTCCATTGGCAGCACCGACGAGAAACTCGTGACTCGCGCGGCAGCACTCGTAATCGGCTATGTCAGGATCGAAGCAGTTCTTAAACGGAGGACCAGTGGGGTGGTCAAGCTCGTCGAGTATTGTTGAAATCTCTTCGAGCTGTTGGTTGCGCACGAGGTCCGGGTGTATCCCACACGCGCCAACGTGCGTGCCTCGATCACACGCGAAGCCATCGTCGATTGAGTAGTCTTGAAAGGATCCATCAGAGCAATACCGCGCGTCGGTCAGGTACACCTCGCGTCGGATGTCGCCCAGCGGGAACGTGGCCAGTTTTGTTTGTAGTGCAGGACAGTCGTTGTTGTTGTCGTAAAAAGGGTCGTAGCGCGTCGACGACAGCTCCGACTGTCGAAAATCGCCTTCCCATTGTACGCGGCGCGTCAGCGCAAAGTTGTCGCCGCTTTCCCATGCCTGTACGCAGCGCGAATCGAGCTTGTACGTATCCTTGTGTGCCACAAACGGTGGCCAGTCCTCCTTGGCATTCCATCGCCAGCACTGAAGCGGTACAAAGTGCCGTTCGGACACGGTTTGTTGCTCCGCGTCTCTGTAGTCCGTCTTGCGGTACTTTGTCGAGGGCACGGTGGATAACTGACATCGTACAGATCCTGGCGGTGGCGATGGCACGGGCGGGGGTAACGGCGGCGAGGGTGGTGGTGGCAACGGCGGTGGGTAGCCTATGTCGGCGTCGGCAAGGGCCGCCAGCAGCACGGCGGGCGTCACAATGTTGGACGCGTCCGATTTGGGTCGACAGCTCAACTCTTCGCGATCGAGATCAAACTCCGACCACCAGACGCACACGCGGCTGTTGCCGCTGTTGCAGTCGCCCTCGGCCGAGGTGTGCACGGCCGCCGCCTTGATGTGATCGTCCAAAAAGGCCTCAAAGTGTCCCAGGTTGAGCACGAGGCGCGCATACCGGTAAAACGCGCGCCAGATCTTGGCGTCCACCTCGGAACGCGTGCCCAAGAAGAGCCCACAATCTCCAATCCGTGCCACCGATGCCGCTTGAGTCTGGTCCGATTCGCGAATGAGCCACACGGCGTGCGGTGCCAGCAGCTGGTGAGCGCGCACGATGTCGTCGCATTGATCAAGGGTGACATCGTACTTCACGTCCAATGGTACGAGCCGGTCTTCGTTTGTGCCAGAGGCGGCGGCAAAGCGAGTAAACCCGCGACCGGTGTCAGTGCTTCCTGGGTAGAGAAAGCCCTCGCCATCGAGCCCTGCACCGCTCAGCAAGTTGTTCTCATTGGTGACGGTGACGCCGTGCCGCAGAATGGAGCGCGTGCACTCAAACGGGCAGAGACTCGACGTGTACGTGCCCTGGTCGATGAGCTTGCGCGCCGTGTGCAACACGCCCACCTGCGACAGGGCGCTGTGGATGCTCGCGCGCCACGATTGCGCCACGCCGTTGGTGTCGGTGTACTCCAGGCCGCAGTAGACGTGGAAGAGGCCATCGGAGGCGTCGTCGGTGCCCTCGGGAGGTTCGTTGTACCCAGCGGGCGACCAGACGCGATGGCCGAGGGCGCCGTCGGGCGGCGGCGCTGCGATGCCAATGTGTGCAAAACGTGGTCAGAAGGGGTCAAGGGACGGGTTCGAGTGGTCCGGTTCGTGCCTGGCGGCATCGGCGGCAGCGGCGGGACACCTGCAAATGTGAAAACATCGGCTTGCGGAAGGTACACGCGTGCGTGTGCGTGTGCGTGTTGGTTTGAAAATGCTTCGAACCCGGCGGCGGCGGCCGCGGTGGAGCCGGAGGCGAGGGCGGTGGCGGCAGCGCGTGTGCAAGTTGTTGGTAGTCAAATGTCTCGATCATCGAATGCGCCATCGCGCAGTCGGGATTGGCGTCGCACGCGGCGCGGCACTGCAGGTCGACAGGTCGCGTCACGGCGCCCGGATCTTTCGCAAAAAAGATTGAGCCGTTTGAAAGGATCATCCCTGCGCTCACAGGCATGCCATGACAAACCGGAAGCGGGTCGGCGCCAGCGGGCATCTTGCGGTAGACCACGCTTCGTGACGACCCACCGCTGACGCCGGCACAAAACTGCACGCGGTAGACCAACGGCTGGTTGACTTCCGTGTGCGGCACGTGGACGATGCTGTCGTCGTCGGCAAGATCGAGCCAGTCCTTGGTGGTGCACCAGCACGTTTGCGCTGCCGCGTCGTGCACCATGGTCTTGACGTCTTGACGCGGACGCATCTCCTCGTCGGTGCCCCCAGCGTGCATGGCGCACTCGCGCAGGCAGTCCTCGCGCGTGACCACGCCCGCTTTGGCATCGACGTAGGCATGTGCGTCCGCGTTGAGATCGTCGATGGAAATCGTGTACCCCGGCTCGAGCGCACGCTCGTAAAAGATGCTCGACTGCTGCGTGTCCACAAAGAGCGACGGCCACTCCCTGCGTTGCACGGCGTACAGGTTGACAAACTTGCGATAGTGCAACCCGTTGTCGTAGGCGCCATTGCCAATGTAGTGGTTGACGAGCTTGGCCGTCTCGAGAAAGCGCAGCACCGCAAAGTCATTGGGCGCCGCCTGCGAGGGCGTGTGCTGCGCGGCGGCGGCCGTGCTGGCATTGAGCTTGGCGAGATCGTCGTAGGCGTAGCAGTCGCACGTCGATGGCATCGTGTTGGAGCGGTACCCATCGTACAGCCCCTTGCGCAGGTCCACCTCGACCAACTCGACCTCGTCGCCGTGCTTGCGCATGCACAGGCTCGTGCACACGTCGCGCCAAAAGGAAATGGCGTCGGCGCCGGCGACCGAGTTGGGCAGCACGCTCCAGCCGTGCGCCATGCTCGTGCCGCCAAAGCTGTCCAGCCACCAGTGCGGCTTGTGTCCCAGGTAGGCCTCCGTGAGCGGATTGGAGCTCAGCAGCAGCGCCTGCCCCGCGACGGGATCCTGCTTCCATCCCGAGATCAGGTGCGCCGCCTGCGCGCGATTGGCATCGGAGCTCACGTAGCGACCGATTCGGTTGCCCTGTCCGTTGATCCACACCTGACCCAAGGTTGTGAGGGCACGGCCGCGCGTGAGCACGGCGTGCGCGCGGTAGAGCACGGCAGTGGACACGACGCTCGTGGCGCGGGCGCGCACGGCCAGGTCGGACCAGCCGGCCATGCGCGTTCCTTCATTGCTCACAGAATCCTCGAGAAAGCATGAACACCTGTGTGCGCGCTAGGATGTGTGAGCGCCACTCTTGCGGAATGTGAGCGTGCGTGTGTGTACATCATATCAACAAGGCTTGAGGTTTGAGTTGCGAATCGGCGCACGAGCATTGATCGTAGTAGGCGGGCGGCTTGGGCGGCGGCGGCGGCGGCAACGGTGGTGGCGGGTACGGCGACGGCGGTGGCGAGGGCGGAGGTGGCGGCGGCGAGTGGATGACGTCGTTGGGATCCGCCGTGGGAAGGGAAGTGATCGGTGGAGGAGGCGGGCGCGGAGGCGGCATGTATCGCAGCTCAATCGAACCCTGGGGCACCTCGCGTGCACTGAGAGGCGTATTGAGCCAGTCGCGCTCATTTTCGGAAAGTCGACGATTGCTCCGGGTTTCGGAAAGCCACTTGTCATACACAACGGGTCGACCGGGACCACAGCGCGAGGCCTGTGTTCCATACGGACACTTGTTGGACACGGCGCGAATGCCGCCGTCGTGGCACCGGCGATCGGGAACGAGGCTGCCGTCCAAGATTTGTTGGTTGAAGCGTTCCTCGTCGAGATGTGCAACACCCGTTGTGTCCACCCAGCACGAGTCGCGACACGCACCTGTGGCTCTATCGACTTGATCATCGGGACACGTCGGGTCGGCAACTGTATCACGAGGGCGCTGGTCTGTGCCACAAGGTGAACCATAGGCCACCGCGTCCGCCGATGACGCGCACTGCGTGCCGTAGACACACGCAAACTCTAGCTTGACCACGCCATCCTCGGTGCTGTAGTACGAACGCACCCCCATTCCATCGCGGTCCTTGTCCAGTGTATCAAGATCGAGCTGTGTAAGCGCCGAATGCGATCCCGCACCGCCATCGGAGCATAGGTCAATGGCACCGGTTGGACGCCTGCTTTCGCATCCAGGGGTTTCCGCCTCGATGCAAACACTGTCGAATTCGTACTGGCCATACTTGTTCCACCCTGCTGGATCGGTGGCGTCGTTGTTTTTGACAAACCATGCACGACAGCCGGTGCACCCAGCCACGCCAGGCAATGGAGGCGACGGCGAAGGTGGCGGTGGAGGAGGCGGTGGCGGCGGCGAGGGTCGCGTGGCATTACTGGCGCCTTGGAAGGAATCGTACCCAATCTCCTGGGTCGTGCGTGCTCCGTAGCTGGCACAGTCGGTCCTGTGCGTGCACACGCGCTAGGCGTTCGTGTACATGAATAGGGGTTGTGTGCACGTGGAATGTTCAATGTGCAAATGCTTACACGTCGGTGCCGAGGCCGCACAGGTGCGTGACGCCGCCGTAGCCAAACTCCGTCTCGGCAAAAAAGCTCGAGCCGGTGCCGCCGTCCTCGCAGATGCCATTCGATGAGCTCGGGCACGAGTCGTCGGAGACGATGACGTTGGTGTGCTCACGAAATCCGCAGTTGCGGCAGTGGGTCGAATACTCGCAAAGCGTTGGCTGGAAGCTTCCCTGCGAGAGCGGCAGCGGTGCGGCTTGCGGGATGCGGACTGGGGGCCTGGTGGTCGGCACTATGCTGTGTAGAGTGTTTAAAATGAGAGTCGCACCTTGCCACCGTCTCTGCACCGGGCGTCGTCCACGTTGAGCACGTCGTTGTCCTCGCACGTGTTGGAGCATTCGGCAAAGGGATTCCACGGCGGCCGCGGCGGGCTTGGCGCCGAGTAGGGCGGCGGACTGATGGGGGGCGGCGGCGTGCGCCGCGCGCCCGTGACGGCCACGGCGCGCAAAAACCCGAGATGTTCTTGTGCGCAAAAGCGCGTGCACGTGGCCTCGGCGTCGTCGTTTCCGGGGCAGTCGACGACCTGGTGGCTCGAGCGCAGCGCAAGATCGATGGTGCGCCCGTTGACGAGACGCTTGGTGAGCGCTGAGACCTGGCCGTCGTCGGTCGTCCACGGCGTTGCGGCGTCGGTCACGCCGCCGCCGAGCACGGGTGTTTCGCCCTCTACGTAGCTCGGCTGGGCGTGCCACTCCTCCGTATAGACAAAGGGCGGGGGCGGCGCGTGGCTTCCAGGAGGCGGCGACGCGGGGTTGCCGCACGCGCAGTAGGGCATCTCGGCCTGCTTGCAGCGGTACGAATTGGACGCATTGAACTCGGCCTGCATGTCGGGCAGCAGGAAGCGGTAGAGCCTGAAACGGTATGTGTAAAGTGTGCACATTAGCACGTGTTCTAAGGGATTGGTTTGAGGGTCTCGTTGGTCCGCACCCGCCGTGCTTGCTGCCGTATTGGCACCCCTGCGCAACAAACAAAGCAACGTCAGAGCAAAGGTGCCCGTGTGTGCGTGTGGGTTGATGCGCACCAAGAAGCAGGAGGGCTCGTCGGGCAGGCCTTCGCACGGCGCGGCCGAGACGCGCAGCACGTTGAGGACGCCCTCGGTTTCGCCGGCGTAGTCGGCGACGATGTTTTTGCACGCCGCGTACGAAACGAGTTGACAGTCGGGTTCATAGTCAGTTTCGTCCAACTTGGTGCGAATCTCGAGGTACGGCTGTGGCGGCGGCGGCCTCGGTGGCGGCGGAAAACGATCTCCGATCGGCAGCGGTGGCGGCAGCGGTGGGTCTGGTGGACTAGGAGGCGCCAACGAGCACGCGCTGTCGTAGGTGCTCTGGATCTCGGCCGCGACCACGGGTGGACATTCCCGAAGCAAAAGATCGAGGCACGAGTCGTGGGCACAGCTCTCGCTCGGGCACTCGACAAAGCCGTCGTCGGCCTGCGCAAAAGACGCAAGCGTGGCGTGTACTGAGTGAGAGGAATTGTGTTCTTGGTTCGAATCGCACAATCGCGCACCCCGCCAATGTGCGATTCGCCTTGGCAGCTGTGCCAGCAGATGCGCTCGCAAAAGGGCGCGACGATGCCCGCGCCGTGAATCGGCTGCCACTTGCCGAGCGTCTTGGCCACCGCCAAGCACATCTGCTGGTGCCGGCTCCCCTCTAGCCCGCCAGCGCAGATGAGCTCGACGCGGGGGCGCACCTCGTGACGCACAAAGAGCTCGAGCGCCGCGCGCTTGATGGAGGGCGGCGGCGGCGGTGCCTGGACAGCAACAGGGGTGGTGGAGCGGTTCAGCGCGTGGATCGAGCCACCCGACGAGCCGCCCGAGCACACGGAGCGGCGCATGCTCTTGGAGGCGTGGCTGCTGTGGGCGGTCATCTGGACGTGGGCGGTGCTGCTACAGGGCGTGCTCTCACCAGTTTGGGGTCGTACCAGTGCTTGATTGTCGCCCCCGGCGGCGGCGGCGGCGCCGCCGCGGCGGCCGTTGAAAGTATCCCAGAGGCGAGCTTGGCGTCGCACGGGCGGAAGCGCGCGTACATTTTTTCGCTCGGGCTCACGCCGCTGGAGACGAGGATGCACCGGCTCTCGGCCTGCTTGACCAGCAGCAGCTCGCCGCCCTCGGTGGGCCAGTGCTGCGCACATACGCAACGCGCTTGAGTATGGCGATTTGGCCGCAATTGGTTCAATTCGCCTTTACGTGTACCATCCGCACGTCACCGGCGTCCGTGTTGGGGTTTGCGCCCCAGAACGCGGTGACGCCGTTGACGCGCGCGTAGGCGATCATGGACATGGCCTCGACCTGCGTTCTGGGGAGAGGAAGTCCGCGGCTGCCCGGCGCCGGGTACCGGTCGTAGGGCACCTCGTAGGCGATGGCGGCCGCGTCGGCGTGGTCGAGCACGCGCGCATCGTCCCTGGTGCTCGGGATGCCGATGCAGACGGGATCTGGAATGGTGGTGAGCGTTCGGTGATGGCGCGGTGGGTGATGGCGCGGTGGGTGAGGGCAAGTGTTCAAGCGGGGCAACGTACTGTCGAGTCCGGGCGCGCTCGCGCTGCACTGCCGCTCCGATTCGATTTGCCTGGTCAAGAGCTCGGCGGAAAAGTCGGCCAGCTTGCAGCCGCCCGCGTTCTGTGTGGGGAGAGGAAAAGGTGATGGACCGGTTGCAAGAACACGAGGGCAGGGGAGATTGGGTCTTGGGCACGCAACCCAACCTGCAGCAGGTAGCACCAGCCCGTCTGGTCGGTGTACGAAAACGGAGCGGCTCGTTTGAAGGCGTACGCGTCTTTGCAAACAAAGGTTGGGTCGTGAGTCT
>Ga0206129_10008091_pt1 | contig 10183 bp, 11 predicted proteins | sample Helgoland_Spring_8_FD_148616 | JGI IMG/M metagenome (GOLD analysis project Ga0206129, IMG submission 148616) | Pelagic subsurface seawater microbial communities from Kabeltonne, Helgoland, North Sea - Helgoland_Spring_Bloom_20160502_2 | ecosystem: Environmental > Aquatic > Marine > Epipelagic ...
AGAACGCAAAACTGTTTAGAACATTTTGTATTTCTTTTTGTTTAAGAAATTTGATGAGAGTTGATGATTTTCAAGATATTTCTTTGATTTTTGAACAAGATGGAGAATTTAATGAAGATTGTATCAGTGAAGAAAAATCAAAATTTGATTGGTGGTCATGCTGTGAAACACAAAAAGTAAAAGAAATATCTTTATGTTCTATTCTGACTTTTGAAGAGAAGTATGAGAGGTTACTTTACTCTTGTGTTTCTAAAATTCCTCAAGGAAAATATCTTGTTTCTAATATGTCTGATGATGTAGTTACTATGTATTTAGAACATCATGTACTTAGGAAACAATATGAGTCCATAAAAAAGGAATTCACAGAAATTGTTGAGCCAAAATATCTTGAACTTTCAGAAATAAGTAGTAATGCTTTTGAAGATTTAAGAAATTTGGAAGAAGAAATCAAAAAAAAACTCTCTGAAAAGAAACGTGCTAAAAACAAAGAGAAACGTGTGAGAAAAGGTATTGATAAAGGAAATAGATTTAATGATAGTCGCAAAGAATTTCCTGAGTTGGTCAAATGATAATTATAATTTTTTTATATATGATAATACATTTCTAAGTATTTTTGCTTTTTCACTTGCTGTTTTTTTATTCCATAAAGTAACTAATCTTGAATATCCATAATTTTTTTTCAAATAATCTTTATGTTTATTTATAAATGCATAAAATAGATCATTAAAAATATTTGTCCATTCTTCTTTTGCAGAATAATCACTCATTTTAACTATATAATTTGAAGAAGAGAAATATGGTTTTGTCATTGCTAAATTTTTAACAGAATGTTGTGACATACCAAAAACATTTAATTTCATAAAAACATCATAACTATCAATATACCATTCCATAAAAATATTATAAATATCCATTGGTTTAAATCCACATAATAACATATAATTACCTAAAACCATTAATCTAATTATATGATGAGAATAAGCATATTTAACAATTCCTTTTATTGCATCATCAACAGGAGTAATTCCAGTATTACCCTCCCACATTTTTTTATATGGTAATTTTTTATTTGCTTTAAAAAAGTTCATTTTTTCCATTTTTACATTATCAAATAAATAAACAACAATACAATAATTTCTCCATCCAATTAATTGTCTAATAAAACCTTCATAATCTTGAATTTTAACTTTATTTTCATATTTACTTGTTTCTTTTAATACTTCTTTATCAGTTAATAAACCAACATTTAAAATAGGTGATAATATAGAATGATAAATAAAATGATTTTCTTTTGATATTGCATCTTCGTATTTTCCAAATTTATTTAATTTATTTTTTAAAAAATTTTTTAAATGAGTATTTGCTTCTGTATGTGTTACTGGATATATAAAATTATCTGTTTCTCCATAATTTTTTGAAAAATGTTTTTTAACATATTCTATTGCCTCATTTATATATTTATTTTTATAAATTTTAGGATTTTTTAGTTTTGTTCCCTGAGGTAATTTATTTCTATTTTCTGTATCAAAAGTCCATTTTTTATCTTTTGGTTCGCCATTTTTATCAACTAATATATTAAGAGTTTTTCTTTGATATTTATAAAAATTCATAAAATTATATTTATCATTTTTGTAAAATAAATTTTTATTTTCTTCAGCTTTTTCTCTTGTAATTAAAAAATTTAAACTATTAATTCTTGTAAAATTTTTTTCTTTTAATTTATTTTCTAATTTATGATCATAAGTTTCATAATAAAATACTTTATTTGATGATAATTTTTTATAAAAATCACTTTTTACATTTTTAAATTCTACATAACTTACATCTAATTTATTTTTTTTTAAATAATCATAATAATATTTCATTGTTGCTCTGTGATAAGCTAATTTTAATTTATGAAATTTAAAATCTGTAAAGAATCTTGGTTCTTCTATTAACATAATTTTACAATTTTTTGCTTTTTTTAATAAAGTAATATTTTTAAATAAATGTATAGGAAATATTAAAAAAATAGTTTTCATTATACAATTTATATATAAATAAACTTGATGTTTTTATAAAAAATTGAATTTTATTTATATTCAATTTCTTAAAATATTAAGAGTAAAAATAAACAAAACAAAATATAAAATCTCTAAAATACTTAATATCAAAATGGAAGATATTGGATATTCTGATGATGGATTTACTTTTCAAATTTGGAAGACTTTTGATAAAAATCATCCATTAAATAGAGATATTGAAATTATTGTTAATCCTATGACAAGTTCTATTCAATTTGGTACAGGAGATATTAATTTAGGATTTATTTTTATTAATATTGGTGGAAAAGGATATTATCAAGACGAATCTTCTAAATTTTTAGAAAATTCTGTTCATGTTTCTGATTTCAAGATACTTATTTATTACTTTCTTAACAAATTTAGAAATAATTGTTCTAAAATATTTCTTGATGATTTGAACAAATTTTTAGATCTTATTGTTTAGAAAAGTTTTTATATTAAAGTATTGAAATTAATAATATAAAAATAATGAAAAATTTTTTATATTTTTATTTTTATTTTTATTTTTTTAATAATTATATAATATATGGTTGTTATTCTAATTATAATTATTTTACTTATTATTATAATAAGTATTATTTTAAGATATTTTGTTAAAGATTATATTGAAAATGCTAGTGAAAATAATATTTTAAATGATGGATTTCTTGTTATAAATAATATATTAACTCCTGAATAAGTTGAAAAATTTTCTAAATTAGCAAAAAATAATGAATACATTAAAATAAAAAAAGAAATTACAAATTCTTCTTATATAAATGAACATATTTCTAAAATATTAGGTTCTGATTATAAATTTATGGATTATATTTGGATGATTATGAAATCAAATATTCATACTTGTCATAGAGATAATAATGGAATATTTTTTAATCCTGAACAAAAACATGATTCTTATACTATTTTATTTTATTTAGAAGATATGGATAGTTGTTTAGATGTTATTCCTAAAAGTCATAAAAATAAATATGAACATTCTTTTAATTGGACTGATGTTACACAAAAAGTAAAATGTAATCCTGGAAGTGCTATTATTTTTAATGCTAATTTAGTACATACTGGTTCATTTAATAAAAAACCTGATAATATGAGAATTCAAATGAAAATTACTCATATTGATGATTTTGATGCAATTAAATATTATCAAAATTTTAATAAATATGCTAATAAAAGTAATAATATACCTGAATCATTAAGAAAAATTCAAAAACATATTTCATGTCAATATCCATTTCTTAGTGATATTACACAAGACACAAATATTAATACTGCTAGAGGTTCATCACATGGAGCAGAAATTCCATGGACTCAAAAATTATTTTCTTTATTTGCTTATGGTGATGCAAATTATTATGATTTACCTGATGCTGAAAAATAATTTTTAATACAAAATTTAATTATCTTTTAAATATTAAATTATAAATAAATTCTTTTACTGATTTTATAGTATCATTACTTTTAACAACTTTTGATACTAATTTATTTATTTGTTCTATATTTTCTTTATCTTGTGTAGTTTGTTTAATAATACTATTTAATTCTTTATAAATAATATCTTGATTTAAAATATCTATTATACATTTTGTAAATTCATCTTGAACATTTTTTCTGTTAAAAACATCAATTATTAAATTTGCTAAACTTTCTTTAATTTCATCATCTTCACATAATTTATTTATAACTTCAACACTTAATTTATTAACTACCTCTGTCATTTCTGGATCATCAATTAATTTATTTACACTTATTTTAACATCCTCAGAATTTACAATATTTCCTGCAATTTCTGATCCTTGATTTGATAAATATAAATGAACATTTTCTTTAAAAATTAAATATCCTCCAAAAGAAAATAAACTAAATATTCCACAACCTAAAGAAATCTTAAATACAGGAATATTTGGATAATTTGTAAATCTTCTTTTATCATATTGTTTAAAAATATGTTTTGTATCTTCTAAATAATTTTTTATTTTATTACTATATTTCCTATTTAAAATATTTGTACTTATTTTTCTTAAAAATGATATTTTTAACATATATATTTAATAATAATTTGAGTGATTTTATATAATATTTTTTATAATAGATAAATATTGAAAATTAAAAACAAAATAAATAATAATATATTATGTTAGATTGGACAATTAATAATAATTTTATTTTTGGTGTAAATCATGAAAAATTACATTCATTAAAAAATGTTAAAAGAATTAATTTATTTGATTTAGATTATACTGTTATTAAAACCGCATCTGGTAGAAAATTTCCAAAAGATAAAAATGATTGGACTTTTATTTATGATAAAGTTCCTCAAGTCTTAGATAATAAAGAATATTTAAATGGAATTATTTCAAATCAATCAGGATTAACTAAAAAAGAAAAGATAGATAATTGGATTTTTAAATTAAATAATATTTGCAAAAAATCAAATATAGCTTTTGTATTTGCATCAATTGGACACAATAAATATAGAAAACCTTTATGTCATTCTTGGTATCATATTAAAAGTGAATTATTTGATAATATTAAAAGTAAAAATTTGATTCAAGTAATAAAAAATAAAGTATATTATATCGGAGACGCTTGTGGAAGAAAGGATGATTTTTCTGACACAGATATTAAATTTGCTGAAAATTGTAAACTTAAATTTAAAACACCTGAATTGTTTTTTAAACCAGAAAATTACAAAAATTCTGATAAATTAAGTATTATAACTTATCCTAATCTTAAATATTATGATAAAGATTTTTTAAAAAATTTATCAAATAAAATTAATAAAAAAATTTCAAAACATAATAAAATTTTAATTATGTTTATGGGATTTCCAGCATCAGGTAAATCATTTTTAAGAAAGTTTTTAATTAATAATCTTGATAATTTTTATTATTTTAATAATGATGATATTAAACAACAAAAAATTAATAATAATAAAAATACTAATAATTATAATAAATTAGTATTAGAACCTTTAAAATATGACAGAATAATTAATGATAATACAAATTTAAATGGAAAAGAAAGAATTACAACTTTAAAAAAATACAAAAATTATTACAAAATTGGTATTTCATTTGATTTAAATGATAAACTTTTAGAACATTTAAATTATCTAAGAATGTATGAATTTAATGAAAAAGCCATACCTAAAGTTGTTTATAATAAATTAAAAAAAGATAATAGAGAATCAGATATAAAATTTGATTCAGGATTTGATTATTTTATTAAAATTAAAAAGTTATTTCCAGATTATAAGAAAAAAACATCATTAAAATATTACTTTTAATTTTCGTCTTCAAGGAAAACATTTAATGTAGGAATTATCATTATAAATTCATCATCAGATTCACTATCATTACTTAATTGAAAAACTTTTTTATAATTAATTTTATCTTTATATATATCACTTTCATTTATTTCATTTTGCTTTTGTTCTTCATATGTATCACTATTGTCGGCGTTTATATTATAGTTTATATCATCCAGATTTATATCATTTTCTATTTCTGTTTGAATATATTTTTCTTCGTTGTTCAAACAAGTTTGAGTTTCTTTATTTTCATATTTTTTATTAAAAGAAGGTATTGATATTTTTTCTTTTAAATATTTTTCAATATATCCTTCTGTAATTATTCCGTCAATATCTACTTTTATAGAATTAATTTTTAAATAAGAAGCATAATTAAAAATATATTGCATTGCATTATCTGAAATATTTTTATTATAATAATCTGTATCTAAACATAACTCATTAAACTCAAACCATTCAAATCTCATTAATAATTTATTATTTTTCATTATTGTTCTAAAATCTATTTTAAAAATTAAATTATTTTCATTCATTCCTTCATTTTCTATAAAACCATAATTAGATTTTGTTTTCCAAGCCAATAAAATATGTTGTTCATTTAAACTACTTGTTGATATAATAAGATGTTTAAATATAATAATATCTAATTTATATTTTAATAAATGTCCAACTGATTTTGATAAACTATTTCCAATATTTTTTATATCTTGATAATTTCTAAGGTTAATATTAAAGTTACAATAATTTTTCATTTCTATCTCTACAATTTTATTTTTTAAAAAAGTAATAAAATTTTCTTCATTTGAAAATACTACACAATTTTCACTGTTATAATTCATTCTAAATATTATTATTATTATATTATTAATGTATAGCAAATTTTAAATAAAAAAAAAATGAATTTTATATATATAATTATTAAATATCTAACTGTTTTATAAATAAAAGTAATAGTTATGGGAAGCAATGATAAAACTATTGGTGTGATTGTTGGGAGATTTCAAGTTTCTTCTTTACACAAAGGACATATTGATTTGTTTGAAAGAACTGCAAAACAATTTGATTATATTTTTATTGTTTTAGGTTCAACAAAGAATGAAGAAGTTAACGAAAGAAATCCACATTCTTATAAATATAGATTTAATATGATACAGGACTGTCTTACAGAAAATGAGTTTATTAAAAAAAAAATTATATATATTACTAAAATTAAAGATGTTGGAGAATCTGGTTTTTGGTCTCAACAGCTTGACATTATTGTTACAGAATTTACAAATGAACTTAAATTTCAAGAACAAAATATTTATATGACTGGTTCAAGATATTCATTCCTAAAAACTTATTCTGGAAGATATAAACATTATTATGTTGAACCTGTTCATAATATAAGTGGAAGTGAAGTGAGAGCTTATGAAAATTATAAACAAACATTAGAAAAAGACGAAGAAATTATGTCTTTTGAAAAGTTTAAAAATTCTTTTATTTAATATCAATTTTTAGTATAAAAATATTTAAGCAGTATTATTTTCAATTGCTATTTCAATAGAATCTTCAAAAATTGGACATTTTCTTTCAAATTCGATTTCAACATCTTCTCCTTTTTTATTAATGATTTTTTTCATTTTTTCTTTTTTTTTATAAATCATAATTCCTCGTCTAATAGATTCTTCAACAACTTCATAATAATCTATATTTAATTCATTTTTTAACATTTTTATAGCTTCATTACTTGAAATTTTATTTAATTTATTTTTGAAAAAATTATGTTGAGCTAACATCATCTTACTATTTTTTACTGTATATTTTCTTCTTGATATTAAATATTCTTTAACTTGTTCTAATGTATTATAATAAAAATGTCTACAATCAAATTCGTTATATAATCCACTTAAAATACTAAATTGTGAAGAAATACAAGAAGATAAAAGAGATAATAATTTATAATCTTTACCATTAAAAGGTAATTGAGAATCAGGTTTATCTTCTGTTATAGGATAATAAACTAAACTTATTTCATCACTTCCAACAAAACAAAGTTGAAAATTATATTTTTCAAAAATAAATTTAGCACACTCTTTCATAAAAATATTAAAATTAGTATCAAATGGTTTTTCAAAATTTTTTTTTGTTAAATTACTAAATTTATGTCCATCTAATCTAAATACATTAAATTTAGATTTATCATAAAATGTTATATTTAATTCTTCAACAACTTGTGTTTTTTCCATTATTACTGGTATTTTATTTTTTGTATAATTAATAAATTAATATATGATAATTTATTCAATTTTTATAAATAATAAATAATAAAATTAATAATTTTAAATTTTTAATATCTTTGAGATATCATTGATGGATCTTGATAATATGAACAATAATTTGAGTTTTCATGACAAGTTGGTCCAGTTTTATATAACCAATTTGCAAAATCTTTTTGAGATTCTGCTGTTTGAGTAATAGGAACAGTATAAAATGTTCTTTGTGAATTTTCTCTTTCAAATACATCACTTAAATTTCTAAAAATTGAACTGTTATATAAGTTTTGCATTTCAGTTAAAGTTTCTTCATTTGAATTACATGGTTGTGGAATATTTCCTTCTTGTAAATAATCTGAAAAAACTATATTATTAAAAGGATTTTCTACTGTAGGTTTTCTACATGTTTTTTTTTCAATAGTTTCACTTTTTTCCATTGAAATTTTAGGAACAGATTTATTTTCTTCGTAAATACTAATATCTGCATTATTTCCTCCTATTTTATAATTTCCATCAAAATCAATATAACCAGATTCTAAAATTGTTTTATCTTCTAATTTAGAATTTAAAGATTTTATATTTTGTTCTTTTTTTTCTTCATAAAGATCAAGTATATCTTTCTTTAATTCCTGATTATCAAGTAAATCAGGTTTTGATTCAAATGTTTCAAATTCATCTTCATTTTCTTTTAACAAATCATTTTGTATTCCTACTTTGTCAGTTTTATATATAAAATAAAATACAGTTATTAATAATAAACCAATTAAAATTAATATTATTATGTCACTATTTCTATTAAAAACTAATATTAAAATTAACAAATATATAAGTAATCTTGATACTGTATTCATTTGTTCAACACGAGACATATCTTTTGTTGGTAATATTTTATAATAATCATCAAATAAAATATTAGGATTATATATCCAGAATTCACTCATTTATATATTTAAACAATATATAAAAAAATTAATCATAATAATTGTATATTATTTTAGTCTATCTATTTTTTTGTTTTGCAGATAATTTTCTTAAAGTTTCTAATTTTTTTCTCTTTTCTTCTCTTTCTCTTAATTGAACACTGTCTAATTCCTCTTCAGATTGTTCTATTTCTTCTTCAGATTCTTCACTTTCGTCCTCCTCATTTTCAGATTGTTCAATTTCTTCACTTTTTTCCTCCTCCTCATTTTCAGATTGTTCAATTTCTTCACTTTCTTCATAATCTTCTTCAGATTGTTCTATTTTAATTTTTTCTTTTTTATTTTTTTTATTTTTATTATTTGATTTATTTTTAATTGTTTTAATTTGTTGTTTATCTACTTTTTCTTCATTTTCTATATCTTCTTCTTCATCATTTTGTATTTCAATTTGTTGATTTTGTTGTTCTTTTGGATAAAAATCTTCTGGAATAATTTTATCTGATATAATATTTTTATAAGTTTCATTAAATTTACTAATGTATTCACATGTTATAGCAATAAAATTATTTTGTGTATCATTTTGTGTATCATAATAATATAATCCTTTTTTTTTAAAATAAATTATAAAAAAGGGAACATTTCCTTTAGCTTTATCATAATGTCCAGTATCATCTGTAAAATCATCAAAATCTACAACAACAATAACACAATATGTATTTACTTTTGATATTGTTAGAAGAGTATCAACAAGTGTTTTATTAAATTCATTTTCTTTATCTTTTAATCCTTGAGTAAAAATACAACAAACTGGTTTTAATAAATTTTCTCCAATTATTTTGTCTAAATTAAATTTTTTATTAACTCTATAAATGTTTGATGCCATTTTATAATATTATATAACTAAATTTCGTTTTAAATTATTTCAAATTCACGCATAATTTAAATTTATTATAAACTTTAATAAATAAATAAATATTTATTTATACATAAAAAAAATTAATTTATTCAACATCATCATCAAAATTTAAAGAATTTATGTTGTTTCCAAGTTCTTCAACTTGAGAATCTCCATTCATATTCATATTCATATTCATTCCTTGATTATTATTCATACCACTATAAATATTTTGTTTAATAATACCATCTACAATATCCAAAGCATCACTTTTAACAGTTTTTCTTGCTAAAGAACTTGTAGCTTCCCAAATTTCAATTGGTGATAATCCACTTTGTTTAACTTCATCTGTCATACCTCCTGCTACTTTTTTAGCAATACCCATTAAACCTTGTAGAGCATCTTTTCCATCTAAATTTTGATTTGGATTATTTCCCATTTCAATAACCTCATCTTTAATATTAGATAACATTGTTCCAAGTAATCTTGATGCATTATCATTAGATTCTGTGTTTTTTAAAACATCATCTAATTTTGATGCTGCTTCATTTACATCATCTTCTTTGATATTATTCATATATTCTCCAACTTTACTTTCAGTTTTTTCATCAACCATCATTTTAATAAGCATTTCATAACTTGTCATTTGTTTGTATTTAACATCTTTAAACATAGAATTAATATTAATATCATTTGGATCACGAGATGACATAATTTTTTCAACTGGATTAAATTCACTA
>Ga0206129_10008096_pt1 | contig 10180 bp, 9 predicted proteins | sample Helgoland_Spring_8_FD_148616 | JGI IMG/M metagenome (GOLD analysis project Ga0206129, IMG submission 148616) | Pelagic subsurface seawater microbial communities from Kabeltonne, Helgoland, North Sea - Helgoland_Spring_Bloom_20160502_2 | ecosystem: Environmental > Aquatic > Marine > Epipelagic ...
TGATGAATATGATTTCTATCCGCTTTAAAAGGACTTGTCCTATATTTAAAAATACGCAACATAAAAACACGAAAAGTGTCCAGTAAAGGAAAAAACAATATTGATAACGCGATGACAGGTGCTGAAATACTAAATAGACTATCATCGTTTACAGTGGATGCTTTCAAAAAGTTAATTGTTAAAGCCGCTATACAAAAACCAACAATCATAGAACCAGTGTCTCCCATAAACATTTTACGACGTTTAGACACATTAAGTCTTAAAAAAGCAATTAATGCACCAACAACACTCAATCCAACAACTGCTAAGCCTATTTGATCTTCAAAATAATGAAGAACACAAAGTGCAAAGGTTGCTGAAACACCAAATCCAGCAGCCAAACCATCAATACCATCAATCATATTAATAGCATTAATAATTAATATCATTACAAAAAGTGAAAAAGCTATTGAATGTAAATATGGTAGTGTGTGAATTTGAAAAAGACCAAATAAACTTGTTATTCTAATATCAGTTAATATTATGAACAGTAAACTGACAAAAATTTGAATTAGAAATTTTTTGCGAGGCGACAGGACTAATAAATCATCTTTAAGCCCTAAGAAAAGTAAAACTGAGATGGATGCCAAAAACATCATCATTGTATTCGTGTTAAAAAACGTTCCAAAACACAAAATTGTTGTTAATACGCTTAAATAAACTGCGACACCTCCCAAGGTCGGTATTCTCGTTACATGACTACTTCGTTCCTCAGGATCATCCATTAAGTTTTTCTTTTTGGACACCCAATAGACAGTTTCCAATGACAAGTATGAAATAACAAAACCAAAAAAAACGGAAAACACCAAAAGTTCTTGGTGGTAATTTGAAATGTCTATTGGTAACATAAGTGTAATTGGCCTTTAAGCAAATATATCAATTTTGAAATATCAATTATGTGACAAATTGTTTAATTTTTGTGAGATTTTTTAAGGTGAGTGTAATTAACGGATATTTAAAATTGTTGTTTTTTAAAATTCTATAATCTTCTAAAGATTTACGTATGATATTCTTAAGATTTCGATTACTTGTTCCTCCCATTCGCATCTTAACAAAAACTTCCGGCACGTATGAAAATGTTAAATCTTTTTGTCTAAATAAACACAAAATAAAATCATAGTCAGCTGCAATTTTGTAATTACACTTATACAAACCATTTTCTTGATAAAGCTTGGACTTTATATAAAGTGTTGGGTGAGGAGGCATCCAGCCGTGCTTTAACAAACTTTTATTAAAAGGTCCACTGACCCAATTTCTTATGATATTAAAGGGACTACTATCTTTAAAGTAATGTAAATCCCCATAGACTCCATCACACTGTTTCAATTGAAACTGTGCTACTATATTTTGAACCGTATGATTACTCGCAAACATATCATCGGCATGTAAAAATCCAATGACCTCACCAGAAGCTCTTTTGATTCCTTTGTTCAATGCATCGTAAATACCATCATCTTTCGCTGAAAAATACTTTACGAATGGGAGTTTAGCGTAAGCTTTAATAATATCCATTGACCTGTCACTGGATGCACCATCTATGATGATATGCTCGATATTGCCATAAGTTTGATTTCTTACAGAATCAAAACAAACCTTTAGTGTTGCTTCGTTGTTATAATTGGCAGTTATAATCGAAATTTTCATAAAGCAAAATTAATAATTTAGGGGATACTATTATACACCATTTTAAAATTAAATTAAGTTTAAATATTATAATGACTGAAGCAAATTAGCTAAATTAAATTGCAATTCACAATATAATTTAACTCTGTAAATTTACATGTATGGGTAATGTATGGTTTTAAATATTATAAAATATTATAATATGCTGATTATGTAATGATTAAATAATTATATAAATAAAATTGATTTTCTATCAATATATTTTTTGACGTATTAAAATAAATATAGAGGCATAAAATCAAAATTTATTAACTTCAAGTTATTTCACGAATAGCAACAGAGATTGCGGGATTACCTCGATAAATCTCGTAAGCATTTAAATCTTTTGATGTAACTGACCCCATCGATAAAACAGCGTGTGAACCCACAGTAACTCCCGGACCAACGATACTTTTAGCACCAAGCCAAGCACCTTCTTTTAAGATAACTGGCCCCAACATTAAGTCGAAAGAAGGACTTTTATAATTGTGATTCCCACATAGAACAAATACCCCCTGAGATAGACATACATGATTACCTAAAACAACTTGATCTAAATTATCAATCCATACATGTTCTCCAATCCAACAATGATTACCAATAATTAGCTTCCATGGATATTTAATCTCAACATGTGGTCTAATGACAACTCCAAAACCTACTTGAGCACCAAAGACTCGTAACCAAAACACTTTAACAGATGACATGACATTCCATGATCCTTTAAAAAAAAATATACTAACTACATACCACAGCAATCGTTTTAATATTGATCCGGGTTTATACCAACTATTGTCATAAGTTTCTAAATTTGTGTTCATAATTTATTGATTAACGTGATTCAATAATAATGATTTTGACTGTGAAATAATGTGGGAATTTGTCATAACACTATCTGCATATTCGCGTGCTTTTAAAGACCATTGTTTGTAATTATTTTCACTCATCACCATACAATTTTCAAAGGCTCGTGTGATAATTTCTTTTTCTGATGTTTTGATATCCCAGCCTATTTGTTTTCTTTTTAAATCTTTCCAAGGGGTGTTTTTTGATATTAATACGGGACACCCAGCTGACAGGGCCTCGATGATGGCGTGACCAAAATTTTCTCCCTCTGATAATAACACAAAAAAATCATAATTATTTAAAAGATATGGAACATGCGATCCTTGAATAGGACCCTTGTAGGTTACACAAATATGTTTTGGCAACTTCTCTATAACTTTTTTACAGAGCTTCCAATATTTGATATCATGTATAGGACCATATATATCTAAAACCATGTGCTCAGTAATATTTTCCAAAGCCTCCAGCATCACTAAAGTTCCTTTTTCAATTGAAATTCTTGCCAAATTGATGAATTTTGTAGGCGTATGTTTAATTTTTTGCCTCTTTTGAATATCTGTTTGTGGTCTTAATAAATTTGGAGCAATTTTAACGTTGCTCTTGCTACCTAAAATTATTTTGATATATGTTTCTTCGTCATTATTAGTCGCATGAAAAACTATATTTTGATATAATTTAAAACGCTTCGCTATGGTCAAAAATAAACGTTTTCTCATTGGCTTTACAGAAAACGCCTGTGGGTTAAGCATCCCTCTCGGTGCAACAATCACTTTTTTTGAAAATGACTTTAATAAGATGAGAGGTAATATTGAAAAATACCAACTATACATCCCATTTATGTAAACAACATCAAACATTTTATTAGAAAAAATTTGTTTTAAGTGCCTTCTGTTAAGTTGCTCTCGAGATATATAGTAAACTTCTGTAGAAGCACTAAAATCTGTCCATTGATTAGGAATGACCTCAGGATATGGTTTCCTAGAACCAAAATCAGAGTTTCTTGTTACAATGAAAAAATCAAAATCATTCTCTAAATGCCCAATCAAATTAATAATCGATCTTACAGGTCCACCAGAATTAGTGCCTGGTAAAAACCAATCAATAACAATTAAGATTTTTGGCTTGTTCATTAAGTATTTAAAACAGTGTTATAAACTTTCATATAGGCCTCAGCGATAATTATTGGATGAAAACGCTTAACATTTTGAAATCCTTTATTGATTAATTTGTTTCGGTACATATCGTCTTCTATTACTTTTTTGAGACCTTTTTGAATACTGATACTATCAAGAGGATCTACCAAACATGCTGAACCATGAGCCACCTCCTTCATCGCTCCTAGATTTGACGTGACCACGACTCTACCGGTCGCTTGAGCTTCTATAATTGGCATTCCAAATCCTTCATAGGTTGATGGGAAACAAAGTAAATCACAATCTTGGTAGGCCTTCATCATTTCTAAAGTTGACAAGGATGAACTATTACTAAAAGTAATTTTCAAATTGTTTAACAGTAACATTTGTTCTTCATTAAGGATACCTACAATATGTAATTTACAAGGCAACCTTTTTAGAGCCTTAAAAATACGCTCGATATTTTTATTATTTTTAGTTCCAATAATCAAAATTTCTGGACATTTAGCATTGAAAGTCTTGTCGTGATACTGATATATTAGATTAACAGGGTTTGGAACGACAGTCAATTTTGATTTAATAAAAGGAACCAACTTTAGTAACTCTTTTTTAGTAAATTCAGAAATAACAGTAATTTGTTTTACTGACATGGCAGGTAACCAAAACCAAAACAACCCAACATACAAGCGTCTCAAGACTCCCCCTTGATATGCGGAACCTACATCATGAATCGTTAAAACGGATTTATTCCCACGCAACATTGCCATGTAATGCACATCACCTGTTACATGATATATGTCGTTAAAAGAAATTTTAGTTTTTAGATTTCTCCAAAGTTGCATAGGGTATGCACCTGCGAACTCTAAAAAGGTTTTCGAAATGGTTGCATTTTTATTAAATTCAGGCAATAACGACTCAAATACTGTTTCAATACTAAACCGATTATTTTGATTCCTCCGGAAGATAAAATTAAGGTTCATATCGCTCATATATTTCCCATTTAAAAAGATATCTTGTCACATAAAAAAAAGCAAAAACAACAATACTCGCCTTGACTAAATGATTCAATACCACAACCAATTCTGTTTCTGCCTTAACAACTTGTAAAAATATCAAAGGAAGAAAAAAAACAATGAATGGATTGTTAAATTGTGTTCGCCATAAAAACGCCCAAATAAATCCCAAAAACAATCCCCATATACCCATCGCAAGTGTCACACCTTTACCATAATTTGCGTAAAATTCACCAATGACACTTATTCCCATAGACGTATTTGCACCCAAATAAAGCCCCGTATATTTTTTAAAATTTTCTTGACCGCCTGCCATCTTTTTATTGGGCATTAAAAATCTAGGAAATATACTCGCAATAATAGCCTCTTTTACAGTTTGACCATTAGCAAAAGTTTGACCTCTTGGAACTTGATCAAGGACAGCACTAATAATCCAACCTTGATTTAAGCGAATATTTAATCCTTGTTGATTTTCAGATTTCTCAAAAAAACCCGAATTCCATTGCGCAGCAATGGTATTGACAAAAAGTGCTATTGGGCTACCATCATAACCTAACTCTAACGCCGCGCGGTAATTTGACTTAACACCTTGTAAAACTATTAACGCAAAAAAACTAAGACCGATAGTCATTAATTTTGTTTTATGTGAAACTTGATATTTAATAGCATAAAACATATAAAAAAAAGAACTCCACAAAATAAAATCATGAAAAAAGCCAGATGATAAAGAACTAAAAAGTAAAATTATAATGCTTCCATATAACACATACTGATGCCATTTCACTTTGGAGAAAAACAAGATAATTGCACCAATGTATTGAAAACTACTTATAATTAATACTAAAAATCCAAGACTTCCTGGAATTGAATTAGTAATAAATCTAGCACAAAATCCAACTATTAAAAATATGAGGGCATAAGGAGAAAACTGCGTGAAATCTTCTTGTTTTAAAAGTTTTAGTGGATATTTTTTTGAAACCCATAGTAAAATTACTGAAAATAAGGTGTAACCTGGTACTACTGTTCCCATGTAAGTACTTTGTGTTACATACATATAATACTTGTAGTGTTCGAATGGAGTATGATATTCTATGATGGCCCCAATGATCCATTGCAAACCTGCAATTAAGAGCATGAATTCAAGTATCGGTAACGAATTACCTAACTTTTTATAAAATTGATATCCTACAATTGTTACAATTATTAAACCAATTATTGACCACATAATAACCTTACTTCTTTACTGTAAACCATGAGATACAACCTCTTTATTATCTATTCTTTTATGTCTTAAAATAAGATTTCTAAGTTCCAAAAAAGCATTTTCAAAATTATAAATATTGTTAAAATCATTGTTTGCTGAAATAGAGATGTCTTGCCAATTCATATCCATATACTTTAATGCGTTTAAAAGTGATTTAGTCGTTAAGTCCGTGAAAAATGCCCATCTAGCATTTTGAAGATACAATTTATAATGTTCATTGTTAAATAATAAAACAGGTAGTCCAAGAGCTGCGTATTCATAGATCTTATTGGATGCTGAACCTCCCGTGGCATAGGTAATATTATACGGTTTATGTATGGCTATTCCAATGTCAAAGCCCGACAGGAATACTGGTAACTGTGTAAAAGGTTTCATACCATGGTACTCAAAGCGGTCCAACACAGCGTTTTGTTTAGCTAAGGCAGTTAACTGCTGAAGGTATGGCGCCCTAATTTTTCCAACAAGATGAAGCTCTAACGATTTATTATTAATGGGTTGATTTAATATTTTTATAATGCTTTCTAGGCCGTGACCTTTACCAATTGAGCCTTGATAGACAAGCTTGAGTGTATTTGTATTTTTTATTTCTTTTTTAAAGTGTTTAGAATAAACCTTTTTAAGTGGGTAATTAGGAATTATGATAGGGTTAACTTCTTTAGGAATGTTTTTAAAATATTCTAATCGCTCCTTTGATGGCAAAGAGAACATGCTAATATCTTGTATTGCTCTATCTTGCTTGCGTGATGCTATAGACATGATAGAAAAATAATTTGCCTTACTTAGATCCGTAACGTCATGATTGTGATACCATAAAAGTGAATCTTGCTTTTTAAGGGTCGCTTTTAAAAGGTGCACCACATACAATGGTATTGCGTCATAGGCCAATACTATTTGTGATTTACTTTTTCTAATGAGTGTATAGCTCATTATTAAAAACTTCAAAAAATGAATTATTTTCAAAGCAAATGAAATGTTCTCTATTTCAAAATCTTCATATTTTTTTTTATTTATATAATTAACCCTTACGTTACTTGGATACTCCCATTTGGAAGTTAGCATGTTGCGGGTAACAACATCTATGGTGTCTGCTATTTGAGATAGCTCCTCAATGGCAGAGAGCGTTGGTGGATACAACTCTGGATGTGCATATATTAAAACGGTAATATGATTGATGGTTTTTTTAGACATCAAAAAGGTTATTTAAAATACCCTGCATTCTGTTTTCAAAAGTGTAACTATCTTTAAAACATCTTTCATAACCAGCCTTGGCAATGGCTAATCTTTCTTGATCATGTTGCAGGTAATAGTTCACTTTTTCAAGAAGCTCTTCTTTAGAAGAGAAAAACTCAGCTTCTTTGCCTTCTTTAAATAACTGCATGTGCTCATCGGTGCGCTCGGCAAGCATAAATCCTCTCACAGCTGGAATTTCTATACTGCGAGAGGTTTGCAGATCTCGGTTCATTTTTCTTAAAAAATTAAGTGCAATTTTTGAACATCCTAGTGCGGCACAAAACTCATCTTCGTACAAAAAACGATCGTGAATAATTATATTGTCATGAAGGGGGTTGGGTTCTTTTACCACCCACCCATAAATATGTACTTGTATTCCATGTTCTGCCAGATACAGAAGGTGTTCTAACCGATCTTGCTCTTTAGCACCAATAAACACTACGGCATGCACACAGTCAAAGGCTTTGCAATCATCAACTGGTTTATGGATAGTGGGTTCAAATGCTTTGTTTTGAAAATAGGTCTTCGCGCCCAAACTCGGTAGCTCATGGCTATCACAGTTGTACGATTTCTGAGTTACAACGAGATCATAATACTTAAGACCTTTTGAATACCAGTACGACCGATTGTGCCATGCAAACATATCATCGTTAGACCAAGAAATAGATTTAATGCCCCTTGCTTTTATAAACTTTAAAGTGCTTGGTTTTATGGTGACCCCTTTTACAATAAACACTACATCTGGTTTAAAACTGATGCAAGCCTCCCGTATACTTATATTGATATTGTTTGCATCTCTTGGCATTTTGATTTTATGCAATACACGATCTACAATGGTTCTTTTATAATTTTTTGGATAAGCAAAAAGTACCTTAACCTCTTGAGACAGTGTTTTCCAGGCAGACAAGGTTTTTAGTCTTGTCTGCGGCATAGGCGCGCTGTTGTATACAAAAAGAAGTTTAAGATCTTTCATATTAATTTAGATTACAAATCAAACTGTTGTTTTAATTTCAATTTGTGTTTCCATTTTAATATTGGTTTCCATATGGTCTTGTGTAAACTATTTTGAATTTGCATTACCCGCTTCCACGGCAAAAAAAAGTTTAAAATTGCAAATAGCCTTCCACCTTTTGGACTTAAATTGCTGCCACCAAGCTCATGAATAATTTCTTCCATTTTTATGGTAATATTTAAATGCTCTGGATAGAAATGATACACCCATTTCTGAAATTGATTAGCAAATGCTAGACGCATGCGTGGACTGTTTTCAAACTTTAGAATATTCTCTTGAGCTTTATTGACACCTGTATAAATAGATAAGGCTATTTTTTCATTCATTGACGAGGTCATTGCATTTTCTAGACCTTTTCTGTAATAATGAATAGCATCTTTAGCAAAACCAATACCATCTGAATTTAAAATTAGTCTCGTAGAAAACTCAAAGTCATTCATTAAATGTAACCGCTCATCCCAACCACCCGATTGTTCTAGTATAGAGCGCGGTATTAACCACATCCAACCCGCCAACATAGCACCAGCATTTTCGAGCACATCTACATACCAATTTAATGCACTATCATAATCTTTGTAAACTACTGAATTATGAAGTTTCACATGACTTATATCATTCACAAAGTAATGCCACTTCCCAAAAACTAGGCGGTTTGGATTTTCTCTCCACTTTAAAACCATTTTCTCTATACAATCATGAGCTATTATATCATCAGCATCTAAAAACTTAATTAATTCACCTGATGATTTACTTAGTCCAAAATTAGACGAGGCGCATTGTCCTGCATTTTTTCTATTATATAACTTCAGATTTGGAATATTGAGTCTTTCAACCATTTCTCTGCTAGAGTCTTTAGATCCGTCATTAACAACAATAATCTCAATGTTTTTCCAAGTTTGCTCAACCACAGAAAACAATGTATCTACTATAAATTTTTCAGCATTATAAAGTGCTATTATAACACTTACTTTTTCAGACTGTTCCAAAATATTTTATTTTTCTTAATTGTGATCACCCTATATTATCATGTAAGTGCATTACATAACTTTATGATTGAAAAATTAGTTCTGCTCATAATTTGAAATGCTCTTATTGGCTTTTTATTTATAAACATTAATCGTAAAACTCTACGAGCAAATTGTTTTTTAAGTTTTTTTAATGCCGCTTGACGCTCTGGGGCTCCAAGTGGCAATGCTTTTTTATGTAAGGTGTTAAATTTGAGTTTGAAAGTGTTTTCTAGATAAAAAAAACTTTCCTGTCCTTTTGTAATTTCTTGATCATCATGCTGCCGCCAAAAAATAAGATCATCTTCTATTTTAACTACAGGATGTGTTAATGCTATTTTGTACCACAGTTCTGTGTCGCCAATATAACGGGTACCTGTAAAGCCGCCTAGTTTTTCAAAAACATCTCGCCGTATAATAGTACCTGTTGGCCCGAGCCCTAATACGCCGCGCATTAAAAACTCACGGGTAAAAGTTTCTTTGGGCTCCATTACAAAAGGATAGGGTTTTACATCTTCTACTACTTTTTGAGAAATCCCCAAGCCGGCCTGAGGAAACTGCTCCATGGTATGTACCATAATTTCTAGGCCGTGAGGGTATATCAAATCATCGGCATCTAGATACTTTATGTACTTGCCCTTTGCGTAAGATGCTGCTTTGTTGCGGTTGGGGTAATCACCCAAATTGGTTTGGTTTACATACACTTTTATACGAGCATCCTTTTTCTCATAGCTTTTGGCGATAGCCAAAGAGGTGTCTGTAGATACATCATCTACAATGATAAGTTCCCAATCTTGGTAGCTAGAGGCCAACACGCTATCTATACAAGCCACAAGATATTTCTCGCGGTTGTAAACGGTGGTTAGGATAGAAACTTTACATCTTGTCATTAATCTAAAGTACTTTTAATTTTATTCCAAAATTTTAAGCCAAAAGTTCTTTTTAAAATCATTTTACAAACAGTTTTAAAAGAAATA
>Ga0206129_10008111_pt1 | contig 10166 bp, 8 predicted proteins | sample Helgoland_Spring_8_FD_148616 | JGI IMG/M metagenome (GOLD analysis project Ga0206129, IMG submission 148616) | Pelagic subsurface seawater microbial communities from Kabeltonne, Helgoland, North Sea - Helgoland_Spring_Bloom_20160502_2 | ecosystem: Environmental > Aquatic > Marine > Epipelagic ...
GGTGATGGTGATGGGTAATATGATGGTGATGGTGATGGGTAATATGATGGTGATGTTGATGGTGATGGGTAATATGATGGTGATGGGGTATATTGAATATTTGGGGAAACTGTAGGTGAATACGTATTTATTGGATTAGGAGATGGTGTAGGTGTATTGGGTAATATATTAGATGTAAAATTTTCAGAACAAATATATCCTGTTACTAATGCAGGAACACTTGTTGAACCACCCCATGGATTGTTCAATACAGAAATATCACCGATAAATACATTTGTAGTATTTAATACTTTAAAATTACTATCAACAACTTTACCTTCTGGACATGTTCCATGATAATGATAAATTGTTGACAATTGATCCTTTATCGATGTCTCATTTATATATTGAATTGGATTTGCTACAGTATATCCTAAATTTGTTAATATTTCATTATTAATATCGAAAGCCTTTTTTAAATTACTTTCTGGTTTCTGTCCATTCTGATGATAATCTATTAATACTTCTGGATTCTCGTTGTTTTTTGATTTTATTTTTACATAACCTACACTTTCAATCATTGAACTGGTAGCATGAGTGATTGCTACAAAGTTTAAATTTGGTAATGGGGAATAATAAGTTTGCCATGATAATTCATTATTTCTTGTTTGAATATGGGGAACTATATTTTCCGCATCAAAAGTTAATGTATTATGTATTTTTGAAGGAGAAGCTGTTGGTGATGCTGTTGGTGAAACTGTTGGTGAGGACGTTGGTGAATTTGTTGAATGGGTTGTTGGTGAAGCGGTTGGAGAAACTGTAGGAGAAGTTGTAGGTGAAACTGTTGGTGATGATGTTGGTGAATTTGTAAGAATACCTGTTGGTGAAGTTGTTGGACTAACTGTTGGTGAAACTGTTGGGGAAACAGTTGGACTACTTGTAGTTGATACCGTTGGAGTTGTTGTTGGACTATTTGTAGGTGATGATGTAGGTGATACCGTTGATGTAGAGCTTATTATACCTACTAATTTAGCAGGTTTTCCCGATCTTCCTGATAATCTACCATAATCATACCCATGATGTCCAATTCCTTGGTTATATCCTCCTGTTAAATCAATAGGTTTATTATACAAGGTTCCTCCTAAATGCCCAGTTCCATTCCACCAGGCCTGCATATCATACACGTATTCTACAATTTCTGAATCCGATGAAGCTCTTGGTTCAAATATAGGTATACTTACTATAGAAGAAATTTGTCCATTCATTGCTTTAAGCAAATCTCCATTAGATGTAAATTTAGTATGTCTAAAAATTCTATACATTTTTGTTCCCAATTTATTATAGATTCCTCCTTTATCTAAATCACTAAGAATAAATTTAGATAAGTTTTTTCCCCTTGAACTTAAATAATTATTTATATCAGTTAATTCAATAGTATTATATCCATAATTTTTACCATTTTTCACATATTGTGTAGATTTACTCAATAATGTTTGAACAGTTTGTGGTAATTTCATATAAATCGAAGTATAGCCCACATGATCGAAAAGTGTTTTTCCTACTGGTAAATCAATTATTTGTTTTACAGCTGCTGAATCAAGATCATCTAAATCACCTATACCACTTCTTTGTAATATAGCAGGTGTCTGAATTGCACCAGCGCATAATATTATATTACTTGAATAATATACTTCATTGTCGAAAGTTTGAATACTCCTAGCTTTATAATTAGTTAAGCCAGATTCATTACTATCCCAATTTATTTTATCAATGGGTGAATTATATTTTATAGTGATATTTGGATTATTTTCTATTAAATTTCCCAATAATAATCTTTGATTTAACGCAATATCATCTGAATATATTTTATTATTACACCATTGTATATCTTCTCCTTCATTCTCTTTTTTATTTATAGCTTCCTTTAAATTTTGATATTCTTTATTAGGATAACTTTCTAAATCATAGTTATATTGCTGAGCACTCGTTATTTTAGCTACTTCTATAAAATATTTTTCCCAAGATGAATGATTTTTAGATATTAATTTGGTAGAATCTATATATTGTAATCCGAAATGAAGAGTTCCTCCTCCTAAACTTTTACCTAATCTTAGATTTTGACTCTTAATATTTTCACCCAATTTAGAGGAAAAGGAATATTGAAACTCAGATTGCGAGGCCTCAAACCATTTTACAAGTTCACCATATCCTCTTGACTTATATTTTTCCAAACTGACCTCTTTTACATCAGCTTTTTCTAGTAATAATATATTACTTTCGGGATTATTTCTACTAATATTAAATGCAGTCATAATTCCAGCTGGTCCTCCTCCTACAATTATATAATCATATCCTCTTTTTACCTTTAACCAATATCCTAAAACGGGATTAATATGTTCATCCATAGTTAATCTATCATATGTATTGTCAATACTATTTAATTTATATAAAGATTCAGTCACTATTTCCTTATTATTCGATTGAATTTCATTTAATGTATTACCATATTTAGTTAAAATACTTCCTGATATTATTTCCCAATGATATGTATTATCATTGGAAGATACTTTACTTAAAAATGAATTTTTTAAAATATTCAGCATATATATAATTACGATATTATTTTATAAAATTTATCAACTAACTATTATAATTTATGAATAATAAATACTATTCAAAAAAAATATTGCTTTCGTATATTTTTACAATTTTCATTAAATGATTTATCATCTAACTTTTTATTTTCAAAATATTTCGTAAATATTAGATATTTAATCATTTCTTCTAATTTTTCCTTATTGGTTTCTATTTCAAGCATTTCGTCAGTAAGAATATTATAAAGATAATATCTATGATTATTTGCTCCCTCATCATTTATTTGATAATCTAAATAAGCATAAATAGCTAATTGTAGAATATGTTCCTTTTTAAGCATACTAACACATTTAAATTCATATAAATTATTACCATCTACACAATCGAAATATCCTATAATTTTTCTGTTAAATAATTCCTTTTTATTCTCCATTTGACTCTTAGTTTCAAATTGTGCGTTTGAACTAATACCTAAATTGGATAATCTATTTACACATTGTGATAGTGTATCTTGATTTAACCAATTGTAATTATCTATTTGATCTAATTTAAAAATAAATCCGTTTTTAAAAGAACACCATTTATTGGCTAAATATAATAATTCAGAAGGATCAATTTTCTTTAAATTTACTTTAGATAGTTCAATTTCATTTGAAGGTTTTATAGATTTTAAGGTATCTTCATCATCACTTATAAAAGCATAATCATTATTCAAAGAAAAACAACTTCTTTTAGATTTTTTTGTTATACCAAATCCCAAAAGATTAAATATATTCATTGTGTTTTTGAGTTGATATTCGAAATATGCTGGAATAGCAGTGCCTGTAATTTCACTTACATTTTCGTAACCATATTTTTGAGGAGTTTTTGATTTAATATATATTTTATCTGACTTATTTCTTCTTCTTTTTATAGAAAGGAATTGTAAACAATTATCAATTGTATCTAAAGTTAAATGTTTTACAAGATCAGTAACACTAGTTTCTCTGTTTTTTTCTTTTTTAGAATCACGTATATATAATTTATAATGATATGTTAACCGAGTAGTTCTCTCTAATTGTTCGTGATTAATAAAAGGTAAAAAATCATTTTGATAATGATGTAATAATATTAAATGATCTTTTGCTCTGGTAGTAGCAACATATAATTCATTAGGACATTCGTAGGGATTTTTATTTTTATTAAAATATTTAAAATAAGAAGCATCGAAATTGAATACTATTACAACTTTTCTTTCTAATCCCTTAGCTTGGTGGAATGTTGAAAATACTAGTTTATTTTTAAGAACCTGTTGATCTAACTTTTCTTCATCAGATACTGGTACGTAGACAGGTATATCGTGAAGAAAAGATTTAATATCATTTTCTAATTGCCTAACAGGAGATTTGGCATTTTTAACTGAAGGTGCTAAGACAAAAATTTCATGAGGTTGGTAACCTAATTGAAGATAATGTTTTATTTCCTTAAAAGCTTTGGATTTTCCCCTGGAAGCATTAAATCTAGATCCAAAACAATCTGTTATTATATATTTAGGTTTTTTAAAAGTCACCCTTTTAGATTTAAGTCGATCATTTCCAAGCATAGTTTTATTTATAAAAGTAGCAATTTCGTGAGTAACACGGAAGCTATAAGATAAATTAGTTTTAATCCAATCTTTTGAATTAATATTAAATAAATCTGGAGCTTGTGTAATAAATCTAGGATCTGCGTTGTTAAATTGATATATACTTTGATATCTATCTCCTAATAAACATATTTTAGATTTTTTACCAGATTGTAATCTATTATCCTGATATATCTTACAAAATAATTGATAATAAAGTGGAGACATATCCTGGGATTCGTCTAAAATAATGATGTCGTATGAAATGTTTGGCGAATGAGTATTGTTTTGTGATATTTTTAGCATTTTTTTCAAAGCAGTATCTGTATAACAATCTCTTCCATAATACTTAACCGCAAATGAATGGTATGAATGAACTTCCATGTTTTTTATACCTAAAATTGATACCTTTTGACGTGTCTCTATTTTTAACTTCGCATTATATGTTAGTAGAAGTAATTTATTATTAGGATATTCCTTAGCTAAATACAAATTGGTTGTTGTTTTACCGCTACCGGCGACTGAATCTACAAGAACATTATTTGATTTTAAAGATTTTATTATTAATTTTTGTTCATCTGAATATTTCGGTAATGACATTAATTCTAACATTGGTATTTTTTTTAAGTGATGTTTTTTAAGTAATTAGTTATATAAATTTGAAATTATTTTGATAAAATTTTAACAGTAATACACTAAAATTGTATATGGATAATAATTGGAAAAATGATCTTACCGAATTTTATAGCGCTCAATTACGTTATTTTACTAGTAAATGCACAAATGTGAAACCAAAAGGTATGAGTCGATTTAGACTTGAAGTTTATTTATCCACAAAATTTAATATCATTAATACTTTTAAAGCACATCACTTAAGAAATGATCCGTTGTGTCGATGTGATAATGATGATTTACTTAATCCATTAAAAAAATCATTTGTATTTTCTGACAATTCTTATATGGTTATATTTCCAAATGATGGAGTAAGAATATCCTCAACTAAAAATTTTATATTATCTGTCCCTGCTTTAAAAGGTATGTTTTCAGATAATTGGGAAAAAAACACTTTTCAATTAAAATATTATGATTATAATATCGAACAAGAATTTAATGGACCTAAATTATATATATCTTATTCTCCATTAGATATGTTCATATATGACGCGATACCTGAAGATTTAAAAGAAAAAATTAAAAATGAACATGATGAAACAAGAGAAGAAATGTATAATCAAAATAGTTTATTAGAAAGTATTCGTCATTGTATACGTTATATTGGATGATAAGGTCATTTAAATAGAATAATATGTTTGAGCCTCTATTTGTTCTATTTTCTTTTCTTTTACAAATTCATTTTCCTTTACAAACTCCTTTTCATTTAAAAGAATATATATAGTTGGTATAGCAGCTAATTCATCAAAAATACCAGATATTATAGCAATATCTATCTGGAGTATAGATAATTGTAAAGTCAATGCATATCTAATCGCATTTAGTGTAAACATTATATTAGCTAATACTTGTAACTCCATTCTTGTAAAATCTTCTATTTTTTTTGATTAGGATTATAAATGTTAAATGTTAATATTGGCATTCCTAATTCTGTAATAAACACTTTACAAATACGAAATATCAATATGTATATCATCAATATTCCATATTTTAACCAAGTATCTATTTTAATAGAAATTATAATTAGATCATTATTTGGTCCAAACCTGTAATAAGTGCTTTCTTTGTTTGCTAATAAAACTGTCGGTATGATAACACTTACTAACAATAGTATTTGCCCTATTATGCAGATTTTTATTCTTGTTTTCGGAGAAATTTTCATTATTTACATAGGATAAATTAAAAATATTCACATTTTGATTTTCAAATTTATATTTCAAAATAAAAATTTACTAATAACATTAAATAAAATAAATTTATTTTATTAATATAATACACCATATTACAATCATATAATTTTAGTCAGTATTCTGGATACATCTATACCTATTTTTTCTAATTCTTCCCTTTTAGACAATATTTGATCTCTAGTAAGTTTAACTATACTATCAGTATAGCCTTCATATAACTCTCGATCTCTTTTAGATGGTTTCTTCCTAAATAGGTGTTCAAATAGAGTTTCGCCTTGATCCTTAGTTCTATATTCTTCCATATCTATTCCCGATATTAACTGACTTGAACCATCTTCTCTCTTTAAAATATTATGTGGTCCAGAATCTCCTATATGCAGTATATGTCTAAAATAAAGATGTTGTAGAATAGCTACTCTCATTTCATCTGTCAAATTAGTAGGCATCATATCCTGAGGTCTACAAATTATCCCCCTTGGATAGATATTAACTTCTGTTTCAATAGAACTTGTTTTAGTAATAGTATTATCACTCGTTAATTTATCAGGATTAGCTACATTTTTAAATACCAATATTCTCTCTCCTGATGGTATCTGTAATATCTTCTCTATTTTAAGTAGAGAACGATATTTCTCTTCTCTATTAGATAAATTTTCTAATATTTCTAAAGCATGTGTAAATTTAATATTATTTATATATGATTTATTATCTGGTTTATAAAGACCTTTATATACATTATTTTTATCAATATATACTACTTTCTTATGTTTACCACATTTCAATTGACCATGGGGTAATTTTTGAATTCTATCCCACTCTTCTTGTTGAATATTTTCTATCATACTACTATCTTTCTCTACAGCTTTATTAATCACTAAATTTTTTTTTTTTAGCTTTAAATTAATAGTTTTTTTTGAAGATTTACCCGTTTTAGAAATATCTAATTGTATTTTATTTTTTTTTTCTATTGTTTTCTTCTTCTTTTTTATAGTTATCTTTTTTATTTTTTTCTTTTTAGATTTAGTTGTCCCCACAGATCCGAAATTATATACTTGTCCCTCACTTAGATACTTTAATTCCTTATAAATATTTTTATATACTGAATTTACATAGGGACTTTCATTATTAACATGACTTCCTATTTCAGCAAAATGAATAGCACCTCTATTTTTCTTTCTTCCTTCACTGGTGTGTTTATCTATACAATAATCATCTAAGATAAAATCTTGTGACATATGGTCCAAAATAATCTGATCTACTTCATCAAGACTTATATCCATATGGTCTACGTTTTGTTGATAATGGGGTAAATTATTTTTATTTAAATTTAGAGCAATTTTTATAGCAGTAATTAGGTATATCCAATGTTCACTGGGATTTTTTTTATACCAATTAAAATACACTGATAATATGGGATGATCTGGGAATTTTACAAATAAATACTCCCATAATGAATATTCAGCACCTGATCTTCTATACCTTCTAGAAACCTTTTCTTTTATATCCATAATTTTAAATGCCCAATGGAAACATTTATCACTTTCCCTATCAAAATTATAGATAAATTTACCTAAAAATTCTCCTAAATTATCTGGATCACCAGCTTTTATATTACTATATGTGGTGATATCAATAGTTTGGTCAATCCCGTCATATAAATTTTTATATTTATCCTTCAGACTATCAACAAGTGGAGCATATTTATAGGCTGCTCTGGTAAAACTTACCATTCTAGATTTAGGTATTTTTTCCATAGTCCTTATTAAACAAATAAGCCATTTAGCTGATTGATTTAGGGATAGTTTTCTATCTCTTTCCCAGTTAGCAATATAACTAGCAATAGGAATAATTGCTTTAGGACAACTATCCGCAAATTCTTCTCCACTTATAATGCGTAATCTATTAATCATATTAGTTCTTAAAGCTTTGGTTTTATCACCTAATTTAGATAGTAATTCTAATTCAAGAGCACATCTAATAGCTTTTTCTGTTTCGCCTCTTCTAATATACTTTTGGAGACAACTTTTCATATTATCCAGAGAATGACCATGATAGGTCACCGTTCCTCCAAATGGTCCATGGTATTCCATCTTACCCAGTTGTTCACTTGGATTTTCAGTTGGTTTGGTAGATAGACTCATTGGAATGCTATCTATATCTGATATACTGTTACTAGATTGTGATAGTTGATTCATGTATAGTTAATATGTATTTATACTCTTAATGGGTTTAGACAAATCAAATTTAAATTCTATGTATGGATTATTATGTAATAATTTGTAGGCATTAAATATATTTATTTTGAAATATTTTGAAAATTAATAATATCGTGCTTTAAATTTTATATTAATTTAATAGAAAAACATCAATATTCCACAGGTATCCTATATGGTTTATTTGGAAATGGCAATATAGTTTTAGATGGTATCAAAAAATATTTCACACGATAATTATAATAATAATTGGTTTTTTAGAGGAACATGTCTAGGAAAAGATAGATGTATGTTATTTAAAAATTCAAAAGGTAATATTGTTAAATATTAGATAAAACAATTAATAGCACTATGTAAACAATTGTATGATAATGGAAATAATACTATTATTGTCAAATAACTCCACCAATTGATATAACAACTAGATGAATTTGAAATAGCAGTTGTGTAAATCAATGTACCAATAATACTAAATATTAAATTTATTTTATTTCTTCTAATCGAATCTCGTTTAATATAACTTTCACTACTGCTTAATAAAATTATTATAAGCAACACACAATACAATCCTGAACAAAAACCTAAAAATACACATAATGGACATACTGTGTCTGGTTCTTTTTGACATATATAAAAACCAAGAACATAACCCAACGTTATTATCCCAATAAATGTACATATCATATTAAATATATATCCACAGTCTATAAAATTATTTCGTCCCAAATTTTCTCTTAGATAATATATATTTTCCGATGGAAGTCTTAAACAACAGCATCTTATTTTTTCCCTATAGTCTAAATTAACATTTATAGATATTTCAAATGAACTATCATGATTAGGCATTATTGGTACAATTTTTACATTATTTTCCCGTTTTATAATTGGTTCACGACAAACAGGACATTTATTACCCCATGAATCTTTAGATTTTTCAATTTTATCTTTACAGCACTGGCATATAAACCAAGCTCCTTCCATACATTTAGGACAATCAAACGATTTCAATTTAATATTTGAGTCTAAACATATAGAACAGTTACCATGCACAGGAAGTATTTTAGTTTTAAAACATTTCATTGTTCATTAGAAAATTTATCAAATAAAAAATTTATTTTGTTATTCAAATTTTTCAATACATAATCTATGATTTTATATTTTTTTTTTAAATATAATATGTCGAACATTAATGGGTTTCTTTATGTTATCTTTTAATGTATGTAATTTTAAATGGCCTTTATGACCATTTTTACTTCTAAGTGTTTTAGAACATATTGGGCATTCCCAATGATAAATTTTATTTTTTACAAGTTTAAGACTATTTCTATTATTTAAATTTTTTTTTATCCAATCATCTCTAATATCTCTTTCTGACTTACCTTTTTTAAAATCATTTCTTGCTTTATTAATTACTTTTAGAGCATCTTCTTTTGAATTATACATTCCCAAGTACATATTTACCTCACATCCTACCCTACCTTGGACTCTAAATTTGTTATTAATTTTCGATATCCCAGATCCTCTCGGTTGTTGATAAGACATAGTCCTTTCCAAGGATGAAATCATATCATTTATTGTCTGAAGAATTTCTAAATTATCGTTATCTCCATTTTTGGAAAAATATCTTTTAGCAGCATCTCTAGGTCTAATCAATGGTTTCCATTTACTATAAGGTATTTCTAAACTATTATTTCCAGAGTTACTGTTAATAGTATTTTTTTTCCGGAATCTGCCAATTTTTAAAGTTGTTTCTCCAGATTTCACAGTTTCGTAGTATAATTCCATTATAATCACTAATATAATGTAAAATTTTTTTTATAGTTCTTTTTTTCTATCACAATAACTGGAATAAATCCTTATCAAATTTTTACACCATTTGTCTAAAGTATAATATTAGATATTTCACTATTAGAT
>Ga0206129_10008116_pt1 | contig 10161 bp, 2 predicted proteins | sample Helgoland_Spring_8_FD_148616 | JGI IMG/M metagenome (GOLD analysis project Ga0206129, IMG submission 148616) | Pelagic subsurface seawater microbial communities from Kabeltonne, Helgoland, North Sea - Helgoland_Spring_Bloom_20160502_2 | ecosystem: Environmental > Aquatic > Marine > Epipelagic ...
TCATCCGTGCCAGAAAAGGAACCAGATTCAGTCATCTCCACATTCAAGTTGAGGGAAGTATGTCCCGCAACACTTACTGTTTGAGACGCCCAAGAATTGGTGACCTCAGCATTGGTCCAGGACAATGTACCTGCAGAATTGTTAGGTGGTGTAGGTCCACTGACCCCCCAAAACGCGCGGCTAGCGGAGCCCGCTTCAAAAACAGCCTGAGTCTCCAAGACCCCTAGATTGTCGGAGAAAGTTTCCGAAAACAGGCTCACCTGGGCATCAGCCCAGGAAAAGGAAAGCAGTAAAAAAGCAAGCAGAAGATTGTAGGCTTTCATCTCTTGTAAATGTGAATTCGTCTACAAATATATATATTCGTAGGTAGAATTCAAAGTTTGGTCGATGAAACATAAGTATTCGACAGTCAAAATGAAGCACGAAATAAAAACTAATCATAACAAAAGAAGGGGGCATTTGCCCCCTTTCCTTCGTTACAATATGTCTTTAGAATCAGTCCAATATTCCCGTCCATCGGGCGGTCTCGCCTCGAGCAGAGCGGATCTCAAGGACCATCCACCCACGAGCATTGGGCACCGCAACAAACACCTCTCCAGCGGCCGAACCCATCTGTCCCTTTTCCACACATCGGCCTGTAGCATCGTACCAATTGTAGGCTACACCTGACCATTCTTCGGTAAACCTGACCCCGAGATGACCAGCATGGACGCCCAGCCATTCTAAATCTGTAGCGCGGACTTCTAAGTACTTGCCCACCGTAATCTCGAAAGACTCGCTGGCGTCACATTCAAATCCATAGGTAACCAGCTCTAAGGAATACGTCCCCATCTGCTCCACTCGGACCTCCAGCGGGTGATCTGACATGACTTCCTCTCCGTCCAAAAGCCAGGTGTATCCGATTCCGATTCCGGTTTCACACACGGGACACGCGGCTTCCAGCCACGCACCGCCATTGGACTCGGCTTGAACAAAGCCTACGTATTCGGCCTCAACATTGACCTCGTCGTCGTCCAGCAAGGAAACAAATTCATAGGCTTCGAGACATGCGTGCTGCACGGTCAGTATGTATTCCCCTGGGTCAATGCCCTCCAAGGTGTGCTCGCCGGCAGGAAGCGTCTCCGACCACACCGATGTGTTGCCTTGCATCAATTCCGTCTGGTAATCGCCGCTGCCATACAGTTCAAATTCCAGCGAAGCCATCCCTGCGTTGCAGTCCGAAGGCAACGCCTCCACGCCCAGCAACTCCGGCTGCTCTCCCGGTGCAATCACCACCTGTCGGCGGCCACCGCGGCACAGCGAAGTGCCCTCGTAGGCATCCACCATCACCGCGTACTCTCCCGGTGCCATCGGCACCTCAACCGTGCCCGTCTCTTGGTACAGCGCCGCCGCCACCTCCATCGTCTCGTAGTTGGTCACCGTAACATCGGCCACAGCATCGCCCAGCTCCATCACAATCGTTCCCGCCTCGCTGTTTGGGCAGTCCGGGGAACGGCCCTCCACAGATCCAAACGGTACCGAGTGGAGCGTAAACCGGCCTTCCTCAGCCTGGTGGGCAGGCAACGTGAACGCCAGCTCTGCACCCTCCTCTAGCACCATGACCTCGCCCGTGACGTGGTCCTCGATGTGGGCGCATATGCCAGGGACACCCAGCACCTCGACCACCCGGATCGCAGAAGCCATGTTGGCCCGTGAACGGACAAACAACTCCCCATCAAAGGCCTCCAAGGGAAGGCGCTTGGCCACATATTTCTGGTCGCCAATCACCACCGCGGACTCTCCCAACTGCGTCGAGGATCCCAAGTAGCTCATGTCGCCGTCGCGGTATTCCTCGGCACTGCCGTCAGCGCCGAACCGCAACACCATGCGGGTCGCTCCGTTCTCATTCTCCACCTCCAACAATACCTCAAGGACGCCCTCTTCGGCGTTCCGGATAAATCCAACCGCGCTGCCGTCGTTGTCGATCATCGAAGGGTCCAAAGTCACCGTTCCCGAGCTCACCCCATCCTTTACGCGCACCCAGAACCCTTGGCCCGGGTTCACATATTGCATCGCGATGGAGTCCTCGCCGGCCTCAGTATCGTTTGACCATTGAACGTCAGAGTTGGTCTTGCCATAGCGGCGGAAACGGCGGTCCTGCGTATCAAAAATCAAGAACTGGTCCTCGATCACCGCGCTGTTGCTGTTGCCATCGATCACGGCGTCCCAATCCAAGCGCGCTTGGTAGGGGTTGTACACCATGTTCCATCCCGCCGAAGCAGAAACTGGGCCCTGGCGCGTCACGCTGAAGGTCTTGTCTGACCCACCCAGCTGGTGGTCGTTCAAGGTCCCTTCCGTCTTCATCGTCGGGCTTTGAGTGCCGTACAACAGCACCCAGCAGCCACGGTCCGTCAAGCTCGTACTCGAGGAGTTCGCGTACTCGATGGAACCCGTAGACTCGTTCCAAAACGAAATCGTAGACGTAGAGCTCGGGTAGTCAGAGCCCGGCCAACCCGCAGAATAGAAGTCCGCGGTACCGTTGAAGTCGCTCACCGTAGCGCCAGAAATCGAAGTGCCGTACATCGTGTATCCCCAGTTCGTGGTGCCGTCACTGTCAGGACCGATAAAGCGGCCCACTTGCACCCTAGCTTCGGTATTTGCCTGGTTGGCCATGCGCCCTCCAGCGAAAGTGCCTTTGATGGAGGACCCCGATGGAATCGCATCCAACAATCCCGAACCATTCGCGTCAGAGCCAAACTTCAAGGTATCGCCGACCACATCGATGTCACCATCGGTCAAAATCAACCGGCCTGTGACCTCTAATCCATCAGAGAACGTAACCCCTGTACCTGAGTTTTGAATTTCAAGGACATCAAATTTGGCGCCTTGACCGGAAACCGTCTGCGCATTGGCAGACTTGAGCTTGAGCTTGCCCGTCATTTGCACAGGTGGAACAGCACCAAATGAGACGTTTCCACTCACAATCACAGACTTGCCGTTGGGCAGGTTCAGAGACGCCGTGGGCGGGAAGTCAATATTCCCTATACCGACAGAGTCAGGTGCGCCTTCCCCTTCGGGAATGGTCACTGGACCGGCCAAGCAGACCAATCCATCCCCCGAAAACGGATCGGAGTCCATTGCTGTAAAAGTGCCTTTGACGACAAGTTTGAAGCCTGTAGGAACATGGACCAAACCGCCATCCTCAACAAACAGGTCCTTGACGTAGAGGTCATACGTGGATGTCTCCGCATTGTACTGCGTGCCATCCGCAGTGACCGTGGTCCCTGCGGAAATGTTATAGCTGAAAGATGGAGAAGCCGTCTGAGCAGCAGCGGCCACAGCTACAGCCTCCACAAAAGGCGCAGTACCGCATCCAAACGAGCCTCCTGCGCAGGCATCGCCGCGCCAAATCTTATCGGTAAACCCACCGTTATAGTAACTGTAAGCGGTGGGCAATTCACAAGAACCATCATCGTAAGTCGCTGCCGGGTCGTAATTCACCACATCCGCATCGTCCGTGCATCCTTTCTTGCCATAAACCTGCACCTGAATGTCGTCGAGGTAAATGTCTTCTCCAGCACCCGCTGCATCTCCTTCGACCACAACTTGCAAGGCACTTACTAAAGCAACATTGACATCTGTGGAAATCGTGGTCTCAGTGAACACATCATCGAATACCTCAATCAGCGCGCCTGAGTTGGTGCCATCCTTGTTTACACTGAGCGTCCATCCATCGGTCGCTTCCAAATTCGGGCTATTATAATTGGGCTCAACCACAGCGCTGACAGCAGAGTAAGCGTAGGCCGAAACGTCGACAGACGCAGTAGTCAAAACGGCATCTGATGCCTGATAAACGTTCAATGACAGGTCTGGTCCACTCTGAAGTGAAGCGTAAGTGTATACACCTGTACCGGAGCCACAGTTCAACGTCCAGTTGTTTCCATTGGCCACATATCCTCCCGTTGAACACACCGATGCGGCTTGGTTCGACTCATTTACATTAATCTCGTCGTCGAACGGCTCGATGTAGAGCTGGGTCATGGCCTCTGCGACACAATTGCATCCGTCTCCGGTTTCATTGGGCGAGTAGACATAACCATTGCCCCCTGAAGGAGCGGCGCACATCATTCCGGGCAGATTGCAACTTCCGTCATCCTTAGAGGCCTGCGTATCATAATTACAGGCTGTCTGATCTGTACACCCGCAAGATCCAGCAGGAAAGTCCACACAGTCATCCACAGGGTCACAAATCCCATCTCCATCCGCGTCCACACAGCCCTGAACGACAAGGTTGTCGATGTAGTAAATCTCGTTGTTGCCATTCGTGGCGACCACCCTGATCTGAAGGGAGCTTCCCTGAATACCAGCGAGTGCAAAATTGGCATTGTCATTTTCATCCGTCCTCGTTTGCTGCGTAACGTAGCCGGCACCATCTATGCTTGTTTCCAACTTGATGATATCAGCTCCTCCAGCTTCAAGAGCTCCATTCTCAGAGAGGTCAATCTGCACATCCACGATGTATCCAGTAATGGAAATCACCGGAGAAAGAAGCGCTACTCCCTCCGCATCGTCAAAAGCAAATTGATTGGATCCCGCATAAGCCGTTGGTCCTGCGTAGTCACTTCCACTTCCGCAAGACACCGTGAAGTTGTTGTCGCTTGCCGCGACAGTGCCCGTTCCACACATGTCGCCAGCTGCATCATTCTCGAAGTCTTCTGACCACAAAACTGTAGGCGCGGTGGTGACCGTCACTGTGGCATTGTCAGAACTTGTATTGCCTGCCGCATCAGTCACAGCCAGCGTTACCGTATAGGTTCCGATGGTCGTGAAGTCATAGGAACTGGCAGGGATGGAACCGTCGACCGACACCGTGCTGATCAAGGCCGAACATGTGTCATTGTCCGTTGAAGTATTGAAGCTGGCGTTGGACGCATTCAAGATCACCGAAGAACTGATGAGGTTGATGGTCATGGCGTTGGCCGTTGCTGTGGGTGCAATGTTGTCTGCCACCGTAATGGCAGCGGTCACTTCAGAAGAAGCATTCCCTTGGGCATCGGTAGCGACGAACTTGTAGGTCGTCGTGCCCAAATTGGAGCAGTCCACTGCAATAGAGCTGGCCAGCGTTCCTCCAGCATCTTCGGCCATCTCCAAGGTCAAGGACCCGGACGCGGTGCAGTTGTCAGAAGCGGTCACAAACGATGCAGGCGACAAGGTGGCCGCTCCATTCGCATCCAGATACACCGTGGTCGCTGTTGCAGAAAGCGCAGGCGCCGTTTGATCTGCAATCACAATAGACTGGCTGCTCTCTAAACCCGTTGCATTTGACTCGTCCGTCACACGGAAATAGAAAGTCTTGGATCCAAGGTCAGCACAGTCCGCAGTGAATGTGGTGGCGAACCCACTTCCTGCTGTCTCGGAAATTTCATACGTCATGTTGCCCGCTGAAGAGCAATCATCAGTTGCTGTGACATACGCCGCAGCATCGATCGTAACCGTACCATCGCTGCCCAGCAATTCGGTCTGCCCGGAAAGCACACTCGAAATGATCGGCGCAGCGGATGTAATGGTAATAGAAGCTGATGAAGTGGTGGCGTTGCCATAGCTGTCCGTCGCCTTCAGGTAAACCGTCTGCCCCCCCACTTCCGTGCAGTCGTAGGTCACGCTGGATGTGGCCGTCCCCCAGTCGGTGCCTGTCTTCGACACCTGTTTGGTAATGCTGCCATTGGCCACACAATTGTCCGCCAATGATGACCCCGTCGGCTCGTAGAAAAAGACCTGCACCGAACCACCGGAAATGGCATAGGACCCGCCCGGCGTGGAGAATGTCGGACCCGTGGCGTCTTGAACCGTGACCGTGACTGAACCGCTGGACGAAGTGTTGGTGCCGTCCGAGGCGCGGTAATAAACAGTCCGCCCCCCGATGCTGTCGCAGTTGAAGGTCAATGCAGACGCCCAGGTTGAGTTGTCGTGGGAAAGCGTCACCACCGGAGATGCTGCGCAATTGTCGCTTGCTGAAACTGAAATATCAGATCCTGTAACCGACACGCTGCCTGCACCATCTAAGCTGACCGTCGCATTTGAGGCCGATACCGTCGGAGCATCATCGTCTTGGATGGTCAATGTGATGGAAACACTTGCACCTTCGTTGGTACCGTCGCTTGCCCTTACATAGACCGTGTTGCTTCCGACATCAGAACAGGAATAGGCCAATGAGCTGCTCCAAGCGCTGTTGTCCTTAGACAACTGATAGGTCATGGAAGACTCACAATTGTCCGTTGAGCTTGCCGCCAGGACCAATGGCAACAAGGTGTATGCGCCGCTTCCATCGAGGCTCACCGTCGCATCGCTCGCTGAAGCCGTGGGGCCGGTCACATCGCGCACCGTAAAGACCGCCGCCGAAGAAGCCGCGCTTGTGTTGCCCGCTGCATCCTGTGTCTTGAAGTACACATTTAAGCTGCCCAGGTCTGCACAATCCACTGCCAAACTAGAAGCATACGTCCCGTCTGCAGAACGGCTCATGAGGTAGGTTAAACTGGCCGAAGCCGTGCAAGCGTCACTCGAAGTGACATAGGTGTCCGAGGCGGTAATGGTGGCGTCTCCGTTGGCATCCAAATCCACGGTTGCCCCAGACACACTGGAAATGGCGGGTGCCGTTTGGTCCGCAATGGTGATGACCCCCGAAGTGGAACTTGCATTTCCGGCCGCATCCGTCACTCGGAAATAGAACGTCTTGGCGCCAATATCCCCGCAATCTGCGGCAAACGTTGTCGCATAACCACTGCCATCGGTTTCTGAAATCTCGTAAGTCAGACTCCCGGAGGATGTGCAGTTGTCCGAAGCAGTCACATAAAAGGCCGCATCGACCGTTGCTGTTCCCGCTGCACCCAAAATTTCGGTCAACCCTGAACTCACGTTGGATATGGTCGGGTCGGTCGTGTCTTGAATGGTCAGCGTCACAGAGGTGCTGACCGAAACATTGCCACTGCCATCCGTTGCCCTCACATACACCGTATTGGCGCCCGCTGACAAACAGGTATAGGACAGCGTTGAAGACCAGTTGGCATCGTCCTTTGACAACTCCAACGTCGGTGATGCTGTACAATTGTCAGTCGCCGAAGCACTGATCGCAGAGCTGACCAAGGTGTAAGCACTTCCATCGAGGCTCACCGTTGCATCGGAAGCAGAAACCGCAGGTGCTGTGTTGTCTAGCACCGTCACCGTGGCGGTTTCAGTATCCGTGTTGCCAACACCGTCCGTCACCGTCAAAGTCACCGTCACCGAAGCACCGATATCGGTGCAATCGAAAGCCGCAATGTCCAGCGCATAAGATGCGATCAAGCAATCATCAGTGGAGCCATCGTTGATGCCCGCCGCCGTCACGGTAGCGTTGCCGGAAGCGTCGAGGTACAGCGTAGTATCGTTGGTTGCCGCAACTGGATTGGCCGAGTCGATGCACTCCTCAGTATCACAAATTCCGTTGCTGTTGTTGTCCGCCACACAATCTCCCCCACAAACGTTCAACGCATCATTGTAGAGGCAACTCACATTGCTTGAAGAGCCGTCATAGTTGCAAGCGCTCAAATCCGTGCAATTGTCCGAGGTGTCGCATACACCATCTGAATCCACATCACCATCGACCACTGCACCTCCACTGCAGGTATCGCAAGATCCCGGGATATCGCAGGCTGCATTGGCATACACAGCGCCGTCGTAGTTACACGCCGAAGTATTGGAGCACAGGTCGGATGCGTCACAAACGCCGTCATCGTCGGAGTCCCCATCCACTACCGCACCTCCACTGCAGGTATCGCAACTGCCTGGAATGTCACAGGCTGCATTGGCATACACAGAGCCATCATAGTTACAGGCACTTGTGTTCGAACAAAGGTCCGTGCCGTCACAAATGCCGTCGTCATCGGAATCACCATCGACCACTGCGCCTCCACTGCAGGTATCGCACGACCCTGGGACATCGCAGGCTGCATTGGCATACAAAGAGCCATCGTAGTTACAAGCAGAAGTATTCGAGCACAGGTCGGAACCATCACAAACACCGTCATCGTCGGAGTCCCCATCCACTACCGCACCTCCGCTGCAGGTATCGCAACTGCCTGGAATGTCACAGGCTGCATTGGCATACGCAGAGCCATCATAGTTACAGGCACTCGTGTTCGAACAAAGGTCCGTGCCGTCACAAATGCCGTCGTCATCGGAATCACCATCGACCACCGCACCTCCACTGCAGGTATCGCACGACCCTGGGACATCGCAGGCTGCATTGGCATACAAAGAGCCATCGTAGTTACAAGCAGAAGTATTCGAGCACAGGTCGGAACCATCACAAACACCGTCATCGTCAGAGTCCCCATCGACCACTGTGCCCGTGCCATCCGAATCACCGGAACATGTATCACATCCAGAAGCAAAGACACAGTTGCTCGGAGTTTCCTCATTCGTGGCCGATGCATCGTAATTGCATGCCGTATCATCCGTACATCCGTACACAACTTCACAAACGTCTTCAATGCTCAAATTGATGGTGTATTGTACTCCTTCCGTTGAAGACGCATAACCATTGGCGACCCACACAGTCCAAGTTCCGAGCCCATTCAATCCTGCGGAAGAAACATCAATGGTAGCAGTCCAAGGGGATCCCGCAGCTGCCCCTGAGCCCCAATTAACAGGAGAAGTGGGCCATGTGCTGGCATTGCCTGTAAAACCTTGACCAAAGGTCGGGTTAGAGAACCCCCCCCATTCAATGGAATTGCCATTAGGATCCACGATGGCCATCAAAAGATCGGAAGCCCAATTGTTCGTTGTTCCGCCAACCGCAGTCATCGTAACATCCACCGTAGTGACATTAGCGAGTGTATTTGCATCAAAAGTGAACGTCTCAACTGGGCTATAACTGGTCTGACTAATTCCAGTTAGAGAAGTACTCACGACATCCCAACTAGCTGTGCACGAGCAAGGTGTCTGAAAAACGCAGGACACGTTCGAAATGTCGTTGTAGTTGCACGCCCCAGTATCTGAACAGTTGTCATTGCCATCACAAATCCCGTCACTGTCAGAGTCACCTGAACCGTCCACTACAGCCCCACCACTGCAACTGTCACAACCTGTAGGTATGTTACAACTGGCATTGGTGTAAAGAGCTCCGTCATAGTTGCAGGCCGCAAGGTTCGAACACAAGTCAGATGCGTTACAGATTCCATCGTTGTCAGAGTCGCCATCGGTTACCGCCCCACCATCACAGGAGTCACAAGTCCCAGGAATTAAACATGCAGCATTAGCGTAGAGTGATCCATCATAGTTACAAGCGGATGTATTCGTACACAAGTCGGTACCATCATCACAGATTCCATCTCCGTCCGTATCCGTGCAGTTCAGCGTACCAGAGAGCGTCACATTGTCCCATTTGTAAGTATCGAATTTCGCATCTGTATTAGCTGTTATCTCAATGTAAGCTTGCGAACCATCAGGGATTGATACTTCAACAATTGAAGTTGCTGCGCTTGTGCCATAGTAAACTTGTGTAGGTGTGTCATCCACGTATACCTCAACCTTTAAGTTGTCATTTGCATCGACATCGGAACTAGTTAAGGTTGCACTGATATTTAGTGAAGTATAAAGGGAAACATCAAATGGGTCGCTCGTCCAAACTGTGTTTGACTTAGTAGATTGAAACTGCCCAGTTTGAACAGAAGAAGTGCTTTGACCATTGATAGAACCTGTGCTTGACCAATAAATTCCCTCGGCTGATGAGCCTGATGTGGAAAAATTGGTCTCGTTGAAGGTCTCAGAGAAAAGGTTGGTTTGGGCTTGGGTGGTGGGGGCGATGCCGATCAACGCGACCAGGGCAATCAGGCCGAGGATACCGCCAAAAGAACGGCACGAGGAGACGCGCTCTGTGGTTGCAACCGCAAGGGACTGAGCCCCAAGGTTAGATGACGGGAAGGATGGTGACTCCGTACATGGAGTCATCGACAAAGTTTCGAGCACGGCAATTCAGTTGGTTAGCTTCTCACGGCTACCGGAAATATACTTCTTTTCCGTCAGAGTATTCTTACCTCGCACAAAACGACTAAAATCCCCGGAAATACTACATACAGCGTGCAAATAATCATGCTCATGAATCATATAGAACGTACCGTCGATTCAAAATTCCTCCTACATCATGGC